>VOFJ01001875.1_pt1 | contig 27701 bp, 47 predicted proteins | sample 5384081 | NCBI WGS metagenome assembly VOFJ01 (sample SAMN12384729, study PRJNA508395) | human gut metagenome | isolation source: healthy gut I | host: Homo sapiens | reverse complement strand
CGTCTGATCAAAGGCCATGTATTCCTGTGGGAAGGTGCAAAGGACTGGCACGATCTCTGGGATGAGGATGGAGTGATTGTAAAAATAATGGTTATAATTTCAAAGCTTCTTTGAATATCTTACAAGCAGAAAAAGCTGCAGGGTTTATAATGCTTATAACTTTTGCAGCTTTTTTGTTACTAGTAAACAGTAACAGTAACCAAACAGTTACTGTTCACTGGTAACGTTCCGCAGGCGTTTTTGTGAACAAAGTTCACAGAAAACCCGGAGAATTTCGGCGCGAAATCATGCGAATGCATGATTTCCTGTGCATCGCGAAGCGCGTTACTGTGAACATGTACTAGTGAACAGTAACACACCAAACACACTCTGGAATTGTTTGTTTAGTTTGCATGATTTTTTATGGTATGTGATAATATAATATTTAGCTGAAATTAATAGAATACCATGTGCAAACAGGCACAGGGGAGCCGATGAGGTACATGCTGTGTATAGAAAGGGAAAGCGAAAACTATGTATCGAATTTTACTTGTAGATGATGAGATCCTGGTACGTGACGCCATAAAGGAGAATATTGACTGGAAGTCCATGGATTGCCAGCTTGTAGGAGAGACTGCGAAAACGGAAAGCAGGCAGCAGATTTTGTGAAGAGCCATCCGGTAGATATTGTTCTCACAGATATTTTGATGCCGTATATGGATGGAATGGAACTGAGCCATTTTTTCTGCATGATAATTACCCGGAGATCGTAATTGTGATCTTCAGTGGCTTCGGGGAATTTGAATATGCAAAGAAAGCAATTCAGTATAATGTAAGCGAATACATGCTGAAGCCGGTAACTGCTATGGAGCTCAGAGAAGTTATTGGCAAAATGAAAGAAAAAAGTAGATCTGCAGAGAAAAAGAAAAGAAGAAAATAGAATCCCTCACAAAGACATCTCAGGGATTATCACAAAAATGCTCTGGTGATTCGTTCGAAAGCGATTGAATCTCTGGTAAGCTGTACGCGGGATGTGCAGGAGAGCCTGGAGGAATTGTCTGGAATGGGAATTAATCTGGAGGCAGCATCTTATCGGGTTGCGTTATTTGACATGGATCTGTTTTCCGATATTCATCAGATTGATATGGAAAAAAACGCCAGGAGAGCGCATTAATGGCTTTTTGTTTTATTTAATGTTGCAGATGAGATCGTGACAGATCGTAATGCAGGAATTGCCTATCAGGGAAGGAAATAACCGGGTGTGTATCCTCTTTATGGGAAACCGCAGCAGGGGAGTTTTCCAGAGAAATACAGGAAATCTGTCAGAAATCCAGAAAAAAGTAAAAGAAGTGATCGGCATTGAAGCTTCAGCAGGAATTGGGGGCTGGGTAAGGAATCCCGGAGATACGATCCAGTCTCATAACCAGGCTGAGAAGGCTATTGAACTGCGCTATTTACTGGGCGGAAATCTGCTCATTGACACAGAAACACTGAATCCGGAGAGAAGTATTTCTTTGCAGCAGCCATTAAGCGATATGGTAGATGGAATCAAGAAAGGCAATGAAGCTGAGATGAATCAGGCTCTTTCTGTTATGAAATCTGAGATCAAAAAAGGCCAGAGTGGATAAAAAGTCAGGCCTGTGTCTGCCTTCAGATGATTCTGCGCCATGCAGGAAGCTGCTGGGAAGCTCTTTCTTCCGAGAATGAAGATCTGTTCCACAAAAGAGAAAATTCTCATGGGACGGGTAACCGAACAGAAAAAACTTTTAAGGAAGCTTTTAAAATGGCAGAGGACTATGTTCACGAGGTATTTGAAAGATGCTCTTCCCCTGAACAGTTCCAGCGGGCAGAAGCAGGCGGTACTTGCTATGGAATATATTCGCCAGCATTACAATGAGCCGGAATTAGGATTGAATGATATCTGCTCCTATCTGAATATTGGTACAAGCTATTTCAGTACTATTTTTAAGGAAGCCACAGGAGGCACTTTCCTGGAATTCCTCAGTAAGACCCGTATGGAAAAGGCAAAGGAACTCCTGGAACAGACTGCACTTAAGAACTATGAGATTGCGGAGAAGGTGGGCTTTTCAGATCCCCATTATTTTGGGATTTCTTTTTAAGAAAATGACAGGTAAGACTCTCTACCGAGTATGCAAGGGAAAAAAAAGATCCTTATGAAAAGAAAAGTACTGACGGCAGCCGGCATTTGTATTGGAATTTTGATTTTTACAGAAGGAACCAGGTATTTTGTTCAGAATCAGAAATGCCAGAAGCAGCTGTTTGCGATGGACACCTATATGGAGTTTACCGCATATGGTAAAAATAGCGAAAAAGCTGTAGATGCAGCTATAGAAGAAGTACAGAAACTGGATGCGATGTTATCGGCAGAAAACAGTAAAAGTGAAGTATATGCCTTAAACGAACAGGGAAATCTGCAGGCAACAGATGATCTGGCAGAACTGATCCTCCGGGGAAAAGAGATTTATCAGGGAGACAGACGGACTTTTTTTGACGATACGATTTATCCGGTGATGAAGCTATGGGGATTTCCCACAGGTAATTATCATGTGCCTACAGCTGCAGAAGTACAAAAAAAACTGGCACTGGTGGATGGAAATAAAGTAGAAATACAGACCCGGACTCTGATGAAAAGGGCAGGGACAGCAAAGAAAAAAGCAAAGTTTGATAACGCTTGGAGCAGATCAGCAGATTGATTTTGGAGGAATTGCAAAAGGATATATACAGGGCAGAAGCTGGCAGAGCTTTTTCAGGAATATGGCGTTTCTTCCGCATTGGTTTCTCTTGGAGGAAACATTCAGGCGATAGGGACGAAGCCAGACGGCAGCAGCTGGAAAGTGGGAATACGTGATCCAAAAGGCGGACAGCAGGATTATATTGGCGTTTTATCTGTGGAAAATCAAGCCGTAGTTACTTCTGGCGGTTATGAGCGGTATTTTGAAGAAGATGGGGGAGACCTATATTCATATCATCAATCCCAGGACAGGATATCCGGCAGATGGAGATCTGCTGTCTGTGACAATCGTATCAAAGGATGGTACACTTGCAGATGGAATGTCCACGGCTCTTTATATCATGGGTTATGAGAAAGCTTGTCAATTCTGGCGGCAGCACAGGGAAGAATTCAATGTGATCCTGGTGACAGATGATGAGAAAATTCATATTTCAGAGAATCTTAAGGAAAATTTTCAGACAGAGTGGGATCTGGAAATGATTGAATCTCGGAAGTGAATAATTGCAGCTATAAAAAGAGTTTGTTGACAGCAGGTGAATTATTTCTGCAGAAATCAGTGATGAAAGGTATGAAAAATAAAAAAGTTAAATGAATGAGAAAAAATGCAAGGGAGAGCAGCCTATGAATGAAAACAAAAAGAGAACGAAAATTTCTTAAAGGGCTTTAAAAGTATTCAAAGCACTATATTTGTGGCTGTTTCTGTTCTGGTTCTCTGTGCGGTGCTTGCAGCGACTGCAGTATCAGTAAGATATACGAATTCTACAGTTTATGAGAACTCTGCCATTTATACCCAGACAATTATACATCAGCTGAATCAGAATGTTGATTCGTATATTACATATATGGATAATATTGCCTCAGTTATTGCAAAAAGCCAGGATGCGTATCAGCTTTTGTACCAGCGCATTGGTGAGGATGAGGCTGTAAAAGAAGGGACACAGGAAACGTCTCCTGGAACAATTTAGTACGATACTGAAAGGCTGTGATGACATCTGCAACATTGGAATTGTGCAAAAAAAGATGGAGTTATGCTCATAAACAGCGGATATCAGGCCACCAATCCGGATCTTGATCTTTCCACGCAGGAGTGGTACACCAATGCGGTAGATAACTACAATCAGTATTGTCTCAGTTCTTCCCATGTCCAGCATGTGATCAAGGGGCCAGCGTCCGTGGGTGATTACTTTAAGCCGCGAAGTCCACAATTTCTATGGCACGGGAAACAGTGACGGAGTTGTATTTATTTACTTGAATTACAGCTCCATCAGTGAGCTCTGCGATCAGAACAGCATTGGGGATAAGGGATATGTATTTATTCTGGATCAGAATGGGAACATCGTTTATCATCCAAGTCAGCAGCAGCTGTATAATGAGCTTCAGACGGAGAATATTGATATTGTTATGAATGCCGACACAGATACGGTAGTAACAGGAGAGGGAGATGACGAAAAAAATCTATACACTTGCCCGCTCTGAGATAACTGGCTGGACGATTGTTGGCTGCATGAATATGGCAGAGCTTTTAAAGAGCAAAGTAAAGAGGCCAATAACATATATGTAATGACGGCCATTGTACTGGTTGTGATCGCCATGCTTATTTCCAGCTTTATTGCCAGAAGCATAACTCTTCCGATTCAGAAGCTTCGTGATTCTATGGAAAGGGTTCAGGAAGGAGATTTCAAGGCAGCAGATGATCTGGTTATACCTTCCCAGAATGAAATTGGAAGTCTTACCACATCATTCAATGTGATGACCCACAAGATTGAAGATCTGATGGCACAGAATGTCCATGAACAGGAACTGAAGCGAAAGAGTGAACTGAAAGCTCTTCAGTCCCAGATCAATCCCCACATTTTCTTTATAATACGCTGGATTCCATTATCTGGATGGCAGAAGGAAAGAAATATGAAGATGTAGTACTGATGACCGCTTCTCTGGCACGGCTTTTGCGGCAAAGTATCAGCAACGAAGATGAGACGGTCCTCATCGGCCAGGAAATCCAGTATGTAAAGAGTTATCTCACCATTCAGAAAATGCGCTATAAAGATAAACTGGAATTTGAGATCAATGTGGATCCATCTATTAACAGTGTGCATATAGTGAAGCTTGTACTTCAGCCAATTGTGGAAAATGCAATTTATCATGGTCTTAAATATAAGGAATCAAAAAGGGATGCTTACTGTTAACGGATACCAGAAAGATGGAAATGCAGTTATCGAAATAGCAGATGACGGTGTGGGAATGGATGAGGAGACCCTGAACCGGATTTTTGAGAAGCATAAAGTCAATTATCGTTCTAATGGTGTCGGTGTATACAACGTTCAAAGACGTCTCAGTATGTACTATGGAAAGGAATATGGTCTGAGCTATAAAAGTGAAAAAAAGGAAAAGGTACGACTGTTACAGTGGTAATTCCGATCGAGCAGGAGGAACATCATGAAAAAAAGCGTAAACAATGGCTTATGCTTGTATGCATAGCGCTGGCGGGCGTGTGTCTGGTTTCCGGAGGAATGCTTTATATTCGTCAAAAAAATAATAACAAAAAGTGGTCATTAATTTACATACCGAAAACAGAGGATGGAACCAATGACTTCTGGACCTCCCTGATTTCAGGGACAAGAATGGCGGCGCAGGAATGCGGTGCAGAACTGGAAGTGCTGGCACCGGAGAGAGAACAGGATGTGGAGGTACAGAATAAACTTCTGGAAGAGGCCATTGAGAAAAATCCGGATGCAATACTATTTTCCCCTTCCAGCTTTGATGCTTCCGATGAATTATTGCAGGAGGCAAAAGATAAGGGAATCAAGATCACATTTATAGATTCCTATACAGAAAGCAATATTCAGGATATGACAGTTGCCACAGATAACCTGGAAGCAGGAAAGCAACTGGGGGAATATGCCAGAACTTTTTAAATAAGGATTCTCAGATTGCAATTGTAAGCCATGTAAAAGGTGTTTCCACTGCAATCGAAAGAGAACAGGGCTTTCGGGAAGGTCTGGGGGATTATAATAAGAATGTTGTAGACGTAGTATATTGTAATTCCCAGTTTGATAAGGCTTCCCAGCTTACAGAAGAACTTATGGAAAAATATCCTGATCTTAAGATGATCGCAGGAATGAATGAATATTCTTCTGTAGGCGCAGCACGGGCGGTACAGAAACATGATATGGAAGACCAAATCCAGGTAGTGGGGGTAGACAGCTCCCAGGAAAGCAGTCCAGCTTATGGAAAAGGGTGTCTTCAAAGGGAATTGTTGTGCAGAAGGCGTTTAAGATGGGATATCTTGGTGTAACGGAGACTGTGCGTATGCTGCAGGGCAAACCTTACGATGAGAATGTAAATTCCGGCTGTCAGCTTGTAACTCCGGAGAATATGTATTCCAGCGAAATCGAAAAGCTGATCTTCCCATTTAATACCATAAAACAGACTTTGTAGTTGTTCTGTATCTTCACAGCTGCACGTTTTGCGGAAGAGTTACCCGATTTATGCTGTACCAGATCTTTTTTTAATATACTTTGTCAGATAAAATGAGACCTCAGGTTCGATCCTTTTGCGTTTCTTACGTATGAAAAGGATTGAATTTGAGGTTTTTTGATTTTACATGGTAAAGTGTTAGTGCATATTTCACATAAAAGGTTAAAAATTTATGACCATACCGTAAATATTTAACCTTTTTCTGGAAAATATTCTATTACAATTGTGCAGAATTCAAGGTATTATATAGAAAACGCAGAGAGTGCAAAAAAAGTTATTGCTCAGGAAGAGTGAGGTAAAACCTGGACAATAACAAAAAATCAAGGAGGGTGAAAAGTTGGAAAAGTTAAAACAAAATCCAATTGTGAAAAAGCTCGGCCTGAACAGAATCATGCTTGTCTGTATTCTTGTTCTTATGTTCGTAGTTTTCAAGGTAGTACTCGGAAGTAAATTCCCTGTTGGCGACAGTATCAAATCTACTTTGAACTATGTATACTTCCTGGGCTTTTTGTCACTGGGTGTTACATTTGTAATTGCAACTGGAGGAATTGATTTCTCTATCGGACCGGTAATGTTCTGTTGTGCACTGGTTTCCGGTTACTGCATGACATCTTATGGTGTTCCATGTGCAGCAGCAATGGTTATCTGCGTCCTGATCGGTCTTGCATTCGGTATCTTCAACGGATGGCTGGTATCTTATCTGTCAGTTCCTGCATTCATCGTATCCATGGCTTCCATGAACATTGCAAAAGGTATTGCTTCTGTATTTACCAAGACACAGTCAGTCAGCTGGCCGCAGAGTTCTGATCCGGTAAACGGATGGTTCCGTAATATCGCATCTTATAATGGATTCCCGGTTGGTCTTGTGATCTTCCTTGGAATGGCAGTGGTTTGCGGTATTGTTCTTTACAATACAAAGCCAGGACGTTATATCCTTTGCCTTGGATCTAACAGCGAGGCAGTTCGTCTTTCCGGTGTCAACACCAGAAAATGGAGAATGCTTGCATATGGTGATCTGTGGATTCCTGGTAGGAATCGGAGCACTGTTCTTTGTAGCTACTTATACAACCGTTCAGCCAGGATATGGCGATCAGTATAACAACGAGGCAATTGCAGGCTGTGTAATGGGTGGTACATCCATGGTTGGTGGACTTGCTTCCATCGGCGGTACTGTAATCGGCGTATTTATCATCTCTCTTCTTCAGCAGGGCATTATGGCATTTGGCCTTGGTAAAGGACAGCAGATGATCATCACAGGTATCATTGTTATTGTAGCAGTTTACGCTGACGTTTCTGCAAGACGCAGAAAGAACTGATCATAAGGGAGGATTCGATAATGGGTGAAGTTATTTTAACTATGAAGGACATTGATAAGTCCTTTCCTGGAGTTCATGCCCTGGATCATGTTAATTTCGAAGTGAAACGCGGTGAAGTACATGCACTTATGGGAGAGAACGGAGCCGGAAAGTCCACACTGATGAAGGTACTTACCGGTATTTACCAGAAGGATTCCGGAACAATTACATATAAAGGCAAAGAGACAGAATTTCACAATACCCGTGAAGCTCAGGATGCCGGAGTGGTAATCGTACATCAGGAATTAAATATGATCGGAGATCTGACTGTTGCTCAGAACATCTTCATCGGACGTGAACCGAAAAAAGGTATCCGTGTAGATGATAAGAAGATGATTGAAGATTCCAAGAAGTTATTTCAAGGATCTGAACATTGAAATCGACCCAAGAGAAAAGATGAGCAATCTTACTGTTGGTAAGCAGCAGATGTGTGAGATTGCAAAGGCTATTTCCCACAAAGCTGAGGTGATCATTTTTTGATGAGCCGTCAGCTGCTCTTACTGAGAAGGAGATTGCGGATTTATTTGAAATCATCAAAGACCTTCGTAAGAAAAATCTTGGTATCGTGTATATCTCACACCGTATGGATGAGATTAAAACTCATCACAGACCGTGTAACTGTCATGCGAGATGGTGGCTATGTTGGAACCCTGATCACAGCAGACAGTACAAAAGAAGATATTATCAACATGATGGTTGGTCGTGTTATTTACGAAGATCCGAAGGATCATAGCATGGTTGCCCCAGATGCCCCGGTTGTTTTGAAGGTAGAGCATCTGAATGCAGGCAAGATGGTTCAGGATGTAAGCTTCGAGCTTCGTAAAGGTGAAATCCTTGGCTTCTCAGGACTGATGGGAGCAGGACGTACCGAGACAGCCAGAGCACTGTTTGGGGCAGATCCGAAACAGAGCGGTAAGATTTCCATTATGGGTAAAGATGGACAGCTCCATGAAGTAACCATCAACAGCCCACAGGATGCTGTTAAATATGGTATCGGTTATCTGTCTGAGGACAGAAGAAGATATGGAGTTGTTGTTCAGAAATCTGTAACAGAGAACACAACCCTGGCTACCATGGAAGAATATTGCAACGGTTTATTCATCAACAAAGCCAAAGAGAAAAAAAGTTACAGAGAGATATGTGAAAGAGCTTGCAACCAAGACTCCTTCTACAGACCAGCTGGTAGTGAATCTTTCCGGTGGTAACCAGCAGAAGGTAGTTATTGCAAAATGGCTTACCCGTGACAGTGAGATCCTGATTTTCGATGAGCCTACAAGAGGTATCGACGTTGGTGCGAAGAACGAGATCTACAAGTTAATGAGCAAGCTTGCAGCAGAAGGAAAATCTATTATTATGATTTCCTCTGAAATGACCGAGATTCTCCGAATGAGTGACCGAATCATCGTTATGTGTGAAGGTAAGGTAACAGGAAATATTGATATTTCTGAAGCTACACAGGAACACATCATGAATAAGGCGACACGGAATATCGATTAAGGAGGACGTCATGACTAAGAAGAAAAAAAAGTATTTTTTAAGTGATCAGAGATTTATTGTTTTGCTGGTTATCATTGCACTGTCTGCTGTTTTCTCCTTTATGAGTAAAGAATTCAGACAGTACACCACGATCCTGAGTATGCTGGATTTCTCATATTACGATCTTCTTATGGCGATCGGAGTTACATTCCCGCTTATCACTGGTGGTGTTGACCTGTCAATCGGAACCGGTATGGTGGCTTACGCACTGATCGGCGGAACACTTGTAAGAAGCAACAATGTTCCAGTAGTAGTAGCAATGCTGCTCTGTGTAGTGCTTGGAATTGCAATCGGCGCATTGAACGGTGTTCTCATTGGTATCATGAATCTGCCGCCATTCCTTGCTACTCTTTGTACCTGTATGATTACCCGTGGTGCTGGTTCTCTTTGCAGTGCTACACCATGGCCAACACTGAATCAGCCAGGCGGATGGTTCCATTCCATCTTTAAACTGACAATCGGACAGGGAAGAAGCGCTTCCGTTACCCGCTCGGTTTCCTTTGGATGATCCTTCTGGTAATCCTGATGGAGTTCGTTCTGAATCATACAAAATTCGGACGTTACACCATCGCAATCGGTTCCAACAAAGAAGCAGCAGCTCTTTCCGGAATCAATGTTAAGTTTTACCATGTAATGGTATACGTAGTTTGCGGTCTGTTTACCGGACTTGCAGCTATCGCATACGCAGCAGTAACTCCTACTGTACAGCCTGGTACTGGTGCTGGACTTGAGATGGATGCTATCGGTGGTGTATTCGTTGGTGGTGTAGCAGCTACCGGTGGATATGGATCTGTAGTAGGAACTCTGGTAGGTATTTTCGTAATCATGCTGTTAAAGACCGGTCTTCCATATGTCGGTCTGCAGGCAAACTGGCAGCAGATCATCACAGGTGTTGTATTGATCGTTGCAGTATTGATCGATATCCTGAAAGAGAAAAAAAGTGCACACTAATAACTGAAACATACAGGCTGGCTTACAGACAGTCAGCCTGAAGAAAAAAGCAGAATTCTGTTTATAAGCAGAACAGCTGGTAAACAGCAACAATTTCATAACGGATGTGAAGCGTCGGAGAGTGTAGCGACGTATCATCATAAAAAACTATATAATTTTATTTCAAGGAGGAAGTAGTAAATGAAAGCAAAGAAAGTTATGGCATTAGTACTCTGTGCAGCAATGGTATCTGGTTTAGCAGCAACAACTGTTATGGCAGCTCCGGAAGATCAGTTTGAAGGACTTACAGCTAACGAAGCTTATGAATTCCCTATGATGGTTAAATCTTTCCAGTCTACATACTGGGAAGCAGCTATGAAAGGTATGGACAAAGCAGCTGAAGAATTAGGGGTTACCTATACAGCACAGGGACCGAACAGTGAGTCCGATATCGCTGACCAGGTTAACATGATCAACACAGCTATCGCTTCCAATCCTGTTGGATTAGGACTTGCAGCTTGTGATACATCTTCTGTTCAGGAAGCTCTTCAGACATGTGTTGACAAAGGAATCCCGGTTGTTACATTTGATACAGGTATCGCTGATGCTCCGGAAGGATCTGTAGTTTGCGAAGTCTGCACAGACAACAATCAGGCTGGTTCTGTAGCAGCTGAGAACATGTATCCGGCAATCAAAGACGTTATCGCTAATGCTGACGGACAGGTTATCATCGGTGAGGTTAACCAGGATGCTACAGGTCTTAACATCCAGCAGCGTGGTACAGGATTCATCAATAAGATGATCGAGCTGATTAAAGCTGATGGAAAAACAGTAGCAGTTAAAGGTAATGAGTTCTATGTAAACGCAGCAGAAGGTGCTGACGCTGAAGAAGCTGACGCAGACGTTGTTATCCAGGTTGCAGTTCCGGCACAGACAACTGTAGAGCTTTGCTCCACAGAGGCTCAGGCTATCCTTTCCCAGGAAAACTGTATCGCAATCTTCGGTTCCAACCAGGTTGCAGCAGAGGGTGTTCTTGCAGCTAACGCTAACCTGAACGTTCTTGGTTCTGACGCAGCTAACGGTGATGTTATCGGTGTTGGTTTCGACGCTGGTTCTATCATTAAAGCAGCTGTAACAGATGGCACATTCCTTGGTGCAGTTACACAGTCTCCTCTGATGATGGGATACTATGCAATCTACGCTCTGACAGCAGCAGCAAACGGAGATGAGCTTGAGGATGTTCCTAAAGAGGGTTACTGGTATGATTCTACAAACATCGACGATGAAAACATCGCTCCAAACCTTTACGACTAATTAAAAAGTAAAGAGACGACACAACGTCCAATGTTTGCAGGTTTATAAACTGTGAATGAAACAGACCCCTGGGGGCATTGCCCCGGGGGTTTTCTGGGTGAAAAGAGGAATTATTGCAGCACGGAAAATATTGTCACTATCTTCCGGATACTTTATGTGAGAGGTTTTTGTGAATATAGTGGACAGAACATTCTGGTTGCAAATAAAGACACTTTTTTTGACAAAAGAGGTTCTTATTTATTGATGGATATTATAGTACTATGATATCATCAATTAGAAAGGCAGCTGTGTGAGGAACATCAGGATTTGTACGTTATTGTTTATGGAAAATGTTCGATGCGACATTTGTGTGTGACAATAAGACAGGAACCTTGATACATACAGCGTAATTTTACAATTGAGGAGGTTTCATAAAATGACAAAGTATTATTTAGCAGTAGATATCGGTGCTTCCAGCGGACGTCTGATCCTTGGACATCTTGAGAATGGAAAAATGGAGCTTGAGGAAGTTCATCGTTTTGAGAATGGAATGGTAAAGAAAGACGGCGAGCTTTGCTGGGAGTTTGACAGACTTTTCCAGGAAATTAAGAATGGTCTTAAGAAATGTAAAGAGATCGGCAAGATCCCGGTAAGCATGGGTGTTGATACCTGGGGTGTTGACTTTGTACTGATGGATAAGGACGACAAGGTTCTTGGAAATACAGTTGGATATCGTGATCACAGAAATGAAGGTATGGATGAGGAAGTATATAAGACGATTTCTCTTGAGGATCTTTATGCACGTACCGGTATTCAGAAAGCAATTTTCAACACGGTATATCAGCTGATGGCTGTGAAGACAAAACATCCGGAATATCTGGAACAGGCTGAAACTATGCTTCATGTACCGGACTACTTCCATTTTCTTCTTACAGGCGAAAAAACCTGCGAGTACACAGAGGCAACCACAGGACAGCTGGTAAATGCAGAAACAAAGGACTGGGATTACGAACTGATTGATAAACTTGGATATCCAAGAAAAATGTTCCAGAAATTGATCATGCCTGGTACCAGTGTTGGACACTTTACAGAAGAGGTAAAAGCAGAAGTTGGGTTTGATGTGGAAGTTGTAGCACCGGCTACACATGATACCGGATCCGCAGTTCTTGCAGTTCCTGCAAACGACGACGATTTTATTTATATCAGTTCCGGGACATGGTCATTGATGGGAATTGAAAGAGAAAAAAGCTGACTGCTCCAAGAAGAGCTGCGAGATGAACTTTACGAATGAGGGCGGCTATGCAGGAAGATTCCGTTATCTGAAGAACATTATGGGTCTGTGGATGATCCAGTCTGTTCGTCATGAATATGATGATAAATATGGATTTTGCAGAAATCTGTCAGATGGCAGAGGAAGCGAAAGATTTCCCATCCAGAGTAGATGCAAATGATGAGTGCTTCCTTTCTCCGGAAAGCATGATCGAAGAGGTTAAAGATTACTGCAGAAGAACCGGACAGAAGGTTCCGGAAACTTTAGGAGAAATTGCTACTGTTATTTATACCAGCCTTGCTGAGTGCTATGCAAAAGCAGCAAAAGAACTGGAAGAACTTACAGGAAGAACTTACAGCCGTATCCATGTAGTTGGCGGTGGTTCCAACGCAGGCTATCTTAATGAGCTGACTGCGAGAGCAACAGGTAAAGAAGTTCATGCAGGTCCTGGAGAAGCAACTGCGATCGGAAATATTACCGCTCAGATGTTAAAAGCAGAAGAGTTTAAATCAATCGAAGAGGCTCGTACTACCATTCATGAGTCCTTTGGCATTAAGGTATATCAGGCTTAATGAAAAGTTAAAACAGCCGGGATATACGATCATTTGTATAATATATCAAATTAAACAGGAGGTATTACTATGTTAGTAAACACAAAAGCAAAAGTTGGTGTATTTTCTATTGCTTTAGGCGCATATCTGCCTCAGTTCCCTTCACTGGTACCAGAGTTTGAGGCTCAGTACGAGGCATTTAAGAAAACAATTCCGGATACCGTAGAAATCATCGATGGAGGAATGGTAACAACAAAAGAACAGTCTATGGCTGCTGGGGATAAATTCCGTGCAGCAGACGTTGATCTCGTTTTCCTTCAGATGTTAACCTACGCTACATCTTACAACATGCTTCCTGCAATCCGTGACCTGAATGTTCCGGTTGTTCTGGTAAATGTTCAGAAGCTGAAAGCTCTGGATTACGATCACACAGACATTGCTACATGGCTCGGCGAAGGATATGCATGCGGCGCTGTAGGTGAGGCAGTTGCAGACCTTGAAAGAGCTGGAAAACGACATGCTGTTATCACTGGTGTTGTTGAGGGCGGTGATCCTGGTGTTCAGGCAGAAATCGAAGACTGGTGTAAAAGCTGCTCAGGTAAGAAGAAGATTCCGTGACACAAATATTGCCCAGATTGGAAGACCTTACCCAGGTATGATGGATCTTTACATTGATGAGACAAATCTGTATAACAGAATGTTCCTGTACACAAAACAGTTCGACTGGGAAAAAATGTGGGCTATCGCAGATGATATTACTGACGAAGAAGCGATCCGCGCAAAGAGCTCAGGATATTCTGGACACCTTTGATATTGAGGGTGGCGGCACGATCGAAAAAGTATGGGATATGGCAAAATACGTTGTTGCATTCGAGAAATGGGTCAAAGACGAACATCTCAGCATGGTTGCTTCCCATTATGACGGATTTGCACAGGGTAAGGCAGGTGTCCTTGACAGTATGCTGATCCCGGCATTCTCTATGCTGATCAAACAGGGTACAGCATGTGCGGTAGAGGGGTGACATGAAGGTTGCCATGGCAATGAGTATCTTAAAGACAAATTTCCGGTACAGGCCAGCTTTCTGAGATGTACTCCATCGATTTCAATGATGACATCTGCATTATCGGTCATTCCGGAAGCGGTGACGCTGACATCTCCGACAAGAAACCAACCATGAAAATCGTGCCGGTATTCCACGGCAAAACAGGCGGCGGATATCTGACACAGTTCTATCCATACACCGGTCCGGTTACTTATCTTGCAATCACACAGGATGGCGACGGACGCTTCAAATTCGTTGTTGCTGAGGGAATCAACGAGGAAGGACCAATCCTTTCCTTTGGCGATACGAACATGAGAACCCGCTTCACATGCGGAGCAAGAGAGTTCGTTAACCGCTGGAGCGAGGCTGGCCCGACACATCATATGGCAGCTGCAACAGGCAGACATATTGATACCATTCTGAAGGTTGCAAAGATCTTCAATGTACCGGTTGATATTGTAACAAGATAATTTTCAAAGTTGTGTAAATAATAGCAAGAATAAGACCATCTATATGGTGTTTGTACACATATTCATCTATTCAGCAAAAAGAGAGAGTCGTCAGACTCTCTCTTTTTGCTGTAGATGATAAGATTAAACTGCTATTTGTTTTCCGCATCCTTCTTCGCCGGAATTCGGATTTGTACTTCGGTTCCTTTTCCTACATCGCTGGAATAAGTCAATCCATAATCTGCGCCATAAAGCACTTGAAGCCGTCTGTGAGTATTATAGATCGCAATATTGGTTCCACCTGAAATACTGGTTCCCTTCCCCGGAAAGAATCATGGGCAGTTTATCCGGCGCGATTCCAACTCCGTCATCAGAAATCAGAAGTACAATATCCCCATCCTCCATCCATCCGGTAAGTACAATAGTTCCAGACTTGGAAGGTTTTTCCAGAATTCCGTGAAGTATGGAATTTTCTATAACAGGCTGCAGGGTCAGCTTTGGAATCTGGTATTCCATCAGTTCATCCGGAATATCGGAAATGAAGGAAATGCTGTCATGATAGCGCATATTTGCTGCAGGTGCACATAGATGGAAACATGTTCTTCTTCCTTGGCGATAGTACTGATTCCCTTTTTGCGACTAAGTGTCAGCTTGTAGAATCTGGAAAGACTTTGCACTGCGTTACAGACCTCAGAGGTACGTCCCTGCTGGGCCATCCAGTTGATCATATCCATGGTATTATAAAGAAAATGGGGATTGATCTGAGCCTGCAGGGAATTAAACTCGGCAATTCGCAGATCCTCAGCAGCCTGGGCCTGTTTTTCCATAAGCTGGTTCATTTTGCGTGTCATATAGTTGTATGTATCAATAAGATCACCAATTTCATCGTGCGCACTTGGGCTGTCCATAGGGACCGGAGGACCGTGACGGACTGTTCGCATCTGACTGATAACTGAGGAAATTCGCCCTGTAATGGATTTGGACAAGGTACTTGCGAGCAAAAAGGCAAGCGCCAGTACCGCAATATAAATGGACAAAAACTGCAGAACCAGGATATTACTCTGATTGATCCAGGGGGTTGGGAGGGGAAGTACCGTCACCATAAACCAGCCTGGCTGTTTGATCCGGTAGAAACCAACGTAAACGGTTTTCCCCAGAATATCCTGCTCCACGAAACTGTTGGAGGACATGTAGGACTCCATGATCTTGTCGTAATCCAGCCAGTAAATTCCGGCGAGAGAAACACTAGAAGCAGAAACCAGGTTGTTACGCTCATTCATAATATAAGAAACACTGCCGTCCAGAGTAAGATTTTCAGACAGGATCTGCTGAAAATCATGACCGGAATAATAGACCGCCATATAAGCATCATAAGTTCCGTTGTTATAGATTACAGAAGCATGGGTGATATATGCCTGATCTCCATATGCCTTTTGTTCCTTTGTACCAAGATAGAAGGAGGGACAAAAAAGCTGGGAAACGCGGCTTCCGCGGAAAATACCATACCAGTAGGTTCCACGGATCTGATCGAGAGATAGAAAAGTATCTTTCAGGTCTTCCTTATCTAAAAGTGCATTTATGTCTGAAGGAGAGCCTTTTGGCATCTCCATATAAATCTTGACATTGGTAACGGGCGTATCAGCAATCAGCTGATCTATCTTTCGGGGAAAAAAGACGCCGCATCCAGGGGAATCTGCCAGATCCGTGAAGGATTCGGTTATGGCATTTTTAAAAAGTGTCTGGTAAAAATCAAGGGAAGAAATCTCTTCGCTTACATCCAGGACTTTCTGAATAGATTCTTCTATCAACGGCGCCGTTTCAGCAGACCGGTCCTGTTCCTGGCGGATCGTATAGGAAACTACCATGTCGTAGGCTCTTCCATAAAAAAGAAGATAATGGCAATCCCAGGAATTGACACAATCAAAAAAGGAGTACCAGGGTAAACTTGGACTGCAGGTTCAGATCCTGGTACCATTGCTTAAGCTTATGCAAATTATTTCACACTCCTCAAAAAAATATATAGGTGTTTTGAAATATATAAAATTTTTTATGTGGTGCAGGAAAACTAACTCATTTTCTCTCGATATTCAGAAGGAGAAAAACCTGTATACTTCTTAAAACTTTTACCGAAATAATTCCCGTCACTGTATCCCACCCGCGAGGAAATATCTGTAATTTTATACCTGGGGTCAGACAGCAGCTGCTTGGCCTTTTCCATTCTGTATTCTGTGAGGTACTGATTTAAAGTCTGACCGGTCTCATTTTTGAAGAAGGTACACACATACGAGGTTGATAAAAATACATGATCACTGATATCTTTCACAGATAAGGTCTCGTTCATATATTTCTGTCCGATGTAATCTTTGATCAGAAAAAAATAGTAGAATTTTCTTCTTCGGTGCTGGCTGCTGTCTGGAAAAAAAATTCTGTCTTTTTCACCAGCTTCTGGTGCATCTCATTATAGGAAAAAAATCTTCTCCAATGTGTCTATTAAATTTTCCTGGGTATCGGACAAAGTTAGCTTCAGCTGACGCGCAGCATTATCCAAAGCACGGAATAATTTGTAATAGAGATCCTTGGCCTGGTTAGGCAGAACATTCTGATTCTGGTTATAATACAGGAACAGATTGTCAAGGAAAGCTTTTTGCTTTTTCCTTATTTTTTTTCAGTGAGAAGAGTGAAAAATTCATTCTCCGGACTGGCAGAAAGCTCTGCTGTTGTTTCAGAAACAGGTGCCTGATAAAAAGGAGACAGAAAGGTACCTGTGGGGAAAAAAAGCTGCTCTGCAGGGAAATAACTGCAGAAGTATAGGACTGATAAGCTTTGGAAATGCCTGTAACAGTGTCTCCGGCTGCGATGCAGAATCTGGTGCAGCAGGGAATACAGACTACAGAAAAAATTCTTCAATGCTTTTTCGAACGGCAGCTCAGGAGAGGAACCAAACAAAAAAAGTAAACCATATACTGTACACGCTTTTCTGCAAAAAATACAATCTATATGGAAGGTTTTTAAAAATTCCCGGACGGACAGAAATATGGCGTTTGCTTCTGAAAGAGGAAACTCCTCCTCGGTATCGGTCTTAAGCACGATTGCAGTAAAGGGAGTGGTATTGCTGATGGATAGAGACAGCTCATCTATGAGCTGGTCAATACTTTTCCTTCGCATGGGCGAAAGGCTGGGTGAGAAGAAGAGCCAGGCGGGAAGCGCTTTCCATGGAATGGATGGACGCATTTTGCCGGGTACGTTTTTTTTTTCCAGGCAAAGATCACGGGCTTCCACAATGGCATCCCGGATTTCCACAGGGTTCAGAGGCTTTTCTATATAATTGACGGCTTTTAGCTTGATGGCAGCCTTTAGATATTCTTTATCCGAATATCCGCTCATAAAAAAACAGGAACAATATCAGGAAGAATTTCTTCCAGCTGCTCCAGCATTGCGATTCCATCCAGACAGGGCATACGTACATCGCATAGCACAATGTCCGGTCTGTGTACTCTGGCCACTTCAATTCCGTTTATTCCATCATCCGCCTGAAGAACCTCCCGGATTCCGATGGATTGCCAGTCAATGGAAGAAAATTACACCGGTGCGGGTAAGCTCTTCGTCGTCTACGATCAGTAATTTCATAATGAATCTCCGTTATAGGGGCTCTGGAAATTACCGGAGTCCCATGATTAGTGAAAGGACAGTAACTGTGAAAAAATGAACAGTTTGCTGTAAGTTTATAAAAAACAAATTGATAAAAAGTGCCACACTCATCATACCACAATTATATCTAAAATACGAGAGTAAAAGCACCTTGCTTTGTGGAATATTTTAAGATCAGTGGAAAATTTTACCCATTAAGTGGAAAATATTTTACCCTGTTTCAAAAATATTTTCCCATTTTCAAACAAAGTGCACAGGTGGTAGAATAATAACAGATCAAGAAAGGGAGGAGAAAAAGCCGTGTCTGAATATGTTCTTGAATTAAAAGGCATTACGAAAATTTTCCCCGGCGTTAAAGCACTGAACAATGTACAGTTCCAGTTAAAACCTGGCGAAGTTCACGCACTGATGGGCGAAAACGGTGCAGGTGTAAATCTACCTTCATTAAAGTAATTACCGGTGTACATAAAGCAGAAGAAGGCGAAATGTACCTGTTTGGAGAAAAAGTGGATTTCAAAGGTCCGAAGGATGCACAGGAAGCAGGAATTGCAGCTGTTTACCAGCACCCCACATCCTATCCACATTTAACAGTGGCTGAAAATATTTTTATGGGACATGAGATCAAGAAGAATCACATGATCCAGTGGAAGGCCATGAACGAGGAGGCAAACAAGCTTCTGAAGCAGCTGAATGCAGATTTCGATTCCACAGCAGAAATGGGAACCTTAAGTGTTGCCCAGCAGCAGATGGTTGAGATCGCAAAGGCATTGTCCACAAATGCAAAGATTGTTATCCTGGATGAGCCTACCGCTTCTCTTACAAAGAGAGAATCCGAGGAGCTTTACAGAATCGTAGATCAGTTGAAAGAAAAAGGCGTTTCCATTATCTTCATTTCCCATCGTTTTGAGGATATGTACCGCCTGGCAAGCAGAGTTACTGTTTTCCGTGACTCTCAGTATATTGGTACCTATGATGTTGACGGAATTACAAATGCAGACCTGATCAAAGCAATGGTTGGTCGTGAAATCAAAGATCTGTTCCCCGAAACCGGAGGTTAAGATTGGTGATGAGATGCTTCGTATCGAGCACTTATCCCGTACCGGATATTTCAAAGATGTTTCCTTCAATGTACGCGCTGGCGAGATCGTAGGTCTTACAGGTCTGGTTGGTGCAGGACGTACAGAAGTTGTAGAGAGCGTCTGTGGAATCACAAATCCAGATGAAGGTAAGGTTTATCTGGAGGGAAAAAGAAGTTCATATCAAACAACCATCTGATGCAATGGAAAAAGGTATCATTCTCCTTCCGGAAGACCGTCAGAAAGAAGGTCTGATCATGAGCTGGGGACTGGGAAGAAACGTAACACTTCCGACTATCAGCAAATATGCGAAGAACGGCTTCAATGACGAGAAGACAGAAAGAGATCTTTCCCAAGAGACTTCTGGAAGAGGTTGATACAAAGGCTGTTGATATTTTCCAGCCTGCAAGCTCTCTGTCCGGTGGTAACCAGCAGAAGGTTGTAGTTGCCAAGGCTCTTAGCCAGGAGATGAAGGTTGTTATCATGGATGAGCCGACGAAAGGTGTTGACGTTGGTGCCAAGGCTGAGATTTATGCGATCATGGGTGATCTCGCAAAGAAGGGTTACGCAATTATCCTGATTTCCTCTGAAATGCCTGAAATCCTTGGAATGTCTGACCGAATCGTTGTAATGTGCAACGGACGTAAGACTGGTGAGCTGGGAAGAGGCGAAGCAACTCAGGAGATGATCCTTGAGCTGGCAATGGAGAAAGGTACAACCGGAAAGGGGGCAGCTAAATAATGGAAAAGAAATCTTTCATGAAAAAGCTGACAGGTTCCCGTGAAGCACTGCTTGCAGTGATCCTGGTTTTGCTTTTCGTAGTAATCACAATCATCAGCCCGTCATTCCTTCCACATTCAAGTCTCTGACGGATATGCTGAAAAACAATGCTGTAACAATGGTAATGTCACTTGGTATGCTGTGTGTTATGCTGGTAGGTGGAATTGATATTTCCATCATGTCTACTCTGGCACTGACTGGTATGTCAATTGGTATGCTTCTGAAATATGAACACATTTCCAGTACTTTCCTGGCATTTGTGATCGCGCTGGCAATCGGAATCGCATGTGGTTTCCTGGTAGGTCTTGTAATCTCCAGAGCAGATGTACCTCCGATCATTGCAACAATGGGCTTCATGTACATCTACCGTGCAATGGGATATCTGGTTTCCCACAATGGTGAGTGGGCAAGTGCAGCAGCCCTTGGTGAATTTAAAAATTTTGCAACAACAAAATTCCTGGGAATGAGCCTTGTTATCTGGGTGATCATCCTTTGCTATGTGATCTTCTTCGTATTCATGAAATGGACTACCATCGGAAGAAGAATCTATGCAGTAGGAAGTAACCCGAGTGCTGCTGAAGTTTCCGGTATTAATGTAAAGAATATTAAACTTCTTGTTTACACCATCATGGGTCTTCTTGCCGGTCTTGGCGGAGCCCTTCAGGTTTCCATTTACGCTTCTGCAATGCCTGATATGCAGCAGGGCGGTGAGATGGACGTTATCGCGGCCTGCGTTATCGGTGGTGTAAGCATGAGTGGTGGACGTGGTACAGTACTTGGTGCTCTTCTTGGATCTCTGATCCTTGCAACCATCGCAAAAAGCACTTCCGCTGATCCCATTCTTCGATCAGCTGTGGCTGAATACCATCAAGGGTGTTATCATTCTTGTAGTAGTTGTTGTAAACATTGTTTTACAGCGTACAGCTGACAAAAATGCATTAAAGGGAAGGGAGATGTAATCATGGCTGGAAAATCTGGAAGAAGTATTAACAACGTGCCGAAAAGCCCTGTGAAACAGATGATCTTCAGCTGGGAAGGCATTCTGGTACTCCTGTTTATTGCAGTAAATATTTTTCTGTGCAAACTTTTCCGAGTTCTATAATCTGAAGAGTCTGCTCCGTCAGATGCCTGTTTATCTGGCAGAAATCTTCTTAATGCTGCCGATGGCATACATTCTGGTACTTGGTGAGATTGATATTTCCGTTGGATCTATCGTGTGTCTCTCCGCAACAATGGCTTGTATCGTGGCAAACACAGGAGCTCCATTCATCGTGGTAATCCTTGCCACACTTCTGGTTGGATCCCTTTGCGGCGCTGTAAACGCATTTGTCCTTACCAGATTTGAAGAACTGCCTCCAATGATCGTAACACTGGCAACACAGATCATCTTCCGTGGTATCTCCGAGATCGTTCTTGGAAGCGGCGGAAGTATTTCCGTAACAAACACAGAAGGCTTTGCTGCACTTGGCGGAAAAGTAGGACGTGTTCCTTACATTCTTTTCCTGGTTCTGATCCTTGGAATCATCGCAGCAGTTATCCTTGGAAAATGTACCTTCGGACGCAGAGTATATGCAATCGGTACCAACCGTCTTGCAGCTTACTACTCCGGAATCCATGTACAGAAGATCCGTTTCGTGATCTACACTCTGATGGGAACCATCTCCGGACTGTGTGCACTGTTCCTGATGTCTTCCTCATTCGGTGCAAATACCACAACTGGTAACGGATTTGAGATGGATGCCATTGCAATGGCAGTATTCGGAGGAATCTCATCCACAGGTGGTAAAGGTAATATCGCTGGCGGTCTGATTTCCGCATTTGTCATCGTCTGCCGTCGTGTTGGTCTTGGACAGAGAAATATCCATCCGCAGGTTATCCTGCTGATCATTGGTGTTCTTCTGATCGGTGCAGTTGCACTTCCAAATATCATTAAAGAAATTCAGAAAAAAGCAAAAACAGCAAAATAAAAAATCCTTAACAACTAACTCATATTTTTTTATAAAGCTTGTAAACTGCTTCGCAGAAGGCGGAGCAGTTGCAAATAAAAACTGTAACTGTCGGCTGTTTCACTGATGGTGGAATGCTGAACCGTTACCAAAAACTATATTATTCCATGGGAGGAAAAAAACATGAACAAAAAAATCGTAAGCGCACTTCTTTGTGGAGCAATGATCCTTGATCCGCAGTTCCGGCTATGGCTGGTTCAGCTGACGGAAAGAAAATCGCACTGGTTGGTAAATCCGCTGGTAACGCATTCTTCGAAATCGCTGCAAAATCCTTCGTAGAGACAGCTGAAGCAGAGGGAGCTACAGTTGATACTGTTTACCCAGAGGCAGCTACAGCAGATGCTCAGATCAAAGTTCTTGACAACCTGATCTCTCAGGACTACGATGCAATTTGCATCTCTGCAAATGATGTTAACGCACTTCAGGCAAAATTACAGGAAGCTATGGATGAAGGAATCAAGATCTCCTGCTTCGACTCTGCTACAAACCCAGACAGCCGTCAGATCTTCATCAACCAGGCTGGTACTGTTGCTGTAGGACAGGCTCTTCTTGATGCTTGCCTTGATATCGCAGGTGGAGAGGGACAGTTCGCAATTCTTTCCGCTACTTCTCAGGGCTGCAAACCAGAACGCATGGATCGATGCTATGAAGAAGATTATGGAAGAGGATGACAAATATTCCAAGCTTGAGCTTGTAGAAGTTGCTTATGGTGATGATGAACCTCAGAAATCTACAGACCAGACAGCAGCTCTTCTTCAGAACTACCCAGATCTGAAAGTTATCTGCGCACCTACAACAGTTGGTATCGCTGCAGCTGCTAAATACCTTCAGGACAACGGATCTGCTTGCAAACTGACAGGTCTTGGACTTCCATCTGAGATGCTTGAGTACACAGGTGCTGATGATGAGCATTCCTGCCCATACTTCTATCTGTGGGATATGCAGGGCCTTGGAAAACTTTCCGCTCTGACAACAATCGCTCTGATCAATGATGAAATCACAGGTGCTGTTGATGAAACCTTCACAGCTGGTGACCTTGGCGACTACACAATCACAGCAGCTGATGACGGTGGTACAGAAGTAGTTCTTGGTGCTCCACTTGAGTTCAACCCAGACAACATCGAAGAGATGGCTAAACTGTACTAATCAGACCGTTTAAGATTAGATGTTAATAAAGAAAAGGCCCTGCCGAGTGCAGGGCCTTTTTCGCGTCCTGGATTTTCAGATACGCTCTAAAGTGTGTCTGAAAAATTATTCCCGCAATCTGCACGCACACTTTGCGGTACATTTTGCCCGAATTCGGTTGCCGTAGCCCGCTGCGGCGCCTTCATCCAGACAAGGAAGCAGATCTTGATTTGGCTTATTTGTGTGAATACATCTCCGTATGTTCTTTCATAAGCTCATCATGCAGCTTCAAAGAATCCCAGTGAACCGTAACCGGTGTAAGCATAGCTTTTAAGTTCACTGGCAGCAGGCCATTTTCCTTAAAGAAAGCCAGAAATTCATCCAGCTGCTCACTGGAAAAATCCTTCAGCACCATCATTTCTTCCTGAAAATTTTTTTTCCAAGATTAAATACCGGATTCTTAGAAAACCCAGGAATCTCGAAGAGAAATCCGAGACTTTCCAGGTACTCTGGTTGCTGTACCATGCGGACAGAGATTCTGTGTCGGTTCAAATATCTACGGATCTGGTGAAGACGATCCTCATCTTTAAAATTATATAATAAAATCTGGGTTTGTGACATAAGTATCCTCCTTTTTTGCGTTTATCTAAAAAGAGAATAACAGAAAAATTTCCTTTTTACAAGGAAAGTGTGGTATGATAAAAAAAACTATATTTTTAATTTTGTTATAGGAGACTACATGGCGAAAAAACGAAAAATGAAAATGGAATTCCGCTATTACCAGATGCAGGATGGAATCCCCATTCTGGCACTTCTTGGTGAAAAGTGGGTGCAGAATTATGGAAGGGATGTGGATTACCTTCACTTTCATAACTATCTGGAGATCGGTTTCTGCTACAGTGGCGAAGGAGAGCTGGTGTTAGGAGAAGAGCCTGTACGCTTTGCAGGGCGGGAATTTACCATTATTCCACCGAACTTTCCCCATACGACCACCAGCGATGTGGGAAATATCAGCAAATGGGAATATTTGTTTATTGATGCGGAAGGTTTTTGCAGGTGGCTGCAGGAACGCCCCTCAGGGCAGAAAAAATGATCCAGCGTATTTATTCAAAAGCACTTTGCCTGAAAGAATCAGAATATAAAAGCCTTTCAAACAAAATAATCAAGATACTGGAAATTATGCGCGCCAGTGATGAGTTTTATCTGGAAGAGGCCAAAGGAGTATTATTGGCATTACTTGCGGAAGTGGCAAGAATGAACCGTTCCTCTGAGGAAGAAAATATTGAGGAAAAAGGAAAAAAATCACCAATATGATTTCCAGGTCTATTGACTATATTTCCCAATGTTATATGGAGGATATCCGAATTGGTGATCTGGCAAAAGCCTGTCATATCAGTGAGACTCATTTTCGCAGGGTGTTTACCTCCTATATATGCATATGAGTCCTCTGGAATATATTAACAAGGTAAGAATTCAGACAGCCTGTGAGATTCTGAAAAAGACGGATGAGTCTATCGCAGATATTGCCTACAAATGTGGCTTTACAACAAATTCCACATTTAACCGGAACTTCCGCCAGCTGATGGGAATGTCGCCGGCAGAGTGGCGGAAACGCCCGGAAAATTATGAACAGCAGCTCTTGAAATTTGATATTCATTCAGAGAAGGGATGGTAGAATGTACGATTACAAAATAGTAGAACAGGTGACCAGAAAGAAAAAGAGGCTTTCCGGAGTATTAAAAAAGACCATGGTATTTTTTTTGCCGTAGTGTTTGTTGTTATGGGAATTACCATATCCCAGGCCTTTATGCTGGCTGGTTTTTGCCTGGCAGGTCTTTATTTTATTTACGGACCTTTTGCCAGCGGGATTATGAATACATAATGGAAAATGAACAGCTTACCATAGATGTGATTTATGGAAACAAGTACACGTAAGACAGCCCATGAGCTGGACCTCCGGCAGCTGGAGGTGGTAGCCCCTCACTGGCATGGCTCAGTGGCAAAATACAAAAAAAGAACGGTGGAACAGAGCACTTAAAGAAGTATGATTATACTTCCTATGAAGAAGATACTCCCTATTACACAATGATCATTAAGGAAGACGGACGTAAGATCAAATTACTTCTGGACCTTACGGAAGAGATGCTCCATACCCTGAAAACCAGGTATCCTCAGAAAGTCTTTTTTGCATAGAAATAAAATAAAAAGAATGTGAATAGTTCACAAAATATACATATAAAGTTTGTGAAAAAATACAGAAAATCAAATAATACATGTGTACATTAGTGAAAAAAAACACATGCTTCGTAAACATGACGAAAAAATTGTGAAAAAAATGAACGAAACATGAAAAAGAAAAAAAATAAGCATAATGGTCGAAAATGCACATTATATGAGCGGTATTGCATACATCACCCTATATGCGGATGGGTATAATACATTCATAAGAAATACAGAGAAACAATTTTAAGGGAGGATATTTCTATGAAGAAAAAAAAAGTACTTACCGTATTACTTACAGGTGCAATGGTAGCTTCCATGGCAGCAGGAGCAACAGTTGTATCTGCAGAGGACAACGACAACACATTAACCGTATGGGCATGGGACCAGAACTTCAATATCAAGTCCATGCAGATCGCAGCTGATCAGTATGCAGCTGATCATGAAGGCTTTTCAGTAGATATCATCGAGACATCTTCTGATGACTGCCAGACCAAGCTTACTACAGCAGCTAATGCTGGTGATTACAGCACACTTCCGGATATCGTTCTTATGCAGGATAACAGCTATCAGAAATTCCTGAAAGCTTATCCGGATGCTTTCACAGATCTGAAAGATATGAATATTAACTGGGATGATTTCGGAGCTCTGAAACAGTCCTATTCCATGGTAGATGATACACATTACGGTGTTCCATTTGATAACGGTGCTGTTATCGCCTGCTACCGTACCGATATCCTTGAAGAAGCAGGATATACACTGGATGACCTTACAGACATCACATGGTCCAAATTCGAAGAAATCGGTAAAGATATTCACGAGAAGACCGGCAAATACCTTCTTACAAGCGAAGCAACAGGCGGAGATACCCTTATGATGATGATCCAGTCCTGTGGTGCGAACTTCGTTAACGAAGACGGCGAAGCTTACATCGTTGGCAATGAGACAGCTGAGAAATGTATCGACCTTTACACAGAGCTGGTTCAGAACGACGTTGTGAAACTTGTAAACAACTGGGATGAGTACATTGCAACCATCACAAGCGGTGAGGCTGCTGGTATTGTAAATGGTAACTGGATCACAGCTACTCTGATGTCCACAGAAGATCAGAAAGGCTTATGGGGGAATCACCACAATGCCTAAGGTTGACGGTGTTGACACAGCTACAAACTATGCAAACAACGGTGGATCTTCCTGGTATATTACCTCTAACTGCAAGAATGTAGAGCTTGCTGAGGACTTCCTTGCAAGCACATTTGGCTCCAGCACAGACTTCTATGATGCAATCCTTTCTGAGACAGGTGCTATTTCCTGCTACCTGCCGGCTGGTGAGTCTGAGGTTTACAATGAGCCAAGCGAGTTCTTCAATAACCAGCCGATCTTCTCAACAATTGTAGAGTACTCTTCACACATTCCGGAGTTCACAAAGACTCCATATCACTATGAGGCAAGAGAGTGCGTAAACACAGCTGTTGTTAATATCGTAAACGGAACAGCTAAGGAAGACGCTCTTCAGGAAGCACAGGATACACTGGCATTCAAGATGACTGAGTAATCCTTTCCGGGACAAGTAATTGAAATTAAATAGGAATTAATTATTAGGAGGCGGGGGACTGCTAAGTAGTCCTCCGTTTTCTGTTCAAAAAGAAAATGCCTGTTACTCCATACAGGCGCCTATCTAACAGTTGTACGGCTGAGCAAAAGGAAGTTACATAAAAATATTTTTGCTCACTGGTACAGCTGTTAGATGGAAAAGTTGCAGTATATATAGGCTTGAAAGGAGGAGTTCCTGTGAATTCCAAGAAAAAAAGGTATGACACTGGCTACGAAGCAGAAAGCTGCCGGATGGATATTCCTGGCACCAGCTTCTATCATGATCGCCATCATGAGCTTTTTATCCAATGATTCGGGCATTTATCATTTCCCTGCAGACAGGTGCCGGCGCAAATATGCGTTTTGCAGATCCAATCTTCAGTAACTACAAACGTATCCTTGCAGATAAAGTGTTCCAGCAGTCCATTGGCAACACATTCCTGTATCTGATCATTCAGGTTCCGATCATGCTGATTCTTGCGATTCTGCTTGCACAGCTTCTGAACAACAAAGACCTGAAGTTCAAAGGCTTTTTCCGTACATGTGTATTTCTTCCATGTGCAACTTCCCTGGTTTCCTATTCCTTGATCTTCCGTTCCATGTTTGCAACAGACGGTC
>VOFJ01002552.1_pt1 | contig 27703 bp, 51 predicted proteins | sample 5384081 | NCBI WGS metagenome assembly VOFJ01 (sample SAMN12384729, study PRJNA508395) | human gut metagenome | isolation source: healthy gut I | host: Homo sapiens | reverse complement strand
TGTCGAAGAAGATTCCTGCGTCATTCTTCAATCGCTACCAAATATCCCTGATCCATAGGTCATCTCCTCCTAAGTTTCTAAAGCTTAAACAAATGGAGAGAAGTAACAAGCTGGGTGCCGATCAAAACAACACCACCTCCCGCCATCAGCTGCTTAATCCCTGGGATTTCGCACCTGGGTTGTCGTTTCCATATCCTTCTAACAGGTTAATAACGCCCCATACGCCAAGTCCTGCTCCGATTGCCACCACTAGTGTCTGTAAAATATTGATTGCCTGATTAAAAAACGCCATAGTCGTTGTCTCCTTTCAAATCATTGCTTTTTATCAGTTTCTATCTATGTTTTAAGAAGTCTCTTCCGGCTCTGCCCCCTTACGGGCGGCCTTTCATGATCTCTCAAATCCATCACCTCCCAATAAGGGCAAAAGAAAAAAGAGCTATGTGTCCGAATCTTTCACATGCTCTGCTTCCTTGTTTTCTGTATTTAATTCTTTTGCCAGACTTTCCTCTGAAAAGGCATACAGGTCAAATTCCTGTGTCCTTGTCAGCTTCACTTCCATCCGATGCCGCATATACGCTTCCACATCAAATTCATTTTTCTTATCATAGTCCGACAATTCCTTGTATCGTTTATGCTTGGTAATATCAAACTTGTCACTAAAAAACGGTCTGACACCTCTCAGCTGAAGGATACATTTACTGCCATCCATGACCGCAAGCTCGTCCCGGCTCATCAATTCCTTTCCTGTTTTCTGATAATTCATCCCATAAGAACGGCTCTGTCCACGGGTATCAGAAGTGTTGTATAAGTCAATCGTTTCCTTTCCCAGTGTCTCGGAAATCTCCTTTAATGTGGAACTTTCCTTGCCGCCAAGGAACAACATCGTATCGCAGTTACCTAAAATAGTTTCAGCAGCATCTTTATAGATGGTCTTAAGCTGTGACTGCGACTGGAGGATAATGGATGCAGAGATTTCCCTGCTACGGATGGTTGCGATCAGCTTGTCAAACTTTCGAAATCTGACCGATATTTGCAAATTCATCAGCTAATATTCTGACATGATAAGGTAATCGTCCATGGTGTACATCGTCTGCCCTGTCACATAACAGGTTAAATAACTGGCTGTACATCATCGCCACAACAAAAAGTTAAAGGTATCATCCGTATCGGAAATGATAATAAACAGTGCTGTTCTCTGGTCACCTACCATATCCAGTTCCATTTCATCATAGCTCATGATCTCACGAAGTCCGCAATATCAAATGGAGCAAGTCTGGCTCCACAGCTAATAAGAATCGACTTTTGCCGTTTTGCCGGCGGCTAATTTATATTTTTTATACTGGCGTACCGCAAAGTGTTCCGGTTCTTCTTTCTCCAGTTCCTCAAACAGCATATCTACTGCATTTTTAAATGTCTCATCATCTTCCCTTGTTTCCGATGCATTGATAAATTCAAGCAGCGTCGCAAAGTTCTGTTCCTCCTCCGGTGCTTCATACCAGATATAGCCGATCAGGGCACAGTACAGAAGTCTCTCTGCTTTCGTCCAGAAATCCTCACTGGACTTCTCGCCTTCCCCTTTTGTGTTTACCATAATCGTATTCACCAGTTTCAGAATATCTTTTTCTGAATGAATATAGTGGAATGGGTTATAGTGCATACTCTTGGAAAAAATTTGATCGTATTCAATACTTTCACTTTATATCCATGCCGTACCAGCATCTTTCCGCACTCAATAATGATCGTTCCCTTTGGGGTCTGTGACCACATAGCTGATGTATTTTCCCATCTGCATCAAGTTGGGCTTTACATAAAAACGTGTCTTTCCGAGCCAGATCCGCCAATCACGATCACGTTCTTGTTCCTCGCAAATTTCGGATTCTTGGGTCTGCCGTTCATAGTCAGCCGTTCGGTCATGGTAAGAAGAATATTGTTCTCAAATATTGGGTCAATAAAGGGTGCAATGTCTTTTGCTGTCCCCATCTTGCCGAACCATACTCCACTCCCTGCCGGAACTTTTTGGCATTTTTTCCTTTCATATAGACCATGAGCTTCACTGCCACGGCTCCAGTAATCCCAACCAGCAATTCATTTTTATGCATACTTGGAAGAATCCTGCTAAATGCCAGCTGGAAATTCAGGACTAACACTATCAGTCTTTCTATCATAGAATTACCTGCACAGTATTGATACAACCATGCCAGCTTATTCCCCACATAAAAGAATCACGATATATGGAAGATTCATCAGAACAATCCGAAGCAGCTTATGTACATCCACCGGCGGTAATCTCTCCAGGTATCCTTTTCCTACACCAAGCAACTTCTGTAATCTGCTCATAATGACGGCTCTTTCTCCTTTCCTTTTGTTTTCTCCAGTTCTCTGTGCTTTTTAAGCGACTTGAAATCGCCTGCTGAAGCTTTTTCCTTACAGATGGCTTTTTATCCTTATTCAGCGATTGTCCTGTATATTCTTTAAAAAGCCGCAGTCATTACATCTGCATCTCTGGCTTTAAAGAACACATAATATCTTGGCGGATCAGCGTTCACATCTTTTTCAGGCTGAAATCAATGCTGTACTTTTTGGCTACACGCTCAAACGATTTGATATTTCCATCCGTGATCTCAATATTGGAAAGCTGTACATTCTGTTTCATCAGCTTATCCATACTCTGCTTTCCCTTATAGGTTTTATCCTTCTTTTCCTTCTGGGGCTGTTTCTGGTTTGTTCTCTGTCCCTGCTGTTTTTCTCCTGCTCCATCTTTGCAAGAGCCTTTACCATAGCAGCTTTCAGCAAGTTGGCAGTGACCTTTACCACAGCGGATACAAAGCGAAACTGTTTTCTCATTCACTTCATCCTGCAATCACACCACGCCCTTTCTTTTCTCGCTGCTGTCTTAAAAAAGCCAAAACTTTCTCATAGCTGTCATACCCCTGTGCTATCAGCTCCTCACTATATGCAAACAGTTCCTCGACAACCTTTCCGATTTCGTCTCTTGCTACTCCATTTGCAATTCGGACAATCTGGAAATAATGTCCTTCTCCCACACACCATAAATAGATAGTTGCTTTCTTCTTCTGGCTTGTGGTATAAACTCCGCTTATCTCCACATCAAACCCATTTCCAAAATCTCTGTAAATACAGGTTTCCAAATCAATATCCTGTACTTTGTAATCACCACCCAAGCTGTCACACAGTTCTTGAATCGCTTTATCTTTCTTTGTCACTTTGATACCTCCTTTACTTCCGGTTTATTCTTCACTTCCGCCATACATATCGTGCTGTACCAGTGCGGAATAATAATTACTGATCGTAAGTGGTGCGTTATATAAAACTGTCAGTAAATACTGCCGGATATTGATCACCTTACTGGTATTCTCCTTCAAGCATTTCAGGACAAACCGGATGTGTTCAGAATTTAGTTTCAAAAACTGACTTTTAACCACATCCTTTGGCTTTCTATCCCCACCAATCCGTATCATTTCCTGTTCGAACAGACAGTATCCACAATCAGTTCCACAATCTCGTTCAGCATATCCCGGTTATACACATCAACCAGATATTCGTACCCAATGTTGTTCAAGATCATCTGATGGTATACTTCTCTTTCCATTCGTTTCCTGTGCATTTCTTCACTTTCTTCGGAATAGAAAGAAAGATACTCTGTATCACTCCTATCAGTGTCACTTATTTCAGTCTTATTATCCTCAGTATCATTACCCGGCATTTCTGACATATCTGTACCTGTCATATTGGCATTTCCAGAAATGTCATTTTGACGTGTCTGGATATTCCTTTTATACATATCCTGTTGCGTACATTTACGTACATAAATCCTATCCGGTCTGCCTAACCCCCCTGCCGTATCCTCGTAATCAATCCAATTCCTTTCCGACTGTCAAGCTCTGCTAACAGATTCCCTACCTTTTTTCAAGCCACATCCCATCATGCCGGAGATCTGCTCCTGCGAAAAATATATATACACTTTTCCCTCCGAATCCATCCACCGATTCTTTATAGATAGCTGCATACGGTCAAGCAAAAGTCCATAAAGCAATTTTGCTTCACAGGAAAGGCTCTTAAACTGCGTATTTGTAAAAAGGACTTTAGGCACACGGTAAAAAGAATAGATTCCGCTTCTTCACCGTAATGATACGGAAATTCATATGTATTATCCTGTGTTCCGATGCTCCTTCACTTCTTTCATAGCCTTCACAATGCAGTAACCCAGACAGGGAGTATGTTTTCCATAGGGACAGCCTTCACATGGCTCCCAGTGAGTTACCTTCCTGCGAAGTGGCGGAGAAGAAATACGATAAAAACATTCTTTCCTTTTGCATTTCTTTCTCCTGGCACTAAAGAAGTAACAATACGCACAGTCCGAAGGCTTATCACTTGCATACCCTACTTCTGTCATCTTCCTGCTCCTTTCCTTTCTCTCAACCTGTTATACTGTTCATCGGATTCCTTTCCAACTCTTATGCAGCAGTATAAAACAAACCCATATACCAGGAATACGATAATCCCTGCAACGATTAATACGGTTTTCATCCCATTTCTTCTCCCTTCACTTTTTTTATCAGTATTAGCAAAAAGGGCATCTATGAAACACTTGTCCATAAATGCCCTATTCCTCTTTAAGAAATCTTAGGATCTCTTATTTTTTTTCTTTTTTTGCGGAGAATCACAGTACCTCCGACTCCTGCCATTCCAACTCCTGCAAGCAGAATCCAGAAAAAGGATTGGTGTGTTATCTCCTGTCTTCGGTGAAGTAGATGTCTTTGTTGTCTCAGTATCTTTTGTTTCTGGTGTTGATGTTGTTTCTGGTGTTTCCGCCGGAGTCTCTGTTGGTGTTTCCGTCGGCTTCACTTCGTCCTTCATCACTACTTTCTGGATCTCTCCTGTATCTTTTACTGTAAACTTCACATCTTCTGCTACCAGGTATCCATCCGGTGCAGTCTCTTCCCGAAGTGTATATTCTCCAATCGGAAGCATTTCAATATAGTGTGGTTTTTCCTCGGATGTCCAGCTCTCCACTGTCTTTCCATCTTTATCAAGGATTGTCAGCTTCGCTCCCGGCAGTTCCTTACCAGAAATATCGGTCTTGGAAATCTGCACTTTTGTCACATCATCCTTCATTTCTACCTTCTGTACCTCACCGGTATCTTCAACCGTAAAAAGGTAATGCTCTCTGCTGTAACATAGCCATCCGCTGGAAGTGTCTCTGTCATGGTATACTTTTTTACCAACTGTCAGTTCTTTAATGATATGCGGCTCTTTTCCGGAAGTCCATTCATCCACAGTGTTTCCACTCTCATCTGTAACTTTCAGTTTTGCTCCCTCAATCTCCTTTCCGTCTGTCAGGGATGTTTTGGTAAACTCTACGGTTGTCGGCTCATCTTCAAAAAGTAAACTCATAGGAAAGAGTCTCTTTTTCAGCTCCACCATACTCAAAAAGTAAATTCCTGTACCTGATCTATTGTCGCAAATCCTGGTGCCGGGGAAGTTTCTTTCACATAGTAGGTATAGCCAAGTGGCAGATCTGCCGTAAAGGTCAGTTTTCCTTCCTTATCCGTAGCCTGCTCCTCAATCACCGTATTTGCTTTCAGGATCACATCACCTTTTGCATTGACAATATCATCCTTATTGCACAGAGCAAATACAGCTCCTTCCAGTAACACGGTCAGAATCTTTCGCTTTTTTCAGCACTTTCACTTCTGCCTTCTGACGTTTGTTCTGCCAGTCCGCAGAGTAAGTAACTTCCGCCGTATTCTGGTCACGGTAAGTCAAATCTACTTCACGAGTTTCTCCATCCAAGACATATCCACTTGCTGTCTCTTTCTCTTTGACATAGTATTTGCCAAGAGGAAGATCGGTCAGTTTTGCCACACCAGTCTCATCCGTTGTAATGGTTGCTACCAGTTCGTCTTTTTTATAATAATCTTCACTCTCACCATCCGCCGCTTTAATATCCTCTAAGGCATAAACTTCAAAAGTAACCTCTTTCAAGGAACCAGAGAAATATTCAAACAGATGCTTGAGCCAGCCACCAACGGAATCCAATGCAGATACTTTGTCCAGGAACTCACCTTTTTTTTATTGATGAGCAGTGTTCCAGTCGGTACGGCATCCTTCATTTCTACTTTCTGAATTTCTGCAGTATCCTCCACAGTAAATGTGATCTCTTCTGCCCTCAGATAACCATAAGGAGCCATTTCTTCACGAAGTGTATAAGTCTCCCCGGCAGTCAGCCGTTCAATCAGATGTTCTTCCCCTTTTACAGATTTCCATGTATCTACCACATTTCCATCTTTATCAAGCACTGTAAGAGTGGCACCAGAAAGCTCTACTCCTGTAGTAATATCTGACTTCTTGAATGTCACTTTTGTTGGCTGGTTCTTAAATACAGATTCCAGTTTTACCACTTTCACATCCTGTCCCTGATATTTTGCAGTTACTTCCAGTGTCTCAAATGAAGATACATAACCGGCAGGAGCCGCAAGCTCTTTGATAGAATAGCTTCCGAATGGAAGATCAAGTTCAAACACTGCCTTTCCATCTTCATTGCTGACTGCTTTTCCAAGAAGAGTGTCTGCTTTCACAATCACTTCTCCATGAGCAAGAATATCTTCCTTTGCATAAAGTCCAAATTCTGCACCTGCTACAACCGTCTTTCGTTCTCTGCATCCTGTTTTACCTACGGATACCTCTACCTTCTGACGGTCATTCTCAAAAGCTGCTGTCTGCTCGATCACTGGTGTTTTCTGGTCTTTGTAAGAGAAAGTAACGGTCTGTGCCTCTTCGTTTAACACAAAGCCCTCTGGTGCTGTCTTTTCGACAACCTTATACGTTCCAAGAGGAAGGTCAGCAATCTGTGCTTTTCCGTCTTTATCGGTCGTAACCGTTCCCACTAATGCTCCAGAAGCATATTCCAGAATACGGTTTCCATTGTCATCTTTCTGGAAATCCGCAGTATAAATATCTTCTGCCGCATAAACCTCAAAGATTGCACCTTCCAGATTCTCACTCTGGTAAGTAAAATCGTCCTTAAATCCATTCAGAACCTCACCCTGCTTTTTACAATGTTCAGTTCCCCTTTGACCGGATGATTTTCATATGCGATCTCAATGATGACATCGCCAGAAGTTCCGTCCATCTGATATGCTGTGTTGGAATCTACCATTCACCTCATAGTAATTCTCATTCAGAGTATATCCATAAGGTGCGTTTACTTCCTCAATGCGGTAATGTCCGATCTTAAGATTCTGCGGAAGGATCAAATATCCCTGCTCATCTGTAAAATAAGATTTGTGCTTAACCGTTGTCGGATAGGTTGTAACCTGCTCCACATATTTTTCAGTGTCCATGTTGAAAATCTTGAACTCTGTATTCTTCTGAAGCACTGCCTTCTTTGTTTCGTCATCCTGTTTGATGATTTTCAGCTTCGCTTCAAACTCTTTATCCAGCATCACTCTCCACACCTGCGGAGTGCTTGGATGGTTCTCTGTAATCTGTACAATAAAATCATCTACCGGAGTATAATTGTGAGGAGTTGTAGTTTCACGCACAATATAAGTTCCATATGGAAGTGCGATACTGCAAGCATAACCCTTTTCGTCTGTGAACATTTCTGTTGCACCATTTTCCCCGATCACAACTGGTTTGGCAGAATCAAAATCATCATAGCTGCCATCTTCATTTACATTCAGGGAAGCCACCAGATATGCCGTAAATCCGGCACCTTTCAGCAGATCAGCGTCTGTTTTTCCATTATTGGCTGCTTTGATGATCTGGAATGGCTGTTTCGTTACCTGCTCCAGAGACAGACAATCACGTTTTACTTCTGCTACAAGGTCCCCCCTCGTAATTGCAGACCAGATCATGTTCTTCCTCATCTGCCAGATAACCGGTTGGAGGAGTGATCTCTTTTACATAGTAATTTCCAAGATATAATCCATCCACAGAAGCCTGTCCATTCTTATCTGTCGTAAGAGTGGCAACCTGTTCTCCTGCTTTATAGACCACACCAGTCGCACCGTCCGGATGCACAATGTCCTCACTGGCATAAAGTCCGTACACTGCTTTTTCCAAAGTGGCATCGCCCTGTGGAACTGCCTTTTTTGTTTTCTTTATCCTGCTTCTGCAGAGAAATCTTAGCTGTCACACGCTCATTTTTGAATGTAATGCTTAAATGTCTGTTTTGCCTCTTTATCATTTGTATATGAGAGAAAGCAAACGTATAAACATCTTCTGTGTTTTCTCACATAACCTTCCGGAGCCTGCACTTCCTTCACATCATAAGAAAATCCAAGCGGCAGGTCTGCTGTAAACTTTGCTGTACCGTCTGCTCCTGTTGTCGCTTTCTGGATCAGCGTACCTTTCTTCACAACAACTGCACCATCCGCATTGGTAATATCACTTGCAGCATAAAGTCCAAAGATTCCTCCATCCAGAGGATTTTCTGTATCTTCATCCTGTTTTGTAACAATCACTTCTGCTTTCTGTCTGTCGTTCGTAAAGGTTGTCTCAGAGAAAAACAACATCCACATTTTGTCCAGCATAAGAAAGAGTCACCTCCTTTTCCTCTCCAGCATTATAAAAGTTCTCTCGGTGCCTGCATTTCCTTTAACAACATAAGTTCCAAGATGCAGATTTTTAAGAACGATGGCTCCATTCGTATCTGTTGTCAGATTTTCTCTTTTTACCAGATCACCCTTGCTGTAAACTTTTGTACCATAAGCAGTTTTAATATCTGCTCCGGCATACACATCGTAAACAGCACCTTTCTGTCTGCGTTTCTCATATTTAAATGTTGTACCATTCTCTCTGTCACATCTGCACCAACCAATACCTCACCTTCTTTATAAACGGTAAGCTGTCCCAGCTGTTCTTCATCTGGAACTGTAACGGTTGTAGTCTTGCTGACTTCCAGTTTCACATTGTAAGCGGTTGCATTGATACGGTATCCGTTTGGAGCTGTAATCTCTTTCAGATATATGGTATCCTGTGCCTTAATGATCTGTACTGACGCTTCCCCATTCGCATCGGTTGCCGGTAACTTTGTGAGCAGCTTCGTACAGTTTGCATCGCTGTATAAAGCAAACACTGCCCCAGCAAGCTTCGCATTCGCTTTGGCATCTTTCTTAATCACCTTAACGCTTGCGTACTGTACCCAGGTTACTTTAAAAAGTCCACATATTTCTCATCATCCACACCTTCACCAAATACCAGTGCTAAATCCTGTGAACCTGACCCTGTACTGATCTTATAAGCAGAATAGTCCTTGGTTACACTTCCTTTCATCGTAGCTGACCAGCTTCCTGCAACATCCTGCACCTGTGTCAATGGTGCTGATAAATAAAACTTCGTTCCACCAATGATCTCTACGGCTTCCCCGGCTTTACTTGTCTTTCCGGTTGTTACATTATGAAGCTTCACGCCACTTGGAAGTTTCATCGTGATACTCTGTAGTTTGTCTGCCTTAAATGTAATCTCCTTTGTTCTCTGGCTGCTACCATCTACATAAGCGGTTACATTTGCATCTGAAAAACTCATATCGACATCTGGGATCTCCGGCTGTGAAATACAGTAATTATACAGTTTCATAGCAAGTGTTTTTGCTTTGCTGCTTGCTCCGGAAAAAGCGGAATCCCCACCATTTGCATAGGATGCAGCCAGATGAACCAGAATAAATCTGGCACCAGCACTTAAATTTCCATAACCGTTCTCTTCTGTAAAGAATCCTTCATCACCTGCCGCCTTCGTTCCATAATAACAAACCTTAGCCAGCTTTTTTCCCATCACTCAGCTTTGTAATATCGTATGTTCCGGTTCCAGGACTGGATTTCTCCGGCTGGATACAATAAGCGGTTGCAGAAACATTTCCAAACTTCACGGTGTACTTATACGTCAGATAGCTTCCATACCCATAATCCGAATACTGATAGCAGGCTCCTCTGGTCACAGTTACTTTCTTGGTACTTCGGGTTGATGCTTCCCTTGCCATAAAAGTAATCGCTTCCCCTTCTTCCATTGAATAAAGGTCAATACCACTATCCTCTGCCTGATCCATTACTTCAGAGACAGTTAATCCAGACTCTTCATCTGTTGTAACTTCCTCCTCTTCTGGCAGATCGGTTACTATTTCCGGCTGCCCTTCTGCATCGGCATCTTCTTCCGCATTACCAAGAATCTTCTGTCTCGCCAGCATTTCCTTTACCGACGGTATTTTCAGAAGTATTTGGTTCTGTCAGCTGTTCTGTTTCCGGCTCTTTTTACGGTTACATTTCGGCTGATACGATAAGAAGGATTTCCACTGACTGGCTCTACCTTATAAACTGTTTTTATAGGTATCTGCCTGGTATGTGTCAAAAATCATCTCCTGCCTCATTCTTCGCTTCATACAGCTCTACTTTCACTTTGGCATCATTGATTCCTTCAATACCGGAAAAATCCACCTTAATGTCAAAATCAGAACCATAATCAATGCTGTAATCATTGGCAGTTAAAATCTCATCCTCAGCCAGTTTATCTTTCACCGCTTCCAGTTCCGGATACTGTGCTTCAAAAGAAGAAGCTGCCTTTTCCGGTTCTGCTGCATAAGCAGTCATTGGCTGTGCCACAGCACTTGCAATCGTAATAACAGATAATACTCCAGACATTACTCTTTTCAATGTCCCTTTCATTTCTCAATACCTCACTTTGCTTTATTTTTTTTCTGTTACCGGTTTACAGGCTTTCACCTGTCTGATACAATCAAATCATAGGCATCACCCCATTTTAAATTATTTGTGCCAAAATCATTACTGATGACAGCACAGTCATACGCCGGAACCTGCAAAAAAGCAAAAAGCTCCGACGCATGGTCTACTGTCATCGCCCGGCGAACCGGGCATAACAAAAATAAGGATTGAGCATTTCCGATCAGAAGAGAACTTCCACTGGCCGCAAAATGCGTAGCTGAGCTTTCATCCTCTCCTGACCTTTTTATTCAGTTATCAACGAATCATGAAAGCTTATCTCAGCCTATAATGAAAATAGGATACTGACTCCACTACTTTTTTTCACTTCTGTTTTTTGCCTTACAATAGTCTTAGGCAGGATTAAGTTTGATTGCACCTTGGAGGATTTGCACCCCGTTTGTCAACGTAAATGATTTGCCCTTGAGCACAGCATATTGTCGCACCTTTTTATGAATAGTACGAGTAGCAAAGTCCGTATTATCTCGGGCAAATCTCCTGCCAATTCTATAGTAAAGGAGTTGTTCTGTATGAAAGACCTTCTGGAAATTTCCTGTGGACTGGATGTCCACAAAGAAAAAAAAAATTGTTGCATGTATCCTGACTGGTCCTCTGGGCAAGCCAACCCGTTCTGAAATCCGTGAGTTTTCTACATTGATTCCGGATATGATAGCATTACGGAATTGGATCGTTTCTAAAAACTGCCATCATGTAGCTATGGAAAGCACCGGTATCTATTGGATGCCGATTTATGAAATACTGGAGGATGCTTTCTATGGTGACATTACCCTGCTTGTTGTAAATGCACGCCATATGAAAAATGTTCCTGGCAAAAAGACCGATATGCGGGATTCCGAATGGATTTCCACCTTGCTTCGCGCCGGACTTCTGAACGGAAGTTTTATTCCCGAAAAAAGGATTCGGGAATTCCGCGATCTAAATCGTTACCGTAAGAGTGTCATCCGCGATATTACGTCACAGAAGAACAGGATTGAGAAATTTTTACAAAGTTCCGGCTTCCGTCTATCATCCTTTATTTCTGATATTTTTTGGCGCTTCGGGTAGAAACATCATTCTGCATTTAATTGAACATGGGCAGATTGATAAAACTGCTTTAGATTCTTGTCTCAAAACCAAGACCAGAAACCGTATTGATGAAATTCTCATGTCCGTGAACGGAACACTGTCAGAACACCAAAAGGCATTTTTTTAGGATTCTCATGACTCATTACGATTCTTTAAAGAAACATCTTGCTGAAATTGAAGCGAGTCTCGAGGAAGATATGGCTCCATTTGCCCTGCAGGTTGAGCAGTTGAATAGCATCTATGGAATAAGTACAACTGCTTCCTGTGCAATCATTGCCGAAATCGGTACAGATATGAAACCATTTAAAACTGCAGAACACATCTGTTCATGGGCCGGTTTGTGCCCAGGTAATAACGAAAGTGCTGGGAAAACGAAAAAGCACCTCTGTCACAAAAGGCAATCCTTACATAAAAAGTATGCTCTGCGAAATTGCCTGGGTGATTGCAGGGGAAACGCAACACTTATCTTTCGGCATGGTACTGGAGAATCAAACAGAAAAAAAGGAGCCAAAAAGCGATTGTCGCACTTGCCCGAAAACTTCTTGTCATCATCTACACAATGTTAAAACAAGGAACTGTATTTGACGAATCCTGTTTTGAAACAAGACGTAAGCACTGTGAGCAAAAACAACTTTCCCGTTATATACGAGAATTGGAAAAACATGGTTATCATGTGGAAGCTCAAAGCTAGCCTTTCTTAAATACGATCAATCTCTCACTACAGGCAGCCAATACTGTGACTGCTTTATAGTGATGCTTTCATAATTGTTGAAAACATTTGTTGTCAAGGTTCAGTTTTTGGCTGCGAGTTTTTATTTTCGTAGCAAGGTACGGCGGATTGGGATTAAATCATTTAGAAATGTTGTCTTTGAATGACTTTGCCCTCTTTCCACTAATCACAGGCGGCAGAGGGGGCAAAAGGTCACATGGATTTGAAATTTTTTTAAAAACTTTATTTTTTTCTCTGGAGAGACTATTTCAGTTCCCCATATTCATTGAATTTTTCTTCGATTATGTTAAGAGCGTTCTGCAGCATATTTGTCACCGCAGTACGTCCAGTTCCATTTTCCTTTGCAATCTGTTTATGTGTTTTCTGATTCCAGTAAAATTCCTGAACTACTTTTTTTTCTGCTTATCACTAAGTACACTCATCATCTCTTCTGCAATCTGCTGACGGTTCACACGTTCTTCTACATCCATCAATTCATCTTCCATTCCTTCAAAATCCTCAGAAATGCCATTAAACGAAATGCAGCGTCCCCGATCACGGGTAGCCAGATTATGTGCCAGCCGGTCCTCGCCAATCAGCATCAGACGCAGATACCATTCTTCCTTTTCAAAAAAAACTTTCCTCTAATTCACAGAAATATTTCTTCTCACGAAGTCCTGTCTCTGGATTCCAGGTATTATACTTCTCATCTTCCTTTCTCTTTTTTTCTGTCACAGAAGAATAACCATAACCAAGTTCCATATTTACCGGGAATACCGTTGCTCTGTTTCCGATACCATAAACCGCATATCCGGACTGATACACGATAATATGTACCTCATTCACACCTGCTCCTGTTGTTTTATGAGCAACTACCGGTGATTCCCCTGTACGAAGCTGCTTCGGTGTAGGAAGTTTCTCTCCTCTTTTGGTGTGTCGATCAGTTCTTTCAGTGTTCTTAATGTCAGCATAATTGCCACCTTTCCCGCAGGAACCGGTGACAAAAAAGAAAGGCAGCTAAGCTAAATAGACCCCGATTCCGCTAATTTTTTTTATTAGCGGAACCGAAGCTCCAGCCTGCTGCCTTCTGTATGGAAAAAATCTGCTGCACAATCACAGTGCTAAGATTCAACCAGCATTATTTACTTCTATTTACTACTGATACGGTATCCGTCTTATTCTCTTTTTCTTTTCTGACGGATTTCCTTTAATACATCTGAATAATCACCAAAGGCATCGTAGGGACACCTGCGGCGAAACTCTAATTCTTCCTGAGTCATGTTCTGTCCTCCTTATTTCAGCACCTCGCTGTTGATGCTTTGATTATAGAATAATCATTTTCGTTTTTCCCCGGCAGATGTGTGGAAATCCTTATACTTCTCCCCACATCTGTGGAAATAAAATTTTGTACAAAAAAAAGCACCTACTCATATTTTATAAGTAAGTGCTAGGCTTAAATTTTTTAAAGACCTGCCAGATTATCAAGCATGGATTCCACCATTGATAATGCAAACTTTTTTTTTCTTATCTAATCTTTGTATCTGGAAGAACAAAGACACTATTTTACTATCAGGTTCTGGTACTTCTAAATCTTTAAGTAATTCATATGGACTTGCTTTTAAAGCATTTACAGTTTTTTGCAAAGGTATGTACATCCATCGTCTATTCTCTGCATTTTCATACCGGGATACTGCATTAGAGCTTTTTCCAATCTTTAGTCCAAGCTCTTCCTGCGAAAAAACCACTTTCTCTACGTTTCTCACTTAGAGAATTGCCAAACGCAATTCTTGCATCCATGTTTTTTTCTTTCGTAGACATGCAGTACCCCCTTTCTTTTTATATTTTGGGAAATAAAAAGCCTGAAATAAACAGTAATCTCCTTACATACTAAAAATGTGCATAGTAAGACTCAAGTTCCAACTATGTAAGATCATCCTCAAGTATGTATATTGTACTGTTTATTCCAGGCTAAATATTTGTAGTCTTATAGAAATAAACTTTTCTTTATGTAAATTATTTATTTTTCTTAACATACTGAGTTTATCACAAGAAATTATTTCTGTCCACTTTAATTATCCATTTTCTGGTATAAAAACGCAAAAACCCGACAAAACACTATGCTTAATCGCTATGTTGATAATATATAGGTATACTATCCCCATAAACTTCTTGCATATGTTTTGCCGGGTTCCTGATGTTTCTGTGCCATCTCCAACACGTTCAGCAAACTCTTGAATATCCGTGCTGTATGTGAAGATTCCTGCCGTCTAATATTACAGATTCACAGATATTCTCATTCCTGCATATTAAATTGTATCACTATACTTTACTTCTTCTCATTCTTCCGTATCCCGGAGAACTCCTACCAGATGTGACATATACATCTCTAAGCGATCAACTTCTTCCTTCGACCGCTTCTTATTCATATCAATACCAACAACTACACCCAAATCTGCAAATGCTGTCAGCTCTCTATGACATCTCTGGCAACGCACCTCTGAATAGGTAAAAAGGCTTTTCTGGTTCACTTTGCCGCATACCGGGCATGTAACAAATAATGGTTCTTTGCTCATCAATAATCCTCCAAGTAATATCTACACAAACTATCACTCAAACGGATAAGGGAAATGAAAACCGTTGATGAGTTAATAGCAGGCGATTGCCGTAGCACCGAAGCCATGCCACCTGCTATATAATCTTCCCCCTGGGATTGGCTCTGACAATCTCATCGCAACCTACACCTGCTACTGTCCATATCATCTACTCCAATGACTTGATCACATGAACAGCAACACCCTGAACAGTACAATTCTGTGTATAAATATCCGGGTACTTTGGATTCTCCGGATGCAACCGTACACACCTTCTTTCTGTATCAAGGAAAAACCGCTTTAATGTGGATTCATTATCTACAAGTGCTACAACAATGTCTCCATCTGAAGCTGTACTCTGCTTCCGGATCACAATCATATCTCCACTGTTGATACCTGCTCCAATCATAGAATCTCCACTGGCCCGCAAGATAAAGAACTCACCCTCTCTCCAAACAACGAAACAGGAAGCGAAACATATTCCTCAATGTACTCTTCCTCCAGCTGCGGCATACCACAGGATACCGACCCAAGTACTGCCGCTGGCTTCGTAAGTAGAGATATTTTTTATTCGTTTCTCTCAGTAACAATCTCCCCATTGCGGTAGCTTAACATTCCTCTGTCATTCATAGCAACAAGGTACTTGTATACTGTACTCTTGACTATACCGAGCGCATCTGCGATTTCGCTGGTATAAGGTGAACGATGATTCAGCAACTGAAACTGTTCTGCATAATCCATAATCTGCTTCATCAATTCTTCGCTTTTATGCCGCATCTTTTCACCTTACCTTTCTATCGGAAACGTTGCGTTTCTGATAGAAGTAATTATACCGAACAAATTTTCGTAAGTCAATACGTTTTTTAATTTTCCCGAACATATTTTTGTTCATTCATCCTCAAATTCCATTTCGTTCATCTCTGGAAAATCCAGCAACTCAGAAACGGTCATATTAAATCCCATAGCAATTTTACGCAAAGTCTTCAGCTTTGGATTCTTTGTTTCTCCTCTCATCATACTATTAAGCGTTGATTGCGTAATCCCTGACAATGTAGCAAGTTTATTTGTCGTTAATCCCTCTCTCAACACACAGATCAGTCAATCTCTTTATTATGGCATCTGAATACGTCATGCAAATTCTCCTTAAATCACAATATATATTCAGTATAAATGATTTCTCCTTCGTTTATTAACGGTGTGCCGTTGACATTTCCGCAAACTGATGATAAATTAACGTTATACCGTTATTTACTTGTACAACTTTAAGGAGGAATTTATCTAATGAGCAAAAAAGCAACAGAAACTAAAAAGAATCTCTATAAAACATTCACAGAATATTTCATTCATAATCCTAAAAACAGTCTGACATCATCAGAAAGTATTCTGGATCAGCTTGCCTCTTTTCGCATGGAAACAGGATTACCTGCCGCACTCAGACAAGATAAAAAATATCAAAAACTCAGAAAAAAATGTAATAAAGCCAATGAAAAAAAATACGGGATCTTAATCTAACTCCTCAACAATGGGACACTGTTGATGCCGCTATCACTGCTGAAAACATTTCATCTATAGAATATATATACGGATTGCCTATAAGCAAGGAATCATTGATGCATTTTCTATTTTACGAGAAACTCTTCAATATATCCATGTCAATCTAATCACTTGCAAGCAATAAAGCAGGGATTTATCTCTGCTTTCCCATTTTCTTCTCTATTGCTTCCGGCACTCTGATCAAGCCAAATCGCCATAGTATCGGATAAATATATGAAATTCCTCTAATATCTCCAAGTGCTTTCGGCTTCTTCACTTCTTCTAAAATCCTCTTACTATTTTCAAATGCCAGCACCACACTACTCCAGGCAAGGCTCTTACTCTTCTCTCTCCGGTCTATCAGCAGCTCTCTGTTATACTCTCCGTCTTTACCGACCTTCAATTTATATCGGAACGGTAATCCAGTTGCCGTTTTAAATGGATAATTCTGAAATGCAATAATAGACTGCCACAGATTTTCCTCTGATGGTATTTCCTTTAGAAGCCGAACCTTCTCTTGTCGAATCTTATATGTTCGGCATCGCTCCGCATTTAGACTTATCTCTGCTGCGTTATACAGTCCCTTAGTGTAGGGCAGATAGGAATGAACCGATGCTCTGGAAAGACCCGTGAGTTTCATAATCTCTGGAATCTTTTTTCCTGACTGGTGCAGATCATTGATTTCTGTACATATATCTGATGTGAATACATCTGCAGTAATAAGTAGCTTGCGGAGTTTAAGCAGACTAATATTTAACTCATCTGCCAGTGATCTTAAAAGAATCTGCTTCTTCATAGGCATCCCTTAACTCTTGAAGAAAATTATTAAATTGAAGTTCTGGATTATATTCTGGTTTCTTTTTTAATCTTCCAGGCATACCGTTTCCTTTCATTTTTCATGTTAATCTAATCACATGTGTTTAAAACAGAGGAATTACCATCCGCAGGCACTGGCCTATGTTAGCAGATTCCTCTGTTCTGATTTTTATGTAATATCTACATCCTATAATTATTTATCAAATTCGATATTTTGAAAAGTTAATCAAGCTTTTTCTTACAGATCTGCAAACAAATCTTCTTTGTACATACCATCTTCTAACATTTTTCTAAAGCTATTTTTTACAGCTTTAACATCCTCTTTATAAGTCATACCGTACCAAGTATCATTGCTTCGCAAAACTTTTTACAGATATTCTATCTTGTTCAAGTAATTCACCAATAAATGTTGGTATCAGATATTCAGACTTTAATGGATTCTCTGAAACTTCCGTTTCAAAAATTCTTTAAAACCAGCCTCTAGTACTTCTAAGAAATCTGGAGTTAACCCCCACATATTCATAGATACTAATGAGTCTATGTCGATAATGACACCGTCTGCTTCTGCTCCATTTTCTGTTTTAACAATATTTTTTTGTTTCATCAACTTTTGTCAGATTATTAGAATCATCCATCTTACAAATGCCACGAGTTACTCCACCATTATCTGATAATGTATTCTTCAACACAAAACCTGCCATACAAGACTTTCCACCATTTACTAAGTACTCATGAACTGCTTTGAATCCTTCCTTACCATAGTAATCATCAGCATTAATTACAATAAATGGAGTATGTAATACATTCTTTGCTGCAAGAACCGCCTGACCAGTTCCCCAAGGCTTTGTTCTTCCTTCTGGTAATGATCCCGGAATGTCATTAATATCCTGAAAAGCATAATCTACAGTCACACCATGTTTTTCACATATTCCTGAGATTCGCTCACCAATGACTTCTTTAAACTCTTCCTCAATATCTCTACGGATAATAAATACTACATGGTTAAAACCTGCTTCAATCGCATCATGGATTGAATAATCCATAATAATATGATTATTATTATCAACTGGTTCTAACTGTTTAATTCCTCCACCAAATCGTGAACCGATACCGGCCGCCATGATCAATAATGTTGTTTTTTTCATTTTTTACTTTTACCCCTTTTTATAATTATTTGTTTATATAAACATCATATTTTTCAAATCATCTAAATCAATATACTGAAACAAATATGTGGACTTCCACTTAATTGTTCTGCATAATAAATAATTGATTTCTTCACAATCTTTTTTTAATTAGATTTAAATGGACAAACTTTTTATACACTGATAGCAACGAATGCACTTGCTGTCCTCTATTTGCGGATATTCAAAGCCTTCATCATCCGCTACCATCAATATAGCTTCTTTCGGACAAACTGCATAACAGGCCGAACATCCACAACATTCTTCTTTTTCTTTTATATAACACAGGTATTTCTTTTTCCACTTTTAACCACCAACTTTTGCTCTTATATTATAGTTTATTCAAAATCGAAGATAAACAAAACGCCATAATTATAGATATTATACCCCCCGATTTCGAATAATTGGAGCAATTATATGTTTTATTTTTCTCTTTAGTTCAATCTTCTTTGCCTCACTAGTAGGTACGGCATATTTTGAAGCAAGTTCATTAAAATTTAAATTCGCCATATCTCCAAAAAAAGTATCTCTTTGACTAGGGACGACTAGGCGAACTATATTCTGCAGGGTTGCCTCTCACCCCATCTTCATATGAAACCTCTTTCCATTTCATCTTGTCACGAATTAAATTAAATACCTGCTTTCCATGCTCGGATCGAATCAATACTAACGATGTTCCTTTTCCATCATTCATTTCTGTAGCAACTCTATGAATTCCCCAAAAGTCTGCAATAGTAATATCAGATTTTTTACCTTCTTAGCAATACACTCATAGCAAGAAGGTCGGAGACAATAATCCCTAAGAAACATTAACATATAGGGATCAATATCCTTAGAAATAAACTTCTTTTTCAGTTTTTTCCCTTGTATTATCTCTTTCATGCCAAAGTTTGTCCAAGATTCATCTTTACACCGAAAATTAACATATTCTAATTTTCCTTTATTCTTTTTTCCTGATAATATACATATTTTCTCCATAATTCCGGAGATGGAACTCCATGGCAAATTACGTCTACACATATAAGATTGTTATAATCTTTTCTGAAGAAAATTCTTTAATCCATTAATTTGGCATCCAGTTCCAGTAAATAATACTGTTTTTCCATCTAATAAATCTTTTTTTACATTTTTATATGTATCACCTATCTTCGCTTGAAGATATTTTGATCCCCTGAGTTTCTTTAATCCTTCTTCATCTGTCACAGAAATAAAAACTGCCGAACAGCAATCATCTGCCATCGCAACACCATACACAACACCATTTACTGAAAAATGTATGAAGACAACGCAGAAAATACTGCACCAGATGAACTATTCATACGCTTATTATCATCCCTTAGGTAACAGGCATATGCTTTTACTGGTTCCACTTTATTTTCTCTCCTTCCATTACAATTTTTAATATAATCCTGATAAGAAATTTTTTCCGTCCTTCCAATTCATTATAAAATGAGAATATACAATTACACTAATTGTACACAAAACAAATTCAAACGTATAATTTGTTTCCAAAGATATTCCAATTATTTTAAACAAAAATTGAAAAGCATAAACCAATGTAAAATGAGTAAAATATATAATCGCACTCATTTTTTTCGCATATAAAGGCTTGACTCTACCTTTAAATTAAGTTTCGTATTTAATGTCGTAATAAACACAATTCCAACAATTATCAATTTTAAAAGATGAGAAACTATCAAAAAATTTTTTTCCAAAAAAATCCAATATACACACATATATATCAAATAAATTGCAATTACAATCATCCACTGATAACTCACTTTAAAACAACTATATTTTTCTTTAAATCTCGATTCATTAAGCAATATTCCAATAAAAAATAAATTCCCCACCACACAAAAAATTATTCGTTGTTAAAAAAATACTATTATATGTTCCAACAACTAAATCAACCAATGGTAATTTAATAAATTTTAAAATATCTGGAATAAAAAAACACACTAGCAAACCAACAGCAATTCCTACAATTTTTTTTTAGATCTGTGTTTATCGCAATAATACAAGATTATGAGCATAATCAAGAGAGCTTGAACATACCATAATCCCCCCAGGGCTACTTACAATCCAATTATGTATACCTGATTTTAACGCCTCAATAACATTTTTGTGGTTTCTTACTATTTCATTTACCAAAACAATAAGAAAGTACCAACATCCCCATATTAAATACGGTTTTAAAAGTCTCTGTGCATAATTTTTTATAATCAATCTATAATCACTTTTTTTGTAAATCTTTCCTATATATTTTACGTCCCAGAAAATATCCGCTACATACGAAAAAAAATATGGTACCGCAAAAGAAGTAATACAATATGTGAATGCGAAATAAGCTGATTCACCGTGATCCTTAAATGCCATTGTATGAATTGCGACTACACAAATTGCAAATATACATTTAAATAAATCAACAGCCGAAACTGTATTAGATTTCACTTTCAGTTCTGCCATAATAAACTCCTCTCCAGTTTAGCTTATCTACTAAACTTATTTCTGTTCACTCTTACATTATTTTTTAAGTTTTTTTTCAAAAGCATGACTGCCTGCTGAAATTCATCGCAATTATGATAAACCATATAATAAATAAAGTTTGGCAAGATACAGCATATAATCGCACGAACTACCAGATTTAATATTATCGGCAATACAATTTGTGAGCAAATATAATATGTAACAACGCAACTAATTGTAATAACCACCACATAGCCTACAATCTTTTTTTTTAAATAAAGTGCCAGACAGTCTCTTTCAAACACATATGTAAACAAATTATGTAAAAGCCAAGGAATTCCAACAATCAAGACCGCAATGACGGTTGATAAAAGTATTCCATAAATACCTATAATTCTAACCAAAATAATATTAAGAATTAAATTGGTCAAAGCTGCTATCAATGGTCTATACCTATCCTCATGCCACATTCCTGAAGCATCCTTATATAGGTTAAGAAGACCGTTTAATTGCCGAATAAAAAAAATAAATGGAAAAACAAATAACTGCATAAAAAAGAAAGCATTAATTCAGCTTTCCAACCCATAACTCCATAAAAGGTTGGTATAAACACAATAAGCAAACTGTACAGATTCCGGCAATCCAACAAATAATAAACGAGAATTTTTTAAATCCTTAAAATTTTTTTTCCTTCGTTTCAACAACCAAACTATTTCCTATTCCAGCTGTACATGAATTAAAAATTATTGTTATAAAACCGGTAATAGCATTCAATATATAAAAATAGTTCTGATATACTGCTAAAACGGTTAATCCTAGAAATGAAGAAATAACAATCGTGTCTGCTGAATCATATATTACACTTCCGATTTTTGATGTAAACAAATCTTTAATACGTTGATTTATTCGCTTAATTTGTTTCTTATCAACATTCCCTTGTGGCTTATACTCTGGATACATTCTATCCGCTACAATTGCTGTTATAATGTTTGTTAATGCTTGAGTTATAAGCATCACCAAAACATATAAATAGTAATTTTTAAAAAACAACTAATATTAATAATTGCAGACCATACTGAACAGTTATTGTAAACAAAGAAACCTTACTTACAATATCTGTTCTTTGAAAGCCTGAAGAATACTATTTTTTTATACGCAAACAACCAGTATGACAAAACTGTTGCTCCTAAATTAAGTAAATATAATACGTAAATATTAATTCCATTAGGAACTTCCCCTGAAATTAGTCTAGGTATAAACGGTGTAAGAAATCCACCAACCAACGCAATAACAAGACCAATCACTCTATAATATGTTCTGTACAACTTCATTAACGCACATATCATGGTCTTGTTATCATCCGCTATGGGCTTATACATACTATAGATCATAGCACTACCAACACCTAATTCTGCAAGATTTAAAACTTGCAAAATTGATGTAAATAAAGCTATTTAACCCCAAATATTGAACACCCATAAGGTAAATCATAGCCGTACGCATCAAAAAAAGGGCCAATTACCTGGTATAATTTTAGCAATGTTCCAAATACAATATTTCTGGATGCATTTTTTCGTTCTTTCAATTTTCATTCCGTCACCACCAACTTTATTTACCACTACTATCTGATATATTTTCCAGATACTTTATAGATTCTTTTCTTTTTTTTCATTTAAAATTGTGTGTCCAATTTGATAGTCTGCCTCAAATAAATCATTTTCCATTCCACTAGATGCATATTTTCGTTCTATAGAAAAAAAGTCTTCAACAGATTTTCAATTCTTGACATCATATCTGCTGTATTGTCTTGTCTATCAAACACAATAAATGGCTTTTCAAAAATAAAAAAGAAAATACACATGCATGGAATGAATCTGTTAAAATTAATTTTGCATGAGAAATCATGTAAATAAACTCAGACGGACCAAGTGCATATAAATCTTTTTTCATTTTGTTTTGCAAGGTTGTAAATTTTCATTTCCCCTTTTATAGAAAAAAGCCTTTTCTATATAGTCCTTCGCATTTTCTGGCATTTCCCTAAAAAATATGTTAGTATATATGGACTATCTGTCTGAATATTAAGCATCTTTTTTTTTGAATACATTCCCACTGACACTTATCAAGCAACAGAGTTGGATCAAGAACAACTTGTGCTTCTCTATTACACAAATTTTTTATAATGGATGCTCCAGCATCTTCTCTAACTGAAATACGCTTAAATTCCAAAAGAGCTTTTGTATAATCACTTATTTGGTTTTCAGGAATCATTGATACCCCAAAAAACTTGCAGCATATGAAACCCTTTTATCTTTTTTTGGCAAACCGCAAAAAGAACCCATCAAAAGTAGTTTTATTCACAGCCCAATATGGATTCCATACCTGATCGCTGCCTACTATAAAAAAGATCATATTCCGAATCCAGATTTCTAAAATTATTTTTCTCGATCCAACGAGTATCCGTATGAATTTTTTCTGATCTGAATTGCAAAAAATTATCATTTCTTTTTTTTCTGGTACTTTTCAACTTTAGCACATTGTATGCCTTTTTTACTAATGCGAACATCAATACCATACATTTACAATATAATTTACGCCTAATTTTTCCATATAAGCAAAATGGTTCTTTAGAATAATATAAGGCAATAGTAGAAACCTCATGTCCCATATCAGAAAGCACCTGCGAGAGTGCATAATTTTGTAGCGTTCCTCCATAATTATCAAATTTAGTTGCATAAATTAATGTTACAATTCCAATCTTCATAATTCCTCTCATTCTATATTTAAGCTTATATAAATATTTTAAGCATGACCGCAAGTAATAAATACCACCTATTTTTTTAATAAATAATAATAGTAATTTCTGTTTAAAAAAGATAATGATTTATTAGGTAATTTATTCAGAATTTCTTTTATTTTTTTATTTTCTATATATCTGCAAATATTTTCATAGTTTTTTACAACTCCAAATTTATGACTGTCTTGAATCAAATATCCTATTATTTTATTGTAATATGTCAAATTTAAGACCTGCATTAACTCATCACTAATTTCAACCTGCAGATTTCTTAATGTATTTATTCTTGCCTCATAGGTTTTAATTTCATCACCAAGTGCTTCTAATCCTGCTTTCCGCATCGCACCTTCTTCATTAATTATATATGCCTGCAAAGGCAGATTACATATCTTCAAGCTAGAGGATTCTTGCAAATATTCCAATACAAACTTGGCATCTTCTCCAATTTTCATTTGAGAATCAAATCTTATTTTATTATTCTTTATAATTTCACTTTTGAAGAGCTTCCCCAACAATTATTTAAACATTGATTTTCTATTGTCAATTTGATTAACGCCTCTGTATAGGAAAGTCCTAGTATATTCGGATAAATATAATTCTCCTTAATCTGTCCGTTAACAACATTCTTATGAGTAAATATAATTAAATCGTCATTAAATGCCATATTTTTTTTCAATATATCACCGGCATCTGAAAGTAAGTAGTCATCAGCATCAAGAAACAATATTTTATCTCCACTAGACAAATTCAAGGCAATATTTCTCGCATTGGAAACACCACCATTGGTAATATGTTTAATAATAAATTGGGGAATATTTTCTGTATATTTTTTCAATTTCAACCAAGTATTATCTGTGCTTCCATCATCAATAATGATACACTCATAGTCAATTTCATTAATTGTTTTAATAGACTCCACGCATCTACCAATATCGTTCTCTGCATTGTATACTGGAATTATAATACTTAATTTCATCATTTTCTCCTCAACATCAAAATATAACTTCTCAATTAATTCCAAAAAGAAATAATATGGAACTGTTGCATTGTAACCTCGTAAAACAAACGCCTGATACCAAAAATAACCCACAACAGCCAAGATTACTATTCTATATATTTTTTTTTTTAGACTGTTTTGTAAAAACAATTGTCTATATTTGCCAACAACAAAGCCATGTACGGGTAAAAATTATATCCAACTCTGGATACATATGTGTTAAATGTTGTTCCAAATTTAGAGAGTAAAATACAGCCAACACACATTATTAAAAATGTAGGCTCTACTTTTTTCTATTCTTCAAGCATTTAAATGTGAATACACCCAATATAATATAAATCAAATATTGTAAAACAGTATAAATATCTATTGCAGATGATGTTGAGTATCTTCCGTTTGCAAGATAACTTAAATAATTTTGTCGAATTATACCTCTTGCAACTAATAATTGTATTAATGAGGAACCAAAATATAATATTACAAATACTAAACTACAAAACAAAATTCCTTGCATGATTTTAACAACAGGTTGCTTATTTCTTCCAGCTCTGAGTAATAAATACATAGGTAGAATCAACACCGTTATCAAAGCTGATGAATGAAAAACAACAGCAATTATTGTAAACAAAATATACTGTTTAATTTTACCATCCGCCAAATATGTCCATGCCAAAAAGCTATTGGAACTGCTATACACTGTCTCATTAAATTTAATGATATATTATACAAAAATAAGTTTATTAACAGCATTGCAAACCAAACAGGTGTATTAAATAATTTTTTTTTTACATCGTTTAAACGCTATATAAAAAGAATACTTGTACCAAAATGGCATATACAAAAAAACCAATATGATAATCCTTAAAAAAGCGAGATAATATGTACGTCAAAAATAGAATCCAAAATCGGAAAACATTGAATCCACTTTTGAAATAACATACGTAATAAAGCTGCTAGACGAAACGGCTTGGGTATAAAAATGCTTTTCCATATACCAAAACGTCAGTTCCAACACTATCTGCACGACAAGCTGCTATTATAGATGGTATCAAAAGACCAATCACGATTAAAAATCTATTTAATTTTTTTATCTTTTATCTTCTCCCCTGCATACAAAAAAACTGTCGAAGATAAAAATACTGATATATATATACTCAACTTCTTGGCTCCTTAAGATAAAAATCTTCCATATTTTTACTAGCACTAATAATATCGTATCCCGCTTGTTCTATTTTTTTTTTAAAATAACTTTTTCTCAGATCCATTGTTAAAGGCTTATAACTACATTATTTTATCTGCCCAAATCTCAACCGCATCTTCACTTATTGGTAAAAATTCAACTACATCGGTAACTGCCAACTCTGTTGTTACTCTATCTGAAACTATAGCTGTCAAACCATTGGCCTGCGTTTCAATTAAAACTACCGGAAGCCCTTCATATAAAGACGGAAGCAAAAAGCAATCGCAAGCATTCAAAATATCTGCTACATCATTTCTAACTCCAAGAAATCGAACTGAATTTTCTAATCCCATATCTTTTGCTAGATTTTTTATACTAGTCTCTTCCATTCCTCGACCAATAACCAATAATACTGTATCATTTCTTTTTTTCTATAACCTTTTTATACGTTTTAAAAAGAAATGGATAATTTTTCTGACTAGATAAACGTCCGACAATCACTAATACCAGTTTATCTTCTAACGCCAGTTTCTTTCTAAGTTGATTTCTTTTTCTCCTCATTAAACTTAAATAAATTTGTATCAACCGCATTTTTCATAATAAAAAAACTTCATTATTCTCAACGGCCTTTTTTCCCCACATATCAATTGCTGCATCTTGACCACATGCTAATTTATCTGTAACATAATGGCGTGCAATCATCATTCTAAAGAAACTAGCAAATTTTGATTTTTTACTTGTAACTTCATTTGCAATATGTGAATGCATACATCTTCTGGCTACATTATATTTTTTAGCGATACGCATAATCACATATCCCATTACTCCCATATGTGTATGAACAATATCATAGTTTCCCTGTTCTATAATATCTTCCATTTTTTTTTTATACACTCTTTGGGATTGGATTTATATGGCGGTAATTTATATATATTACATCCCATTTCTCTCAACGGTTTTTCATAAATTCCTTCATCATAATAACTATATATTATGAAATCAAAATGAATCTTATCATGTTCCATTTGCGAATAATACTCATATAAAAGTTTCGCAATTCCGCCTCCATCTAGCGATGGAAGTTCTTGTAAAACTCTTTTCATAATTCATATTTCCTCCATCAATCTTATCTCCACTAATTACGACCAATCATCAAAAGTTAACAAGCCACATCCACCTGTAACATAAACTGTGTCTCCATTAATCATTCGTCCAAGATCACTTACAAGAACAACTGATAGATTGGAAACTTCTTCTGGGGGTTGTATATCGTCCAGAAGGTGACGCTGGACGACTGATACTTTGCTCATCATTTCCCATAAGCATTGACGTAGCTGTAGGCCCCGGTGCAATTGCATTTACTACAATCCCATCTGCACTCAAATGTTTAGCAAGTCCCAATGTCATTCCTCGTATACCCCATTTTGCAAGACCATATGAATTATTGGCAGGACGAATGGACGATGATGATGAAACATTCAAAAATATTTCCCTGAATTTTATTTTCTTTCATATATTCAGCAAATAATTCACTTAAGAAATATGGGCCTTTTAAATCCGTATCAATAACCATATCAAAAATCTGATTCTAATGTATTACCAAAAAAA
>VOFJ01002418.1_pt1 | contig 27724 bp, 43 predicted proteins | sample 5384081 | NCBI WGS metagenome assembly VOFJ01 (sample SAMN12384729, study PRJNA508395) | human gut metagenome | isolation source: healthy gut I | host: Homo sapiens | reverse complement strand
TCAGTGTACTTCGTTCAGTTACGTATTGCTGAAGCCAGGTTCCATACGCCTATCTGGTTACTTCTGCTGCTCAGGAACCTGCTATTCGTTTCAGCGGTTATTTCTCTATGCTGGGCTATGTGGTAAACAATGCCCGGAGATTACTACAGAAGAGCAGTACCAGGAAATTGTAAAACGGATCCGACCTGAAATAGTAGAATTGTATAATAGCCATCTATTATATTGGCGTGAAAAATATAATCCCGGTATGGGACAAATACAACATCAAGTGTACAATGCTTACCTGAAAGGGAATCAGGTGAGTAGCGGTACTAAAAATTATTCTGAGGTAATCGGATTACTGATGTCCTTGCAAGAAGATCGAATCGTTTTTGTAATAGTTATTTATTTTTTATGGACAGCAAAAGTTGCCTGCCGATTAACTTTTTGTTTTCCCGATAAATTTCAGATTTGATGATGCCTATTCCTTGGGCATACCAGGTAGAAATTTTTATAACGTGTCGTTATACCTAAACAAGTGGTCTGTAGGTTAGATTCGATTTTATAACAAATAAAAATCTCCTGCTGGTACTTTTATACGGGTTTGAGCCGTTACAACCCGGTTCTTTGACTTATTCGGGTTTGCAGACTGCTTTGTTGGATGGTCATATATCCGTCTTCGAGGTGTTGTCCGACAGAGAGTGAACCGGGAAGTAAGAAGCCCGGGCCGGTGAATTGGCAGGTTCTCGTTTTTCCGGATGTGAATAAAATTGGGCAGATAAGTATTCACATGCTTTTGTACACAGGAAGTGGTAAATGAAAAAGAGGGAATGACCACAGTTCGTTTTTTATCCCAAAAGGGTTCCTGTATAGTGAATGACTGACAGCGAATCAGTGTTTTCGATCTTTTCTGTCGTCTGTTGGAAATAGTACCTCTCTGCCTGTTCACTGTCGATTTGGTAAAGAAGTTGTGTTCCTTTGTCGACGGAACAGAAAGGAGCTTTTATGGTCGGTGATCCAGGCAGAACATGTGAGATATAAAATCGTAAAGATAAAGAACATTTGATCTTTCATAAACGGACGTTTTAATTGGATAAAAAAATATCTTTTAGCTGGACAAAGATAATTATTTTTCTTTTTTTAAAACAATTATTTTCAATCTATTACGTATACATCAATCAAAATCTATCAAAACTTATTGTATTCCAATTAAAACGTCCCTTTCTTTGAGGTGAAATTCCGATCGCAGCTCGTCCTTTTCTGTTAGTTATCCATCGGGAATCGTCTTGATTCGTATTCATCAGGTAGGTGGGAGGGGTGACTTTACCGGCAGGAGTGAAAATTATCGACGGTAAAAAGTGGTAGGTTTAGTTCGTTACTAATTCTGCATTTAGTGTAAATATGTATATAAATAACTTTATGAAATATCCCGGATTTTCACTTGAATGTTGTCTTCCAAATCCAGCATTGCATTGATCAGAAAGAGATACCGGAATCGGGGGGGAGGTCTCCGAGGCCGATATCCTGTTCTTTTTTATGATGCCTCTTTCGAGAAGATAACGACGTTTCGTGCCATTGAGTAAATAAGTAGAAGGGTAATGTATTGGTTTCCATCGTAAAAAACGACATTACTGTAACTGGTATCGGTGATCCTACCGTTTTTGATAAATCAGGATTTCGTCGCATGTTCCTTTAGATTGCTGCAATTGGATCAGTTTATCCCCGATCTGCATATTTAAAAAGTATAATCGATGCCGCTGCCGTCGACAAGTTTTTAAAAGTATGAACCCGGCGGGGAGAGTAGGTTTCGAAATCGATTTTCTGATTTCCTGATCGTAAATGATGCGGCATTTTTAGGGTACCGAGACGCTTGTCTGGCGGTATTGATTCGGAGGATAAAGGAAGGAAGGTACTGTTCCCGAAATGTACCCGCTGGGTGTCGGTTATACGTTGCCAGTGAAGTTCGGGATGTATGAAACGGCCGTCGACAATTTTCAGACTTTCTATAAAGGCGTTTTTTATCATTATTTTTTTATTTCTATTTCTGGATGGGTAAGTAAATTTTTTCGAGTATTTCCTGATATTCTTCTTTTGCCTGACTATTGACCGTAATACCACCGCCACTGCGGAAGTAATACCGGTTATCTACTTTCTCTATAAATCGGATCAGTACGGCACTATCGAGCGTTTGGCCGTCGAAATAACCGAATACTCCTGAATAATATCCCTGGGCAATCCTTCGGCTTGACGGATCAGCTTTTGGGTTGCTGCTTTAGGGGCACCCGAAATAGAACCGGCGGGTAATAGCTTGAATAAAAGTGTTCCCAATTCGTTTTGCCATCCGTCGGGTAATTGCCCGCTGATTTCCGAGCTGGTTTGTAATATCTCACCCTGGGAAGTGTGAATCTTTTCTACGTAACGAAAGCGTTTCACTTTTACACAGTGGCTACAATATTCAGATCGTTCCGGATGAGATCGACGATCGTATAATGTTCGCATGTTTCTTTATGATTTTGAAGCAAGCGGTTTTCTGCGTCGGGTAAAGTGGCATCGATGGTTCCCTTCATCGGGTAAGATAGGATCTCATTATTTTCGATCCGGACGAAGCTTTCGGGAGAAAAAGCAAACCAATCGGTCAGGAAGTAAAAGTTTATAGCGGGCCTGACTGTGATAAAAGATTTGTTCTAAAGTGAGATTGGTTTCGATGGGGGTTCTTTCGGTCAGGTTGAGCAAAAAACTTATCCCCGCGTGACAGGCCTTGATGTACGATCCTGAATTTTTTCCTGGTATGTTTCAAAGCTACTGTGAAGAATTTTTTATACGAGGTTCCGGAATAGGGGAAAGGGGCGTTTTATAATGACCGATGGTTCCGATCGTAAAATAAACGGATGGATCACTTAAGGGCTTTTCGACGAAAAAATCCATGGATACCCTCGAAATCTACTCCAAATAGGAAAGGAATGCCGGCTCTACCACAACGGTTCATCTCTTCCCGTACAATTTCTGCTTTCATCTTTGTGTTATAAAATCCGTGGCAAAGATAATTCGGATTGCAGCATGTTGCGAAATAAATCTATTTTATTTGTTATTTTTGTATTCATGAAAAAAGTGCTCGTTATCGATAATTACGATTCGTTTCTATACAATGTGATTCAGTTGCTTCGGGAAGCTGTTGTTCCTGTTGGTTATGATATAGTCCGTAATGATAAGATCGATTTTTCTGGCTTAGGGGATTATGGAGGGATTCTTTTGTCGCCAGGACCGGGTATTCCGGCCGAAGCCGGGGAACTGTTAAAACTGATCGAATTCTGTAAGTATACTCATCCGATATTGGGCATTTGTTTGGGACATCAGGCGATTGCAGAGACATTCGGAGCTTCGTTATATAATTTATCTCGCCCTTTGCATGGACATCGCAGTGTTTTGAAGAAGGTAGATGAACACGATCCCCTGTTCGAAGATTTGGCCGATCCGATTCAAGTGGGCCGCTATCATTCCTGGGTGATCGATCCCGAAACAATGCCCGGAGAATTGATTACCAGCTCAATAGATGAACAAGGTCATATCATGTCTTTTTTTTATCATACTGAATTACCTATCCATGGTATCCAGTTTCATCCGGAGTCTTACATCTCGGATTGTGGGTCTGGAATAATCAGGAATTGGTTGAAAATGGTCCGGTAAAGGTTTCCTGCAGAAGCTGCTGTTTACTTTACCTGATAAGGGGATAATTATATCAAGCCCATTTGTTTTAAAAAGGATACTGGCGTTCATATTACTACTGATACCGGGATGAAGTTTGTAATCGTACGTAATTTGACTACCGGAATGGACAATCTCGAAGCAGACATTGAAAAAATGTTCCGGGAAATCGTCAGCCAGTTCTCCTAAAAAGCCAAATCGTGGGTTGCAACGAGGCCGGAGATAGGGTAAGAGAGTATCCTTTTTAAGAAAGCCAATGAACCGTTTAATTTATCCACCGAATTTGTTCCTTTCAGCATTTCGTCCAAAATGATGAATACTTTGTCTTCCTGCTGTGCGATGTTAACTAGTTGTTGAAGCCGGAGAAGCTCTGCGTGGAAGTAGGAAGTGTCTTTAGACAGACTATCGGTAGTCCGCATACTGGTGAAAAGCGTCATGGGCTGAAAAGCAAAATAGCGGCTGCAAACGACATTCCCGGATTGAGCTAAAATCAGATTTACCCCGATCGTACGCAAAAAGGTACTTTTTACCGGCCATATATTGGCTCCGGTGACAATGGCGATTTGGTGTAAGGAGCGGATACTGAAATCATTGGTGACGTTTCGTTCGCTTTTTTAGTAAAGGATGTCCTATTTCTTCGGTGTCTAATAATCGATCCTGACAGATGACCGGGAGGCAATAAGCAGGATGGTTGAAACGATAATTGGCCATGCTGATCAAGGCATCGGCTTCACTAAGGACGTCTGTCCAGGTTTCGATGTCAGGTCCATATTTCTTTCTCCAGTGATCCAGACGGAGCAGGGTATGGAAATCTTTGAGGTATAGTCCGTTTAAAATGAAAGCGATGACAATGTTACCCCGTTGGTCGAGACTGTTCTGTATCCGGTGAAGTTGAGTCAAAGCTTGCAGGAATTACTCTCCGGGGTAAACAAGCTGTGTCTTATTTTCTGAAGATAAGGGGAACGGAAAGATTGATCGTGGATTAACCGGACTAAAGGAAGATAATTGCTGATGGTTTTCAGAAACAGGTTGAGCCGTTGATGATAGGCATTGATTTTTTTTGATATATAAGGCCAATGCCGAAAGTTGTAATAGGGATAGCACAAGGGGAAATGGAAAAAGGCAGGGGGGTAAAGCTCGTTACCGCCCACGAAACGATTACAATCGTGTTGGCTATCCATAAAATCAGACGGACTGTGCTATGTTTTGAAAAGAATGGGGATTCGGTCGGTCCTGATTTTAAAATGACCGCATCGAGGGCTTGGGTCGGATGGAGTGCTCCGGCAGCACGAAAGTGTTGACACCATTCCGGTTCGGCGCATAATTCTTCTGCCGCTTGCTGACGGGAATGAATGACTTCCGGGTCTTTGCTGAGAGATAATAACCAGGATACCAACTTTTGGGTGCCGGAAAAAGTCACTGTCCGGTTTAAATGCTGGAAGAGGGAATCTTCCCCGAATAGGTCCAGGTCATGGGCATAAGGGTGGGCAGGATCGTTGAACCTTTCGCCTTGGTCAAGAGCAGAGAAATTACCGGCTAAAATAATCCGATTCCAACGTGTTTATACGAAGTAGTTCTTCGATGAGATGTTGCCGGTAGATGATTTGGGAATCCCATAGAGTCAAAAAAATGAATACGAGAATAGCTCCTATACCCAAAAAGTAAGAGAGGTTGAGTACTATGGTTGATCAGGAGGTAGATCAAAAAAATCATATAGCCGAAAGTGAGCAATTTGGCCAATGTAATCAGATTGCGCCGTTTTTTTATTTGCTTTAAACGGGCGGTATAGTGGTCTATCTGTTTCTGGTAATATTCATCGGGTTTCATTTTCGGAAATTTTGATTGTACAAAAATAAAAGGATAAATGGAAAAATAGTCAGAAATTTATACTTTTGCGCTCTCAAAATCGGACAGTTATTTTTTTACAGGTAGTTAATTGAAGAGGAACGATGAATTTTCTGACGCTTATTGATTATATCGGTACATTTGCGTTTGCCATTAGTGGGATCCGTTTGGCTTCTGCTAAACGCTTCGATTGGTTCGGGGCTTATGTGGTTGGATTCGTTACAGCTGTCGGAGGAGGAACGATTCGGGATTTGTTGCTGGATGTTACCCCGTTCTGGATGTTGCAGTCTTCCTATCTGATCGTGACTGCCCTGGCTTTGGGATTTGTTATTCTGTTCGGGCGATATGTCATCAGGTTGAATAATACTTTTTTATTTTCGATGCCATCGGTTTAGGGTTATTCGCCGTTGTCGGTATCGAGAAAAAAGCATCACTTATGGTTACCCCATGTGGGTAGGATTGATTATGGGTACTCTCACCGGAGCCGCCGGAGGAGTTTTGCGGGATACCCTGATCAATGAAGTCCCTTTGATTTTCCGAAAAGAGATCTATGCCCTGGCTTGTGTGTTCGGTGGCTTGGTTTACTATCTCTGTCTGTATTCCGGTTTAAATTCGACACTGACACAGATCATCGGGGCTGTTTCTGTCATCCTGATCCGGATTCTGGCTGTAAAGTATCACATCAGTCTGCCTAATCTGAAAGGGGAAAACTGAGTTGGAAAGTCTTTATGTAAGATTAATATCGAAAACGTTGTCATTTAGAATAACAAGTTTTATCTTTGTTCTGTTATAATTAGTCAGAAAAAGTCTGAAATACTATTAATTTGAAATCAATTTTCTGATTTTTTTTATTCAGAATGTATATGAAACCTGAAAATATTTTTTTGCTCAGATAGCTGAGGCTGGTGAAGAGGAACAGTTCGATTTGCTTTTAAATCTCCTAATTGCCGGATCGACCGGATCGTTTCTTCCGGTCATAGTTCGCCCAAAGGATTTTGGTACGATCAGGAGAACGATGAATTTATATTATTGATTCAGGGAGAGGCTACGCTGGAATTTGAGGACCGCAAAGTGACATTGAAAAAAGGAGACTACCTGCATATTCCCAAAAATTGCAAACATCGGCTCGATAGTACCAGTATCGAGCCGGTATGTGTGTATGGTTGTGCGTGTTTGATATCGAATAGGGAAAAGGTTATTTTATCGATGTTATTTTTGCAAGATGATTGCTGTGCTTTTGAAGCTTTAGTTCAGAAGTACGGGGAGAGTGTGGAGTTATCTCCGGTACTTATTTTTTCGGTGCCGGAGGTACGGTCGTTATTTTTTACTTCTAGTTTTTCATTAATAATGTCTGTTATTTGTTCTTTCGGACGTAACCCGGTTACCGTAAAAGGTTTGCCGTTTTTGGGAATAAAGAGCATCAGTGGGATGCTGGAGGCATTGAATAATTGAGCTAATGCCGGTTCTTTATCCACATCCACTTTATAGATCTGAAGCTTATCTCCGTATTCTTTTTGAATCTCTTCCAAAATAGGAGATAGTTTTTTGCAAGGTGGACACCAGGTGGCATACATATCGATGATGGCCGGTTTATCACCGAGATACTTCCAGTCTTTATTCTTTTCGAAATCCCAAATCTGTACTTTGAATTCTTTCGTATTCAAATTTTTCACACTTTGGGCATCGGCATATGACAAAAAATTCCTGCTGAAAAAAAATATCAATAACAGGATCCATGTTTTTTCATAGCTAAAATATTAAGTAATTATTTGAACGACTATCGGAAATATATACAGATTCCCTGTGGACGAAGTTACAAAAAAAAGGGTATCTTTGCAAAGTTTAAAATAAAAAGATTACTCCATGGTTGTTTTTCCACATGCGAAAATAAATATCGGTCTCTTTGTGACCGGGAAGAGAAATGACGGTTTTCATAATCTGGAAACGATTTTTTTTTCCCGGTGGGATGGTCTGATATACTGAAATTGGGCGGGGAGAAGGAGAAAGCGGGAGTTTCCGATTTAAGAATACCGGTCTGAAGTGGGAGGAGATCCCGGGAAAAAATCTGGTGATTAAAGCTTATCACTTGTTGGCTGCCGATTTTCATTTGCCGGCCATACAAGTACACTTTACATAAGATCATCCCTTTCGGTGCCGGTTTAGGGGGGATCGGCGGATGCAGCTTTTATGCTGAAAGCTTTGAATGCTTTTTTCGATCTTCGTCTCTCCGGGCAAAAGATGGTAACTTATGCTGCCCGCCTGGGGAGTGACTGTGCTTTTTTATCGATGATCGTCCGGCATTTGCTTCCGGTAAGGGGGAGTTGCTGGAGCCGATAGAGCTTACGTTGGCCGGTTATCGGATCATCATAGTGAAACCCTCTTTCGGAGTATCTACGCCTGAAGCATATGCAGGGATCACTCCCCGGCCGGCCGGATATGATCTGCGTCAGCTCGACAACTTCCGGTAAATACATGGAAAGAATATATCCGGAATGATTTTGAAGCGACTGTTTTTTCAAAAATATCCCTCTCTAACTTTATTGAAGCAGCAATTGTATGAGCGGGGGGCTGAATTTGTGAGTATGAGCGGGAGCGGATCGGCTATTTATGGCTTGTTTAAGAAAGACCGGGAAATCAACCTGGATTTTCCCGATTGTTGTGTGTGGCAAGGAGAGACTTTAATTTAAAATATAACCTGTTCGAATTGTAATGAGAGCTTATCTGACGATTATATTAATTGGTTTGGTATCGGCATTTATCGGTATCATTCCTTTATTCAAAAAGAAAGGCAGATAAATATACTGTTTTATCGGCTTTTGTGTTGTTTCTGATCATGCCCTATGTGGTTTATCACCTGAGTTTACCTTGGACACAATGGTGGTGGAAAGGTATGATCGTGTCTGCAGTTTTGACCCTCCCTCTGGTGATTACCTCGGGGCGGGGAAGTTCAAGATGTGCATTCCCGCTTTTATTGGCTTCTGTCGTAGTCGGTGCTTTTATTTCCTTTTTGGGACATTATTTATTGTAAATACCGGGGGAAAAAGGGAGGACAAGCCTTTCCGGACAGATTAACGGTTTTAAGCCTGAAGGACGAATCTTTTTCCGAAAGTTGATCGGTGGAATTAGTCTCCCGATATCATTGTATTTTATCGAAGATTGTAGTTCCACCGATTGACAGGTTGTCTATACCGTCCAAAGGAAAGAGGTAAATTATAAGATTTCTCCTGTTGGATTTTAGTTTTTCAGGCTAAAAGAATAGAAAATGGCGGATATACCTCCGAAAATAAAGGCCAGACCTGTCCATACGATAATATTGAATATACCGAAAAGCGGATGGAAAATAATCAAAAAGGCAAAAAAATTAAGGTCAGGATTCCTCCTGTCAATACCCATCCCCAATTAGGAATACGGAAAGATTGCATTTGACTGGATTGACCGATAAAAACCGATACCTACGAACATTAAGATAAATCCTACGACATAAGGTAACAGATCGGCTGCCCAGGCTAGATTACCTAATAATATAAATCCGATGACCAAATCCAGTATTCCGACGGCTAAGCCCCAGCCCCAGTTCCGGTAGCGTTGCCCTGCAAATGCATTTACAATTTCACCGATCCCATACAGGATAAACATGATACTGAAATAAACCGCCAGCGCAAAATAGGATTCAACCGGATTTCGGAATACCCCCATATACCGCAAAGAATAGAAAGAGTACCGATAAGTAGCATTAGCCACCAATATCGGTTGTTAGAAGAGTAAGTTTCTGTCGTTTCCATAACTATAAGTTTTAAATTATAGTTATTTAAACGAAAAAAGGCTGGTAATGTTTTAAGGGGGATTTTTACTGTCGGCAGGATCATGATCTAGTCCTGCCGACAGTAAAAAAGATTATTTTTCGTTATAGAGGTGTACATCCATTTGCGGGAAAGGAATATTGAGGTTTTCCTCTGCAAAGGTCTTGTATACTTTTTCGTTCATATCGAAAAAGACACCCCAATAATTTTCTGCTTTTACCCAGGCCCGAACGACAATGTCGACAGAACTGGAGTTAAGAGCGGTTAAAGCGATAAAATAATTGGGATCTTTCAATACTCTGGGATCATTATCTAAAAAGCCGGGCAATGACAGCTTTTGCATGTTCGTAGCTATCACCGTAGCCGATTCCGAATACCCAGTCGACCCGCCGTTGCGATTCTTTCGAGTAGTTCATCATAATTCCGGTAGATAAGCCTCCGTTAGGAATGATGATCACCTTGTTATCGGTAGTCGTAATGATGGTATTGAAAATCTGGATCTCTTTCACTGTTCCCGACTGACCTTGTGCTTCGATATAATCTCCCACTTTAAACGGTTTGAAAAGCAGTATCATCACTCCACCGGCAAAATTTTGCAGTGTACCGCTCAATGCCATACCGACAGCGACACCGGCAGAAGCAAATAAAGCGATGAATGAGCTTGTCTCGATACCTAAAACACTGATAATGATAATCACTAAAGTGAAATTCAGGGTGATACTCACCAAACTCTTGGTAAAAGTGGCCAATGAAGCTTCGACATGCCGTTTCGTAAGTATGTTTATAACTAAACGATTTAATTTTTTTACAATCCAACGACCGATGAAGAACACCAGAAGTGCCACCAGCAACTTGGAACCGAATGAAACACTGAGATCAATAAGTTTATTGACCAATGTGTCCAAAGACATTGTAGATAAAGAATTTTCCATAATTAATTGATTTTTTATTTATCACCCACTATAGAGATTTTTTATTTTTCTTCTTTTAGAGTTTCATTTATTGGTATTTTGAAGTATACTGAATCCTTGGGACATATCAAATTACGCTCCAAAGTTATCATATTTATATTTTTTTACAAAAATTACAACCGTAAAAGGCTTTATTCCACTTTCATTTTTAATGTTTCGCTAAATAATTGTATTTTTGTAACCTGTGAAAAAATTAATCGTCAGAATACTATGAGCATAGAAAGTTTGTTGACCACCAAGGTGATAGAAGCTGTGAAGCAGTGCTATGACGCTGATGTGGATAAGGATAAAGTGCAGTTACAAGCTACCCGGAAAGAGTTTGCGGGAGATTTGACTGTAGTTGTTTTTCCATTTACGCGTTTTTTTCGAAGAAATCTCCGGAAGAGACGGGGAAAGAATTGGGGGGGCTACCTGAAACAACACATTTGAAGAGATTAAAGACTACAATGTGGTGAAAGGATTCTTGAATATCGAGATTTCAGCGGCTTATTGGGTAGGTGTATTGAACGAAGTGGCTCAGGACCCGAAGTATGGATATGTGCATGAAAATAGCGGGCATTCTTACATGATCGAGTATTCTTCGCCTAATACGAACAAACCTTTACATCTCGGTCATATCCGTAACAACCTGTTGGGTTGGTCGGTATCCGAGATACAAAAAAGCCAATGGACATGAAGTGAGGATGGTAAATTTGGTGAATGACCGGGGAATACATATTTGTAAGAGTATGATTGCCTGGAAAAAAAGTTCGCTAATGGTGCTACTCCCGAGTCTACAGGTACGAAGGGCGACCATTTTGTCGGCGACTACTATGTTCGTTTCGATAAGGAATATAAAGCTGAAATAAAAAGCTTTGATGGAAAAGGAGGGAATGGAAGAAGAAGAGGCCAAGAAAAAAGCTCCGATCTTGCTGGAAGCGCAGGAAATGCTGCGTAAATGGGAAGCCGGTGATGAAGAGACCGTGAGTTTGTGGCGTACTATGAACGATTGGGTGTTGAAAGGTTTCGACGAAACCTATCGCTTGATGGGGGTGGGTTTCGATAAAGTATATTTCGAATCACAAACGTATAAAAAAGGCCGTGACATTGTCCTGAAAGGTTTAGCTGACGGTGTACTCTACCGGAAAGAAACCGGTAGTGTCTGGGCCGACTTGACCGGAGACGGGCTGGATCATAAATTACTGTTACGGGACGACGGTACTTCGGTTTATATGACTCAGGATATAGGTACGGCCTACGAACGCTTCAATGAATTCGATATGGATGAAATGATCTATGTCGTCGGAAATGAACAGAACTATCATTTCCAGGTACTTTCATTGATTTGTGGTAAATTGGGTTTCCCCTGGGCGGATAAAAATTAAGCATTTTTCTTATGGAATGGTCGAATTGCCTGAAGGTAAGATGAAGTCGCGTGAAGGTACGGTCGTCGATGCCGATGATCTGATGGCTGAAATGATCGATACAGCCAGAGAAACTTCTCAGGAATTAGGAAAATTGGACGGCTATTCCGAAGCTGAGGCCGAAGAGGTATACCGGAAAGTGGCTTTGGGGGCGTTGAAATATTTTATTCTGAAAGTAGACCCCAAAAAAGACCATGATGTTCAACCCGAAAGAATCGATCGATTTTAACGGAAATACCGGTCCTTTTATACAATATACTTATGCGCGTATTCAGTCGGTATTACGTAAGGCCGCAGACGCAGGGGCATCACCTTTGTCGGCGGATACACATATTCAGCTCTCGGAAAAAGAACAGAATCTGATTAAATTGGTGGCTAAATTGCCTGACGTGGTGAAAGAAGCAGGGACAACCTATAGTCCGGCATTATTGGCTAATTACGCTTATGACCTGGCTAAAGAATTCAATCAGTTTTACCATGATTTTTCTATTCTGAAAAGAAGAAAATGAAGCTTTGAGAAATTTCCGTTTGTTGCTGGCTAAACAATGTGGTGAGGCGATTAAAAATGCCATGGGAATGTTAGGCATTGAGATGCCGGAAAGAATGTGATCGGGAAATGGGGTATGAATCTGACCAATTATCATAGTCATTGTTCTTTTTTTTGACGGAAAAGCTCCTATGGAAGATTTTGTGAAGTCGGCTATCGCTGCCGGCTTTACTTCTTACGGTATATCTTCACATGCTCCGCTTCCTTTCGAGACGTGCTGGACTTTATCGCAAGAGCGGGTGCCCGATTATTTACAGGAAATTGGGCGGTTGAAACAGAGATATGCAGGAGAAATCGAGATCTATGCCGGTTTGGAAATAGACTATCTGAATGAAATTCAGAATCCGGCTAATTCCTATTTTCAGGCTTTACCGTTGGATTACCGGATCGGATCGGTCCATTTGGTGTATACTGACGAAGAGGAAATTATCGATACAGATACCGATCCTGAAACTTTCCGGTATTTATTGGAAAAAGCATTTTCGTGGGAATTTGCAGGAGATGGTCACCCGCTATTTTGTTGCAGCCATGCGTATGGTGGAAGCGGGAGGTTTTGATTTTGTCGGACATGCCGATAAGATTTCTTATAATGCCGGGATTTGTCAACCGGATCTATTCCGGCAGGGCTGGTTTACCGATATGTTGAAGGAATACTTTACGCTGATTGCTGAAAGAGGTATCATGATGGAAATCAATACTAAAAGCTTTTTACGTAAAGGGTGTTTTTTTCCGGATATCCGGCATTTTGCCTTTATTCGTGCTTTGGGGATACCGGTACTGGTTAATTCTGATGCCCACCGTCCGGATTTGATCAATGCCGGGCGGGCGGAGGCTTTACAGGCGCTGAAAGAAGCTGGATTCCATACCGTTAGACAATTGCAGGGAGGAAAGTGGATCGATGTGCCGATTGCTTGAGAGATCAGTAAGGGATGAACCTGGAAAGTTCCGAAAAAATTCGAATAAAAAAGAATTGATTTTAACTGACAAACTTTCTATACAATGGACAGTTGGGTGATCGTACAAACCTTTATAAATCCGCAGGAAGCCTATATGGCTAAGGCTTTTTTAGAATCTGCCGGGATCGAAACCCGGATGCAGGATGAATTGACGGTCCGGACGGGGATCCATGCACAGGCAATCGGTGGAGTAAAGCTGCTCGTCCGGCATGAATGTTGGCAGGAAGCTCTGAAAGTCCTTGAAGAAGGTTTCTCCCTTATTCCGGCCGGCCTGGAAGTGCCGTAGTTGTGGAAAAGCTTGGAAATATAAATAATTTAAACGATGAAAAAAATCGATTCATTTTATACCATCGTCGCTCGTTTGTTCGGTAGCTATTGATTTGACCGTGGAGGATGGGGTGATCCGGGAAGTTTGTTTCGAAGGAGGATGCAGCGGAAATCTGCAAGGAATTTCGATGTTGGTAAGGGGAATGAAAGTAGAGGAGGTAATAGAAAGATTGAAGGTATACAATGTGGAAGTAAACGTACTTCCTGTCCGGATCAATTGGTGAAAGCGCTGAAAGAAATAGAACGGTGTTAAAGGATTTTTTGTTTTTAATGGGAAGTAATTAAAATGAGTATTGATTTAAATCAGGCATTGGAATATGCGGTAGCCTGGGCGAAAGAAGTTGGAAAGATACAGCTTTCCTATTTCAGGGAAATGATTTGGGTATACAAACCAAATCGAATGTGTACGATGTGGTAACAAGAGCCGATAAAGAAAGTGAAGCTTTTCTGTTGGATAAGATTCAGAAGCACTATCCCGGGCATGCAGTCCTTGGCGAAGAAAGCGGTGCTCATGCCGGTACTGCCGAGTATCGGTGGGTGATCGATCCTTTGGACGGTACGAATAATTATAGCCAGGGATTACCTGTATTTACAGTATCTATCGGGTTGCAATACCGGGAAGAAACCATTCTGGGGGTTGTTTATGCGCCGTATCTCGGCGAGTTGTATACGGCAATCAGGGACAGAGGAGCCCGGTACAATGGAAAAGTGATCCGTGTTGCTGAAAAACAGGATTTGGCTCATTCTGTTTTGGGAACAGGATTTCCTTACGATAAAGATGTAAATCCGGATAATAATGCTGCAAATCTGGCTGCAATCCTGCCTTCCATCCGGGGGATAAGACGAATGGGCTCGGCTGCTTATGATTTATGCTGCGTCGCTGCCGGTTGGTTGGACGGATATTGGGAATTGGCATTACAGCCCTGGGATATGTGTGCCGGAGCCTTGATTGTACAGGAAGCCGGAGGCATCGTCCGCAGATTCAGGGAAAACCGGGGTATTTCTATACTGGCAGGAAATGCGGCGCTCGTTGAGAAAATGGGTGAAAAAAACACAATGATTTGATTTGAAATTAAGTTATGGCAACTTCCAGAGAGATGACAGCAGGGCCCGCGCTGCCACTTATTTTCAATTTTACGATGCCCTTTGCTTTTGGGCAATTTGCTTCAACAGACTTATTCGTTGGTAGATGCCTGCTATTGTCGGAAAATTCTTGGGAATAAATGCGTTGGCTGCTGTCGGAGCCAGTAGTTCCGTGATTTTCCTGATTTTGGGTTTCTGTAATGGGTGTAGTTGTGGTTTCGGTATTCCGGTGGCCCAGAAGTTCGGTGCCCGTGATTATGTCATGATGCGGCGTTATGTGGCTGTGAGTTTGCAGCTTTCGTTGGTGATGTCTGTTATGATTGCTTTGATTACCAGTATCTATTGTGCAGATATCTTGAGGATTATGCGTACACCGGAGAATATCTTCGAGGGTGCGTATGCCTACTTGCTGGTGACTTTTTATCGGAGTACCCTGTACGTTTCTGTACAATCTTCTATCCAGCATTATCCGTGCATTGGGAGATAGTAAGACACCGTTTTGGTTTCTGCTCTTTTCGACTATACTCAATATTATCCTGGACCTTTTCTGTATTCTGGTATTGAAATGGGGAGTTTTGGGAGCGGCGATCGCTACTGTTTTTCTCAGGGAATTTCTGCCTTATTGTGTTATGTATACATGTACAGGCATTTTCAGATACTGAAAGGGGAAGCCAAAGAGCATAAATTTCAGTTGCATCTGGCAAGGACTTTATTAAATATCGGCGTACCGATGGGATTACAGTTTTCGATCACTGCGATCGGTAGTATTATGCTTCAAAGTGCAAATAATGCCTTGGGAACGGCTTGTGTGGCTGCTTTTACCTCTGCTATGCGGATCAAAATGTTTTTTATCTGTCCTTTTTGAAAGTTTGGGAATCGCTATGGCGACTTATTGCGGACAAAATTACGGAGCAGGTAAGCCGAAACGTATCTGGCAAGGGATCAAAGCCAGTGGGGTGATGATGCTGATTTACGCCTTACTGACCTTTGTCGTTTTAATGGTCGGGGCGAGGACGTTGGCTTTACTTTTGTAGATACTACCGAACTGGAAATATTGAAAAATACGGAGTTGTTTTTGCACGTATCTGCTCTATTTCTTTCCTTTCCTGGGATTGCTTTGTATCCTGCGTTACACCATTCAGGGGGCAGGGGTATACGAATCTGGCTATGCTTTCCGAGTTTCCGAAATGATAGCCCGTACCCTGGTCAGCATATATGCCGTACCGGTATACGGTTATATTGCAGTTTGTTTCGGCGATCCGACAGCCTGGCTGGCAGCCGATCTCTTTTCTGATTCCAGCCTTTATTTATGTCTACCGGAAATTGAAAGAGCTCAGATGTCCGTTGACGGAAGGCTGAAAGGATAAGCTGACCGGACGATCAGGCCAAAACCTGATGCCGGGTCTGTAAGATCGAATTTTTTTTAGAATACGTTTGGCTGTGAGATATCCCTCTTCATAGATCTCTCTGATGTGTTCCAGATCGAACATGCTGTATTTGGTCATATTTTGGGGGATATGAATACATCGCACATATTCCGGTCGATATCGGTATTCCGGTCCAGACCCAGATGAAAAAGAACGGATAGCCATACCGATCATGTTGGTGATTTTTTTTTCCGAAGTATCTATCGAATTGATTTCGACGGCTATAATTTTCTCGCAACGCTTGCGTATGGGACGTACGGGAAGATTCATAAAGACTCCTCCGTCGACATAATCGACATGATCGATTTCCCGGGGGAGTAAAGACTACCGGGATAGAGCAGGAAGCAATAATGCAGGGGAGAAGTTCTCCCTTTTCAAAATGGACGGGTACAGCTCCGTTAATGTCACTGGCTGTAATGACCAGGGGAATTTTCAGTTCTTCAAAAGTCTTGACATGCAGAAATTCTGCCAGCCGTTCTTCCATACCGTTCATAATCATGATCCCTTTCTTCGACATGGTGGGACGGGCAAAATGCAAAATTTTTTTCCCAGGAAAAAATTCAAACATTCTTCGGGGGTATGACCGGCGGCAATCATGGCTCCGACAATCGAGCCGGCACTGGTGCCCGAGATGATATCGGGACGGAGGCCTGCTTCATACATGGCTTGTACGACTCCGATGTGGGCGAAGCCCCGGGCTCCACCGCCGCTGAGCACCAATCCTAACCGATATCGAGGTGTTGTATCCATAAATAATAGTTTCTAATTACCGATTTGTACGAAAATCCCGAGGTGGGGTTTTCATTGGCCAAAAAATATAAAAGAAATTGTTTATTTGAGAGTATTCTTATCAGTTTAAATAATAGTTCTAAACCTGAAATTTATGAAAAGATATTTTTTACCTTTTACCTTTTAATTTTTATCTTTGCACCTCAAATCAAAACAAATAAGATGCAGGAAAAAATTTTGATATTGGACTTCGGATCGCAGTACACCCAGTTGATTGCGAGAAGAGTCCGGGAATTGAATGTATATTGTGAGATTTATCCTTACAATCATTATCCGGCTCTCGACTCCTCTGTAAAAGGAGTTATTCTTTCCGGAAGTCCTTTTTCCGTCAGGGATGATAAAGCTCCTCAGCCGGATCTGACGGCGATAAAAGGTCAGTTGCCTTTATTGGGAGTGTGTTTTTTGGCGCTCAGTATTTGGCTCATCATTTCGGAGGAGAGGTAAAGGCTTCTAACAAACGTGAATATGGCAGGGCGAATTTAGCTTTCGTCGATAAAACAAGTAAGCTGTTTAAAGGTATCGGCGATAATTCACAGGTATGGATGTCACATGGAGATACGATAGAAAAATTACCGGCAGGCTGTCAGGTGATTGCCAGTACCAAAGATGTGCAAAATGCCGCTTTTAAGGTAGAGAACGAGATTACTTACGGTATTCAGTTCCATCCTGAAGTATATCATAGTACCGAGGGAACTTGTCTGCTTCGCAACTTTGTGGTGGGTATCTGCGGATGTTCACAGAACTGGACCCCCGATTCTTTTGTAGAGACGACAGTGGCTGAATTAAAACAGAAATTGGGAGACGACCGGGTGATTCTGGGATTATCCGGTGGGGTAGATTCTACTGTAGCAGCTATGTTATTGCATCGGGCTGTTGGTAAAAAATCTGACCTGTATCTTTGTTGATAATGGTTTGCTGAGAAAAGACGAATATAAAACGGTTCTGGAGAATTATAAAGAGTTAGGACTGAATGTGGTCGGAGCGGAATCCGGAGATTTGTTTTTAGGACGTCTGGCAGGTGTCACCGAACCTGAAAAGAAACGGAAAATTATCGGAAGTACTTTTATCGATGTTTTCGATCAGGAAGCTTCTAAAATAGAAGATGCCAAATGGCTGGGACAAGGTACGATCTATCCCGATGTGATTGAATCGCTTTCGGTAAACGGACCTTCACAGACTATTAAATCCCATCACAACGTAGGAGGTTTGCCCGATTATATGAAATTAAAACTGGTAGAACCTCTCCGTTTGTTATTTAAAGATGAAGTTCGCCGGGTAGGAAAAAAGTCTTGGTTTGCCGGATAAATTCCTGCAACGTCATCCTTTCCCAGGTCCGGGCTTGGCTATCCGGATCTTAGGCGAGATCACTCCCGAAAAAGTAAGACTTTTGCAAGAAGCCGATCACATTTTTATTTCTATGCTTCAGGAAGAAGGATTGTATAATAAAGTCTGGCAGGCCGGAGTGATGCTGCTACCGGTACAGAGTGTCGGTGTGATGGGAGATGAGCGGACTTATGAAAGTGTGGTTGCGCTTCGGGCAGTTGAATCGACAGATGGCATGACCGCCGATTGGTGTCACTTGCCTTATGAATTTCTGGCCCGGGTTTCCAATCGGATTATAAATAATGTCCGGGGGATCAACCGTGTTGTTTATGACATCAGTTCAAAACCACCTGCAACAATCGAGTGGGAATAATCTATAAACCAGTCCTAATGACTGTTTTTTATAACTCACGGAGGTAGGAGCTATGCCTCGTGAGTTATTCTATTTTAAAAAATAGATTTAGTTTTATTACCTTTGAAGCCGTGAGATCGTAAATTATCACGTGGGAATAACTAGCTGGTAAGTCGTCCTTGGGGGCAGCTTATTTTTTAGAGATAAAGGTAGATTCCCTGTATAATAGGAAAATAAAAACAATTGGTTTATGAAAAATAATGCGGATGAAATAAGGAGATTAAAAGAACGATTAGGGCAGGGGACTTTAAAAACGGTGATTATTCCTCATATTTCGGCAGATGGTGATGCGGCAGGCTCTTGTTCGGCTTTGTCTGAAGTGTTGCAGCAAGTGGGAATAGAATGGCATATCCTGACCTGTGATTTTATTCCGAATATCTCCGTTTTTTGAAAAATATCTCTTCGGCTATTTCTTTTCAGGAAAAACCGGAAGAATGTAAACGCTTACTTGCCGATGCCGACCTTATTTTTATGCTCGATCACAATACAGTTGCCCGGGAAGGTGACCTTGAAAATTGGGTGGTGGCTTCTCCTGCCGGGCGTGTAATCATCGACCATCATCCGGATCCCGATCCGCAACAATACGTAATCTCCGATACTCAGGTTTCTTCGACTTGTGAACTACTCTATATCGTCATGTCACAGATTTGGGGAAAGGGAGATCGTTACTCCGGATATCGCCGGCGCTTTGTACACCGGCATTAATACCGATACGGGAGGATTGAGTCATAATTCTTCTCATCCGCAGACCTATCGGATTATCGCAGACCTGTTGGAAGCAGGATTGGACAAAAAGCTTATATCCATGAACGGATTTATCAAATGAACAATTTATCCCGTCTGCGTCTGATTGGAAATGTTTTACTCAATAAACTGGAGGTGAATGAACAATATCCGGTGGCTATTATGCCGATTACCCGGGAAGAATTAGACCGCTATAATTACAAAGACGGAGACTTGGAAGGGTTGGTCAATATTCCGCTCTCTGTTCACAATGTCTGTGTATCGGTACAAATCACGGAACGCAGGGAAAGGGTAAAATTATCTTTTTCGTTCTAAGGGAAATGTGCCGGTCAATGAATGGGCTAAGGCTTTTTTCAATGGGGGAGGTCATTTGAATGCTGCCGGAGGACAGATGGATTTGCCGCTGGCAGAAGTGTGGTGAGAAAGGTAAAAGAAACGATTCCCTGGTTTTCGAACAACTAAAAAAAACAGCGGTATTTAAATATTCATATTCTACTAAAAACTTTTATTGTTATGCCTTTTTTTAAATTTCATTTTGTAGAAGCTTCCCGGATGGCAGGTGTGAGTCGTCGGATGGCAGACCGGCTACAAGAGACGATCGGATGCCCGCGTGAACATATCGTGTTCGAGCTGATTCATTCCAGCGTGGTCGAAGATGTAACCATTAAGAGCGGTAATGATTGGCCTTATGTAGAAGTAGATTATTTTGAACGGCCTCCGGAGGTGCAACACGAAGTTGCGAAAGTCATTTATGAATGTCTGATGGCCGCCGGATATCAGAATTCGGATGTATATTTTCGTTACCTGACTCCTGAGAATTATTATGAAAAAATGGAGCCTGTCTGAAATAAATATGTTGATAAAAAACGGGCCGATTTGGTGTGAAATATAAAAAGAATGCTTATGTTTGCGTATAGTATAAAACGCAACATAAACTATGGATGATGTCAGAGAATTAGTCTCTTATCTCAGTAAAGCTGAGCGGGGATATACCAAAACTTTAAATCGTGAGTTTTTGAAAGCCGGATTCGATTTGAGCAGGGAACAATATGAATTATTACAGGTGCTCTGGGCGGAAGATCACGTGAATCAGCAAACTATTTCCAAGAGGCTTCAGAAAGATAAATACAATGTGACGAAACTATTGAATACCCTGACGAAACGTGGGTTTGTGCAGCGGAAAATGTGTCAGGAAGATAAGCGGAATAATTTTGTGGTCCTGACCGAAAAAGGCATAGAGGCCAAAAAAGGTTTTGACCAATATCGAAGAGCAGGTACATGCTGACCTGACTTTTACCATTGCTCCGCAGGAAATTAAATCTTGTGTTTGGGTGTTGAAGAAATTAACGGATATGATGGGCTAACGTCATATCCGTTGTTGTTAAATAAACCATGAAAAACAAATAAAATGGAAATTTTTAAAGGATTACAACCCGAATTGGTGTGGAGTTATTTCGAAGAGATCTGTAAAATTCCCCGCCCATCTAAAAAAGAAGAAAAAATAGCTGCCTGGTTGATGGAATTTGCTAAGAAACATCAGCTGGAAGCTCGTCAGGATGAAGCAGGTAATGTATTGATTACGAAGCCGGCTACTCCGGGAAAAGAACAAACCCCGGGTGTGGTTTTACAAGCACATATGGATATGGTTTGTGAGAAAAATGCAGATACCGTTCATGACTTCGATAAAGATCCGATAAAACCTTATATAGACGGTGAATGGGTAAAAGCCAAAGGTACGACACTGGGAGCGGACGATGGTATTGGAATAGCTGCTGCATTGGCTGTTTTGACAGATGAAAATATTCAGCACGGACCTTTGGAATGTCTGTTTACCGTTGACGAAGAAACCGGATTGACCGGGGCTTTTGCTTTACAGCCTGGATTTTTTCAGGGCAAGATATTATTGAATCTGGATTCCGGAAGATGAAGGGGAAATTTTATCGGATGTGCCGGTGGAATCGATACCGTTATTCGCTTGCCTTACCGAAAAATGGTTTTACCTGCCCATAAATTTGCTGTTCAGGTTAAAGTGAAAGGATTGCAGGGCGGACATTCCGGTGATGATATTAATAAAGGGAGAGGAAATGCGATCAAGATATTGAATCGCTTTCTGTGGGATTTGAATGAGCGGTATGGTCTGTTGGTTGCATCTTTGGAAGGAGGAAACCTGAGAAATGCCATAGCCCGGGAAGCTAATGCGGTGATCGTTTTCGATGAAGTCCTGAAAGAAAATATCCGGGTTGACTTCAATATGTATGCAGCTGAGATGGAGGAGGTTTGGAAAATAACAGAACCGGGACTACAGTTGGAACTGGAATCTGTCGATTTACCTGGAGAGGTATTGACTCAGGAATTTACCAATAAATTATTGAATGCCTTGTATGCTTGTCCTCATGGTGTATTCGCGATGAGTTATCCGGATGCCTGGAATGGTAGAAACTTCTACTAACCTTGCAGCAGTGAAATTTATCGAAAACGATACGATCTTGATTACTACTTCCCAGAGAAGTGATGTCGACTCGGAGAAGATGAATATTGCTCATATGGTGGCTGCAGTATTCCGTTTGATCGGTGCTGAAGTGGAGCATGGAGAAGGATATCCGGGGTGGGCACCTAATCCGGAATCCGCTATTTTGAAAATTGCAGTGGAATCTTATAAACAACTGTTCGGTTATGAACCTGTAGTCAGATCTATCCATGCAGGATTGGAATGTGGACTGTTTTTGGAGAAATATCCCGGAATGGATATGATTTCCTTCGGCCCGACCTTACGTGGTGTGCATTCCCCGGATGAGAAAGTAGATATCGAAACAGTCGGGGAAATGGTGGAAACATTTGGTGGATATTTTGGAACGTTTAACAAAAAGAGGCCTAATGAACGATACAGGTAAAAGTGCTAAACTAGCCAAATATGACCACGGCTGTATGAGCAAATTAAAAGGTTATATTCATACCACTGAAGATATTTGGGCACGATTAGCGACCATGGAAGCTGTTTTGCACCATAAAATGCAGACATTTTTTTGGACCGGAGTATATGCGTTGATCGATGACGAACTGATCGTCCGTTCTTATCAGGGCCTGTGGCCTGCCAGAAATTACGGCATCATACCGGGTATGCTGGGCTGCTGTTTCTTCTGAAAAGACCGTTATAGTCGGGAATGTTGAAGACTTTCCCGGTCATATTGCTTGCAATTCCATGTCTAAAAGTGAAATTGTCATCCCTATTCGTGATCCCGAAGGAAAGGTTTTTTGCTTGTCTGGACATAGATAGTGATAAGCTTGATGCCTTCGATCAGGAAGACGAAGAAGGATTGAAAAAAAAAATTTTATCCTTGCTCTATGAATGAATAGAAAAGTAACCCCTGCATGTGAAAATAATAGCTCATTTGTAAAAAATCTGAAAATGATTTTGAATTTTTAGAGAGACATTTTTTTTACCTTAGGGGCTGTAACTATTATAAAAATGATAACTATTAAATATTATTCTGAACTATGAAAAGAATTGCATTTTTTAATTTTAAGTGTTTTATTGACGGTAAGTGTTTGTGCTCAGGATCCGGGGGCTACAGAAAAAAATGCCGGTAATGCAGCTGTTAAAGCTAAAAATTATCCAGAGGCTTTCACAATATGAAGCTTATCTGAAAATTGTAAACAATAAAGATAATGCAACTGTCTATAATACGGCTTACTGTGCTACTAAAATAAAGAATTACGCAGCTGCTGAGAAATATTTTGATATGTCTATCAAAAATAACTACAAAGGTGCGTCTTCTTATCTGGGAAAAGCACAGGCACAAAAAGCCAGAATAAAACTGCAGAAATGTTGACCACTTTGCAGGATGGAATGAAAGCATTTCCGGGAAATATGAAGTTGGAAACCATGTATGCTGCTTATTATATGAAGGAAGGACAGACATTCCAAAAAAGCAGGTGATGAAGCGAAGGCTGCTGAAAATTATACTAAAGTGGTGAATTTGACAACCAAGAGTTTTAAAACCCAGGGACTGGCCAGCTTAGCTAGTTTATACTTTAACAATGGAGCAAAGATTTTGCAGGCAGCAACTCCGATAGCGAATAGCGATAAAGCAAAAATATGATGCTGAGAAAGCTAAAGCGGTGAACGACTTCAAAAAGCAAAGGATTATCTGGTACAAGCTCAATCTTTAGATCCGGCAAATCAGGATGTAAAAAGATCTGATGAAACAGGTAAACGAAGCTCTGAAATAAAAATTTCAATACGAATAAAAAGCGGTTCCTCTTTTTCAGGAACCGTTTTTTTTGGGAACTCCGGGACGGACCTTTCGTCCGCTTTTTAGATTACTCATATCTAAATCATAGCAATGTTCGTATCATGGGAAGAAATTGATTTAACTATTTTTTTTTGGGAAAATAAAGTAAGTAGGAATAAGTTAATCAAATAGCCACCTCCCCCGAATAGGGAAGTGGTATATTATTAGAGTAAAGGATAGTTTGGTTTGTAAACCTCTATTTTATCAGTCAATATGAATTATTTCTTTAAACATAAGATTGGTAAAGATTTATAACCTAATTTTAGATCTTTCCGTATAGCTTTTAGTAGCTCTGTAAGGTATTTATTATGTAAATCAGTGGTTTTGCCTACACCCTTATCTTCAAATTCTAATAATTTGATAATAACCTTTTCATTAGCTATTAGTAATAGTTTATCTCGCATATAAACATAGTTTTTTAAAGCATCTTTATCATTAATGTCTGAGGCAGCATAATTATGGAGAGCTTCAATATATGCTATATAATGTTCTTCTTTTAGTTTTCTTGTTTGTAGGATTATTGTATTTTTATTAGCTAAGATTGCCCCTAAAACGGATACGATAATAGCAACTATTGCCCCGATGATTGATATATATAATTCCATTTATACGTATATTATTTATGCGTTTCTAAAGTAATAAATAATTTTCTAATATAAAATTCCTCTCACTCAATAAAAAAAAATTAGCTCTCTTACTTTTAGGTTATAAAGGTAGCTTTATCAGCTTATGGGTTGTTGTACGTGTATATATCAAACAGTTGTCAATAATGTGAATGGGTTATGTATGCCATATCGACAAAGTTAATACCTCCCCATGGAATAAGAAAAGGTAAACAAACCAACGGCAAGTTCTGTATAAGAGCCTTTACTGGTGTAGTCGTAGTTTATAACCATTCTAACATCGTCTTTCGTTATGGCTCGTTAAGGGCCGAAATCGGATACCAATAGTGTTTTCTGTAACTCCGTTGCTAGGTAGCCATCGCTTATACAAAACTGGCTCAATGGTACAGGAAAGTCGAGGAAAACAACTTCAAGGTTTTTTCACTACCGTGACCAGAACGATTTAAGTATCACTATCAAACTATCTTGAATTATTTCGACTACAGGAGTACAAATGCGGCGGCGGAATCGTTTAATGCCAAAGTGAAAGAGTTTAGAAGGGTATTCAGGGGAATTAGAGATATTAAATTTTTTCTTGTTTAGACTGTGCAAAATTTACGCATGACATAAAAAAATACAGGTTTTTCCGATTGATCCCCTAAAACGACCAAAGACAGGGGTAAAAAGAAAAGCAGCCACTTTCGTAACTACTTTTATTTTTATGTGGTAGCACCTGGAATCGAACCAGGGACACAAGGATTTTCAGTCCTTTGCTCTACCGACTGAGCTATGCCACCAGTGCTGTTTTTGCGAGTGCAAATATAGGGCATTTCTATAAATCTGCAATAGTTTTGCGGGTATTTTTTATCTTTTTTCATTTCTTAGTCTGAAACACAGATAGATCATCAGGATAATCAAAGAGATAGAAGCCATGGGTACGGCTGGCTGAGCAATGGCCCAGACCGGTATAGCTATAGCCAGGATAGCCAGATAGAATTTCAGATATTTTCTGATGAATAGAGGAAGCGCTTTCCTGAAAATAAAAAGGGATTACAAATAAATTGAGCGGATTGGCCCATAGGATATTCCAGTTTGGAGCAGTGATGGGGTGTGCTGTAAAAGCTCGTAAGAATACAATCAAAATCCCTACAATTCCTGTGAAAAGGAGAAAAATAAAGGGAAATGACATTCAATAATGACCGGCTTTTAACATATTGTAAAAAGTAGGATCAGTAGCAGGCATCCTAGAGCAAAAACGAAAAGGGGAGTCCCATACCAGGAATTGGATAGGTTCATTTCCGGAGCCTGATATAAAACTTCGGCAGGTTCGGCCAGCAATTGTCCGTCGTATCGGGCATTTTTAAGTCCATACATCAGATAATCCGGCAAGAACATATATTGAAAAGTAGTGGCCGTACGATTACCCCTTTGCCCCCAGGATCGTATGTATGCCCCATTGTACCCAAGGGGAAGCTTGCAAGTACTCATCCAGTAGATTCCAGAAATTTTTGTTTACATCCGGCATATTCCAGGCGACACTGTCGGGTAAACTTTTTAATAAGATATCCCTGCTTCGGGTGGTACAATTATCGAATAGAAAGTTGTAGAGATAATAGCGGTTTTGCGGGAGCAGGTTCTCTTCGAGCAGATCGAAAATCCGTTGTTTTTCCAGCGAATCCAGCCGGATAGTTTGAGCGTAGACCGTACGTTCTTCCAGCTGATAATTGTATATGAAATGGGAGAATTTCTGAACAGTCAGCTGATAAGGAAGCAGGCCTCGTGCATATTTTAAATAAAAATGGGGAGTAGAGAAGTCGAAAGTGCCATAATTGTACACCCTGTCGATTTGGTGTCGGGGATCGTTGATCCGGATGGCCGTATGACCGAAAAGAGAGTATAATTCGTTGCCGGGAGCACAAGTCAGGATACTGACTTCGGTCTCCGGAGAGAGTGTTAATCCTATTCCTTTAATAGAAATCAGACTGCTTATTATAAATAAAAAGATGATCTTTTTCATTTTATATGTCTGTCTTTTTTATTCCGGATATTCAATATGACAAAGAAATAGAGCCTGTGCAGGAACAGAAGTACCTGCATTACAGCGGTTTTTAGATTCTATAATTTTGCGAACATCTTCTGGGGTCAGTTTACCTCTTCCCACGTCAATCAACGTACCGACAATCGCTCTTACCATATTCCGCAAAAAACGGTTGGCTTTTACCGTAAAAATCAGCTGTTTATCGGTCTCTTCCCACTGAGCTTCATATATAATACAATTATTGGTTTTGACGTCGGTATGAAGTTTCGAAAAACTGGTAAAGTCCGTATAATCGAATAACACCCGGCAGGCTTCGTTCATTGCCTGAATATCCGGCAGGGGATAAGCTTTCCAGGCAAATGGATAGGTAAACGGATCTTTTGTTTTATCGATATAATATTTATAGGTACGGGGAAATAGCCGAAAAACGGGCATGTTTATCCATAGGTACCCGGTATATTTTGTAGATTGCAATATCTTTATCCAGTAATCCGTTCAGTTTATAGACCACCTGTTGCGGCTCCGGAAGTTCACATTCGATATCGAAATGAGCGACGAAAAATGAAGCGTGTACACCCGTATCCGTTCTACCGGCGCCGACGACGTATATGTCCTGGCGTAGCAAAGTACTGGAGTATTGGCTGCCGTTGTACTGCCCCGCAGAACGTCGGTCGTTGAACAATAAGCCAATGGTATTATCTTTGCGGGTGAGTTTTCGGTCAGCAATTGTACATTATATAATGTAGAGTCTACTTTGCTGAAAGTGCTTGCATAGTCAATGCCTTTTAAGTTTTCACTGACAGAGAAGTTATCGGTAATGGTCACCAATCGGCCGGTGATCTGCGGTAATTCATTGTCCATTAATGAATTCAGCTGGCGTGTAGTAACGTCCAAGTTGGCTGTCAGTCTCTCAGCATTGTGTATGGTTGCCGTCAAAAGCGGGTCTGCCAGGAGTTTGTTCAATGATTGAAGAATGGAATCCATTTTTGGGAAGAAGCTGTTCCAATTTGGGGAACCAATTTTCTTCGGCTACCCATCAAACCATTGTTGGTTATTCCGAACAAAGTATCTCCCGGCTGGGAAAAAATTCGTTGGTTTTATCATTCAAGAGTAAGTTCATTTTTACTGTTCCCAGCATTTCTCGGTAACCAATTCTCCTTTACTTTGGGGATGCGCATTTCTTTGTCTACCTTCTTACCTCTACTGTCACATGCCCTGGTTTCTTTAAAAATTATAGTTGATACTTCACAGTACCCACTTCCCTTTAAAACCATTATAAATACGGGCTTGAGCCGGCCAGACCGTTTATGTTGGAAAAGGTCTCTACATAATAATAGTTTGCTGGATTGGAACATGTTGATTCCTTTTCTTGTGTAATTGGATATACCATAATTAGCATGGCTAAAGCAGCGATGCCTATTAATCCTATTTTTACCTCTTCGTCATTTCGTTAAGTTAACAATGCAACTGAAACGAAGCAATAT
>VOFJ01000649.1_pt1 | contig 27726 bp, 31 predicted proteins | sample 5384081 | NCBI WGS metagenome assembly VOFJ01 (sample SAMN12384729, study PRJNA508395) | human gut metagenome | isolation source: healthy gut I | host: Homo sapiens | reverse complement strand
GGGATGTCCGGCTTGTTTGCGGGCGGTACGCTGTCCGAGCAGGACAAGGATGCGGTGATGAAGGCGTTGCAGGATATATATTGGGAATCCAAAGCCCGGAATGTTGAGAAATACACGCCGAAGAAATACAAGAAGACCGAGACGGACGCAGAGGAATAACTGTCTGCGTCTCGGTTTCCTGACGGATTTACTTTGACTGTCTTCAACATGAAAGGGGTGAAGGTCCCGTGATAATTCGCTCCGAGGAAATATACAAAAAGGCGAACAGCATTGTCAAAAGCTGCGGAACAAGAGATACCTTGAAGATCGCCCGTGAGCTGGGCATTCATCTCCATTTTCTTGACAATCTGAACGATCTGCTCGGAATGTACACCTACCGCCATAAAGAGCGGCATATTCTTCTGAACTCCAACATGGAGTATCTGATCATGCAAATGGTTTGCGGTCACGAGATCGGGCATGATACCTTTCACCGTGATCTTGCCAAAGGAAACGAACCGCTCCCGGAGTTCGTGCTGTTCGATATGCGCACAAAACACGAATATGAGGCGAATGCGTTTGCCTCACACCTGATCATTGACGATGATGAGCTGATTGACCTGATGAAGCAGGACTACGATGTGGTGCAGCTCTCGGCTGCAATGGGAACAAACATCAACCTGATGCTGATCAAGCTCAACGAACTGAACCGCATGGGCTGGCAGCTCAACTTGCCTTATGTACCGCACTCTGACTTCCTGAAAAATGTCAGACCGGAGGGCTGAATGAGGATGAAGGATAGTAATTAGATGAACAACGACGACTATAAAGAAGCCCTTTTCTATGCCGCTTCCATCTTTAACGAACGCTTGGGGGCAGAGTTCAGTGAGGACAACCTTGTACTGCGCTGCTTTCAGACGGAAAACCAGCAGGAAGTCTTTGAGCAGTTCTGCAAGCAGTATTTCCCTGACCGGCTGGAAGACCGATATACAGAGGACGGCTATTTTGACTTTCACGCCTCTGCTTTCGTTGGCAAAGAAGATGGCGCGGACGGAATCCTTCTGCGCACAGACATAGCGCGTCATCCGGCAGAGTTGAAGCACATTCTTCTGCATGAGCTGGCGCATATCTTCTGCACCCGCAACGAGATTGACGGAGATAATTTCTATGAGCGATACTGCATGGACGATACCATTAGCCGCAAAGAGGACGGAACCATTAACGCCGGTTATGCGGTCTGGCGGGAACTGATTGCGGAGCTGATTGCATTTGAGCTGGATGACAACTGCGATGTAGTTCCGCTTCGACGCAAGAAAGACCTACTCAGCTATTACGAAGGAGAACTCCTGACCGGCAACGGAAAAATGGGCGTCAGCATGATTCTCTGTGAGGCAATGACCAGTTCTGAGGGCGAAGCGTCTATGACATGGGACGCTGCCAAAAGCAAGTTTACGCGGTTCAAGCCCTTTGATGATCCGCTGTACAGGGACTTGCTGGAACTGGTTTTTACACACGTTAGAGAATACTTTATCGTGATCGACCGCGACTTTATCTATGAAATTGGAGTTTTGTATCTGAGCATTGCCGCACAAGCGATGATTGCGTCCCTAAAGAACAGATTTCAGGAAGAATAGGCAGACCGAAAGAGAGAAAGGACGGGCAACGATATGAAATACAAGCTGTTTCGCTCCCCCGGTGATCTGGACAAGGCAGTCCGGAAGCACGAACTGGTTGCCGTGGAGACCGGCAAGAACATTGATGATGTGGCAGAAGCGCTTATCCGTGATGTTCGGGATGATCTTGCGGAAATGCCGGAGTATGCGCACTGTGAAACCGCTGCGTATGCACCGGAACCAATTCAGGAGCATCGCCGCGTAAGACGTTATCAGTATGAGATGATGGGTGTTGTTTACCCGCAGTATGCGGAGAAGAACATCCTGATTGATTATGGCGTGATTGAAGAGGCGGAGTAATGTCAAAGAGATATGCCAGACAACTACATAGTGCAGATGGTTTGATTGCCGCCGTCGAACAATACGGCTTTCTGCCCTTCTTTCGGAACGAGATTCACGGCTTCTCCATCGAGGAACTTTGCCCACCTGAGTTATGGTTTGCGGATGATGTAGATGGTCCGTGGGAATGGAAAGGACCGGCTGCGCGGAGCGGCAAATGTCTTTACGGCAAACTTTTCAACAAGAAGGCTGGATTTGTGAGCCGGGAGTGGATTCCGGACTTTGCAAACTTCCGGCGCGACGGCTATGACTTTGATGCCCGGTGGGATGACGGCTTGGCGTCCTACAAGGACAAGGAACTTTATGAAGCCATAGCCGGTGAAGGCAGGATGCTTTCCAAACGGCTGAAAGAAGCTCTGAACTACCGCAAGGGCGGCAACACCGGTTTTGAGACGTGCATCACGCGGCTGCAAATGCAGAGCTATGTCTGCATCGCGGATTTCGTCTATATGCAGGACAGATACGGAAGACCTTATGGCTGGGGTGTCGCGGAGTATGCGACGCCGGAAGAACTTTTCGGGTACGACCTTATCACATCTGCCTATCAGCGAGACCCGCAGGAATCCAAAGAGCGCATTCTAAAACATCTGCAATCACGTCTGCCTAACGCGACCGAAATGCAGCTTGAGAAAATCATAAAGGGGTAACGCAATGGACGATATTATCTTTGAGAAGGATTACCGGGAAACCGAGTCTGCCAAATACGATAAATGGTGCGATGAGGTGTTTGACCGCGCAGTTAATTGTGGTATGCTGAAAGCGTACTCCGAAGCAATGGACAAGATACCAAAGATCATTGTACCGGAGGACAAGAAGAACTACGAGTATCTTCTGGAACGCTGTGATGCGTTATTGTCAAGCAACACCGCGGGTATATCAAGGGAATCGTGGACTATCATCGGTGGCACGCGGAAATCAATATGTTTCTTCCGTTTGCGGAGTTCGATGACTCAGAAGACCTTGCATTTTTGAAAGAAATTGCAGAAAAATCGCAAACCGTCTGCTTCTCCCCGGACGAAGAAGGTGGCATTCGCGTTCATATTTTTATCAACTACTTTGAAGAATTGATGTCAGCCGAACACAAGTCATACATCGAATACGATGCTATTATGCAGGACAAGAAACTATCTGAGTTACTTGGCATACCGGAGCTTTCTGACGAGGAAAAAGAACTCGCCCTGAAAATGAAGGGCATACTTGACCGCATTGATGATGAAACAAGGATTGACCGTACCACGGCTTTTCGAGCCGTGCTTGATAAGATGACAAAAGAGCCGGAAGAAAACTGGTCGCTTCATTATATGGCAACATTGCTGGAAGCTCTGCTATACTTCATGCTGAATGAAGGAAATGAAAAGATTGATGAGGAAGAACACAATGAGTAAGAAACTTGTAGCGTATTTTTCTGCGTCCGGCGTGACCGCAAAGGTTGCCGAGACGCTGGCAGAGGCAATCGGCGCGGACATCTTTGAGATTGAGCCGAAAGTGCCTTATACGGAAGCCGATCTGAACTGGATGGACAAGAAAGCCCGCAGCACGATTGAGATGAACGATCCTGTTTCCCGTCCAGAGATTGCCATAAAGCGGGACAACATGAAGGACTACGATACAATCTTTGTGGGCTTCCCGATCTGGTGGTACGTTGCGCCGACGATTATCAATACGTTCCTTGAGAGCTATGATCTGACCGGCAAAACGATCATCCCGTTTGCAACCTCCGGCGGAAGCGACATTGGCAAGACGAACGAACGCCTTGCGCCGAGCTGCAAAGGCGCAAAGCTGATGGACGGCAAGGTTTTCAAGGGCAATGTCGGGCATCAGGAGCTTGCGGCGTGGGTTGAAGGACTTGGACTTTAAGGGGCAGACAAATCGGAAGTTGTGGAGGTGCTTTATGAACGAGAGAGAAAAAATTATCCGATTATGGTTTGATATGTGGATTAAGAAAGCAGATTTAGGAATTGACAATATTTTTACAGATGATGTTGTATATACTGAGAGTTGGAGTCCTAAATATGAAAACCGCAAAACGGTAAAGCACTGGTTTGACGAATGGAATACACGCGGAAGTGTTCTTGTCTGGGAGATTAAGCAATTTTTTCATCAAGGCAATCAAACAATCGTGGAGTGGTATTTTAAAAGCAAAATGAATAATGGAAATGTTGAAGAATTTGACGGAATATCTTTAATTGTATGGACACAGGATAACAAAATAAAATCATTAAAAGAGTTTGGTTGCAATCTTCATAATTACAATCCATATCGAGATAGTGATATTCCCGTATTTCGAGAAGAAAAAGCAAATTGGTTTTGAGAGGACTATAAATTCCAGTTTAACGAACAGGAGATGATGATCGCATGAAAATCCTACATGAACTTTCTTGGCTATGGGAAACGCTGGGCATTGCGCTTGTTGCTGCGGCTGTCTGCATGGCTTGCGCTGCGCTGATTGGCAAGGCAGCGAAGAAGAAGCTCGACAAAAAGGTGTTGGCGGTCGTAGGGGCAGCGGCATTTGTGGGCGCGATTCTGGCGGTCATTCTGATCGCCCGGACACCGATGCCGCTTTGATAGGACGGAGGATAGAATAATGCCGCTTCAAATTGTCAGAAATGACATCACAAAAATGAATGTGGACGCCATCGTCAACGCTGCCAACGAGTCGCTGCTGGGTGGTGGCGGCGTTGATGGCTGCATTCATCGTGCTGCAGGACCGGAGCTGCTGGCGGAATGTGAAACGCTCCACGGCTGCAAAACCGGGAGCGCAAAAATCACGAAGGGCTACAAGCTGCCCTGCAAATATGTCATTCATGCTGTCGGTCCGCGCTGGTATGACGGGCGGCATGGTGAGCGCGAACGGCTGATCTCATGCTATCGGACTTCGCTCATGCTGGCGAAAGAATACGGCTGCGAATCGGTTGCGTTCCCTCTGATTTCCTCCGGCATTTTCGGCTATCCGAAGGATCAGGCTCTCAAAGTGGCGATTGACACCATTAGCAGTTTCCTTCTCGAAAACGAAATGACGGTGTACATCGTCATTTTTGACCGCAAAGCCTATCAGATCAGCGGCAAGCTGTTTGCCGATATTGCAGCGTACATAGATGACCGCTATGTGGACGAGCATACTGATAATCGTTCCGAGCGTCTGCGCAGGATGAACGCCTTCCGGATGGAAGAACCCATGCCTTGCGAGGCATCCGTTTGTGAAGAGGCAATCGAACAGCTCATGCCTCCCGTCTCTGCGGCGGCTGCCCCCAAAAAGGCGGCAACCCTTGATGACGCGCTGGGACAGATCGACGAGAGTTTTTCCGAGATGCTTCTGCGAAAGATTGATGAGCGCGGCATGACGGACGCGCAGTGCTATAAGAAGGCGAATATTGACCGGAAGCTCTTCTCGAAGATCCGCTCGGACAAGTCTTATAAGCCTTCCAAGCCCACGGTCATTGCGTTTGCCATTGCCCTTGAGCTGCCGCTTGTTGAAATGAAGGATATGCTCATGAAGGCTGGCTTTGCGCTCTCCCACTCCAACAAGTTTGACATCATCGTGGAGTATTTCGTGGAGCATGGGAACTATAATGTCTTTGAGATCAACGAGGCTCTGTTTGCCTTCGACCAAAGTTTAATAGGAGCATAAGGTCTATGGATAAAGTGTTTCAGAAATTTTTGCGAAGTGGTATTGACCTTTCGCCCGTAGGGGTGGAGCGTCGTGAAGATAACAACCCATACTTTTGCACGCCAAAAGGTGCATCTATTTTTGGCTGGGCGGGTGTGGACGGCATCCACTTCTGCTTTGTTCGAGACTTTGGCGGTATGGTATTTTCCGTCAGTCCCATGAACTCGGCTCCGGATTTTGTTCATCCGCTGGCAAACGATTTTGAAGACTTTCTGAGGTTGCTCCTTGCTTGCAGTGATTCGGCAGCGCTAGAACAGGCGTGGATGTGGGATAAAGCCCAGTTTGAAGCCTTTTTGCAGGACAACCCTCCAACGCAGGATCAGCAAAGAACGCTATCAGAGCTTGCTGAGAAAATGAAATTGACGCCTATGGAACAGCCGTGGGTATACATCAAAAAGCTGCAAGCATCTTTTGATTATAGTAAGATCAAGTACACCGAGGACTATTATGATGTTGATATGAACCCAGAAGCAGAACCGACCATGCCTGAGTGGAAGGTCTACTTTGAGGGAAACTTCTGGGGACATTCGGAAAAGACCATGCCGGAACGGAAATCCGGTTGAATAAGCAATTTGACTGGGCGAGGCATCATTGGGTTATTCCTGCGGCGTATTCTTGCAGCAAGGGACTCGTCATGGACTTTTGTATGCGTACCCCGGAAGAAGACATTCGCAAGTTCATAACTAAATGGGATTTACACCCCGAAAACGACTCCTGCGAATACTTCACGCAGGAGCAGCAAATGCAGATAGATTTAGACAATCCACTTTGCCTTGACTTTATTCCTCGTTTGGAATTGAACGGGAAAACAATGCTGACCTCCCACGGCTGTTCCGTGGTCTTTAATCCATGTTTGCCAGACGGGGTGATCAATGAAGCGGAAGCAAAGTGGGCATTGGAACACTATGATTTGGATGCATCCTATGGATGGATGATTTTTCGGGCAGCTTTTCCGTGGACAAGCAAACGCCGTCCTGAAATAAAAGCCCTCTCCCTTACAATGGAGCAGCAGTCGTGTCGTGTCCCGGGACCACATTTCAAGGCACACGCTCCCGGTGATTCGTTTTCTTTCCTCCATCCGGTCAGTGGAAAAAAAACACATTGACTGTACAGGAATTAGAGCAGCAGACAATTTCCGAAAAGCGTTACGGTTCTGACCGGCTGGTTTTATCCTACGCATTTTACTGCTATGAGCTATACACTTTCTCCTGAACCTGACAGCGATGTTACGATCTGTGATTGCGCTGAGGGGGACAAGCCTTTGAAATTGCGCCATGCTCTGACCGCTATGCACCAGAGGCACGAAACGATATTGCTTGTATCGGCATTATCGGCGGAGCGGACGGTCCAATCGCAATCGTGTGTGGAGACAGCTCAAAAGAAAAACTTCATGCAGTTTGTTCCTCTCTACACTTTGAGCCGGTGGAGGGTGATATTGAATGGCGTATCGTATTCAACATTAAAAGCTCCAATGAAATGTCATTAGGGCTGATCTAAGAAGAAAGCGGAGGCAAAGAAGGTGAAACAACACACTTACATCGCAATCGACCTGAAATCCTTCTACGCCTCCGTGGAGTGCCGGGAGCGCGGCTTAGATCCTCTGGACACAAACCTTGTTGTTGCGGATGAAAGCCGTACCGATAAGACCATCTGCCTTGCCGTCACGCCCTCCCTCAAGAGCTACGGTATCTCCGGACGCGGGCGGCTGTTTGAAGTCAAGCAGCGTGTGAAGGAAGCAAATGCCGGACGGCAGCACGATGCGCCGGGACACAGGCTGGACGGTACATCACACTTCTTCTCGGAGCTGCAAGCAGACCCTTCTCTGGCGATTGACTTCATCATCGCGCCGCCTCGGATGGCGTACTACATGGAATACAGCACCCGCATCTATCAGGTTTATCTCAAGTATATTGCCCCGGAAGATATTGTGGTCTACTCCATCGACGAGGTGTTCATGGACGTGACGGACTACCTGAACACCTACAAACTCTCCGCCCATGATCTCGCCATGAAGATCATCCTCGATGTGCTTGAAACAACCGGCATCACAGCAACCGCAGGAATCGGCACGAATCTTTTCCTCTGCAAAGTGGCAATGGATATTGTGGCGAAGCACATCCCCGCCGACAAGAACGGCGTCCGCATTGCAGAGCTGGATGAGATGAAGTTCCGGCGTGAGCTTTGGTCTCATCAGCCCCTCACGGACTTCTGGCGCGTGGGTCGGGGCATTGCCAAGAAACTTGAGCAGAACGGGATGTTCACCATGGGCGATGTTGCCCTTTGTTCAGAGCGGAACGAGGACTTGCTTTATAAGCTGTTCGGCAAGAATGCGGAACTACTCATTGACCATGCGTGGGGCTGGGAGCCTACGACCATTAAAGCAATCAAGGCGTACCGCCCCAGCTCCAACAGCCTCAGCTCTGGTCAGGTTTTGCACTGCCCCTATGAGTCGCAAAAGGCGAAGCTGGTTGTGCGGGAAATGACGGACTTGCTTGTGCTGGACTTGGTGGACAAGGGGCTTGTCACTGATCAGATGGTTCTCACAGTAGGCTACGACATCGAGAACCTTACCAATCCGGCACGACGGGCAAAGTATCACGGTGCGGTGGAGAAAGACCCCTACGGGCGGGAGATTCCCAAACAGGCGCACGGGTCTATCAACCTCGACGGTCACACATCCTCTACCCGCAAAATAATGTGTGCCGTGTCAGAGCTGTTTGACCGGATCGTGGACAAGAATCTGCTTGTCCGCCGTATGTATGTTGTGGCAAATCATGTCCTGCCGGAAGCCGATGCGCCGAAGAAAAACGACGGTGCTGTCCAGCTCGACCTCTTTACCGACTATGCCGCCGAAGAGGAAAAACAGAAAGCTGAGAATGCCGCCTTGGAGCGTGAGCGGAAAATACAAGCCGCCACGCTTGCAATCAAAAAGAAGTACGGAAAGAACGCCATCCTCAAGGCGATGAATCTTGAAGAAGGCGCAACTGCCAAAGATCGCAATGCGCAGATCGGAGGGCATAAGGCGTGAACGGAAAATACGACAAGATTATGGGACTTCCTCATCACGTTTCCAAGACGCGACCTCAGATGCCGATGTCAGATCGTGCAGCGCAGTTTGCACCCTTTGCCGCCCTCACCGGCTATGATTCTGCAATCAAGGAAACCGGACGTCTGACCGACGAAAGGATTGAGCTTGATGAGGGAGCCTTGACCGCTTTGAACATGAGGTATCAGCTTCTCATGGATGCCCTTGATGAAGAGCCGGAGGTTGAAATAACCTACTTCAAACCTGATGAGCGCAAAGCTGGCGGTGCGTATGTAACTGCAACCGGCGCAGTCATAAAGGTTGATGACTTTGAGCGCCTAATTACCATGCAGGACGGCACGAAGATTCCGATGGATGACGTCCTAAGTATTGACGGAGAGCTGTTCTTATCCTTAGAATAATGTCGCTTGCCATGCGACCAAATGAAGTGAATACCGAAGTACAATATGACTGTAAGGTGAGACACCAAGCAGTCATATTTTTATATACGGAGGTACAAAACATGAGAAAGAACTTGACGGAGATCGTATTCATCCTTGATCGCAGCGGCTCTATGAGCGGACTGGAAACAGACACCATCGGAGGCTTCAACTCCATGATTGAAAAGCAGAAAAAAGAGAATGGTGAGGCATTGATCTCTACCGTCCTCTTTGACAACGTGAGCGAGGTTATTCATGACCGCGTACCGGTTCAAAAAGTCGAGCCGATGACCGACAGTGACTATTCCGTTCGCGGCTGCACCGCCCTTCTGGATGCTATCGGCGGAGCGATTCATCACATTGGGAATGTCCATAAGTACGCAAGAAAAGAGGATGTCCCTGAACACACTCTGTTCGTCATCACAACGGATGGCATGGAGAATGCAAGCCGCCGTTATGACAGCGAGAAGGTCAAGAAGATGATTGAGCGACAGAAGGAAAAGTACGGCTGGGAGTTTCTTTTCCTCGGTGCAAACATTGATGCAGTTGAGACGGCAAAGCATTTTGGAATTGGAGCAGATCGAGCGGTCAATTACCACTCTGACCGCGAGGGAACGCAACTCAACTATGAAGTTCTGAGCGAAGCGGTTTCCGCTGTCCGATGCAGCGTACCGCTGGGTACGAATTGGAAAAAGCGTATTGATGAGGACTACAATTCCAGAAAGGACGGGAGAAAGTAATGAGAATAATCACCGTAAAAGGGACAGGCAATGTCTCCGCAAGACCGGATTACATCATCCTATCCCTGAACATTGAAGTCTTATCTGAAACCTATGACCGCGCAATGTCGGAAGCTGCCGAGAGAATCGAAAGACTGCAAGGTGCCGCAGTCCGCGTTGGGTATCGCAAGGAAGACCTGAAAACCACGAGCTTTGATGTCCAGACAAGGTACGAGAATGTCAAGGATCGGCAAGGAAATTACAAGCGAGAGTTTGCCGGATATGCTTGCAGCTATCGCTTGAAACTTGCCTTTGACTTTGACAGCAAGCAGCTTGCAAAGGTCATTTCTGCGATTGCGGATTGTGGGGCGCAACCAGAACTCAGCATTGCGTTCACCGTGAAAAATCCGGCAAGAGTCAGCGAAGAGCTGCTGATCAATGCGACGGAGAACGCCAGGGGCAAAGGCGGAGATTCTTTGCAAAGCATCAGGCAGTACGCTTGGGCAGTTGCTCAACATCGACTACAACTGGGGCGAACTCAATGTTTTTTCCAGAACAAGCTACGATGTTGAAGACTGCATTCAGCCTCTCATGGCGATGAGCAAGTGCGCCGCACCTGAGATTGAGCCGGTTGATATTGATGTGACAGACACAGTGGCTTTCACATGGGAAATCCAATGATTTTTTGACTTTTTTGAAATCCGGTACTCAACAAACGCCCTTTTTGTGTCCGTTGTAAAGTGAAGGGACATTTCACGGAGGAATCTTCGGGGAATACGATTTTGGGAGATTAGCAAGCAAATCCGGTGAGTAACCACCGGAGAAAAAAAATCAGTTAAGGAGACCCTGCCCTTAACATCAGATTTTTGCTTGTTGGGATAGTCCCAAACCCTTCTAATCTTTACGACGGAGGGCGCAGCATGGTACGAAGAACACGAGACATTCAGAAGAAGATTTGGCTGACACCACAGGAAGAACGGACGATTGTAAAGAAGATGGAGATGATCGGCACAGAGAACTTCGGTGCGTATGCAAGGAAGATGCTGATCGACGGTTACATCATTGTCGTAGACTACACGGAGCAGAAAAAGCTCGCCGCCGAAATCAACAAGATCGGCGTGAACATCAATACCGTCTGCCGCAGGATCAACTCGACGGGACGATTCTATCAGGACGATATTGACGAGCTGAAAGAAAAGATGGACACGGTATGGCAGTTACTAAAATCAAAGCAATCCGAGGAACTTTGAGCAAGGCAATCGCGTACATTCTGAATCCCGAAAAGACCGACGAGAAGCTGCTGGTCTCGTCCTACGGCTGTGCCAGCGAGACCGCAGCGCGGGAATTTGAATGGACGCGGAAAATAGCCGAGCAAAAAGGGATGAATCCGGTCAGGATCATAGCCCGTCATGTGATCCAGTCCTTTGAAATTGGAGAGGTCACACCGGAGCTTGCCCACGAGATCGGCAAGCAGTTTGCAGACGAAATCCTCGGAGGAAAATATGAGTATGTGCTGACCACTCACATTGACAAAGACCATGTTCACAACCATTTGATTTTCAATGCGGTTGACTTTGTGAACTACCACGCATACAAGAGCTACAAGCGGATTTACTATGATATGCGTGAGGTCAGCGACCGGCTCTGTAAGGAAAACGGTCTCTCTGTTATCCCTCCCTCTCAGAACAAAGGCATGAGCTACAAGGAGTACACCGAAGCCAAGCGCGGCACGAGCTGGAAGCAAAAACTCAAGCAGACCATCGACCGGCTTGTCATCACAGCGAAGGATTACGATGATTTTCTGCGGCTCATGCAGGAAGCCGGTTATGAAATCAAGACCGGCAAATATATCTCCTTTCGCGCTGAAGCTCAGGAGCGGTTTACTCGTTCTAAGACCATCGGAGAGAACTACACCGAGGAACGCATCAAGGAGCGGATTGCCGGACGGACGCCCCGAAAAAGTCAGAGACAGACCACGCCGAAGGGCATCTCTCTCATCGGAGATATTCAGGAGCGGATCAGGCTTATCGACAGCAAGGGTTATGAGCATAAAGCAAAGCTCACTATCCTCAAGGAAGCGGCACGGACGCTCAACTATCTCACGGAAAACAACTTGCTCCAATACGCCGATCTTGAAAAGAAGGTCGAGGACATTCACAGCTCCTATGACCGCACCGGCAAGGAACTGAAAGGCGTTGAAGCGCGACTGCGGGAAGTCCAGCCGCTCATCAAAAACATCTCCAACTACCAGCGCCTCAAGCCCGTGTATGACGCCTTCCAGAAGGCGAAAGACAAGCCGAGGTTCAAGGCAAAGCATGAAGCAGAGCTTGTGATCTTTGAGGCGGCGCGGAGTACACTTCTTGCTATGCAGGGCGATGAAAAACTGCCGAGCTTGAAGACACTGAAAGCGGAGCAAGCACAGCTCTTTGAAGAACAGGAACGGCTATATGCTGAACGGAACAGGCTCAAAAAAGAAGCAAAGCAAATAGAGACGATCAAGTCTAATGTTGATACGTTTCTCGCTCCTTCTGCTGACCATGACCGTGATCATCTGCGCAGCACACAGCGCGAATAGTCCTTTCAAAAGCGGGGCATCTCCTGTTGACCGGAGATGCCCTGCATCCTTGAGAGAAGGTTCGAGAAGTTGAAACTTTTTCTTTAATTTCTGCATCAACGGATTGCTTTCGAGAATGAAATCCGGTATAATATTAGAGACGATGTTGAATGCAAGCAAGCGAAAGGATGGTTGCCGTGCGCATAAGCTATAAGAAACTATGGATGCTTCTTCTGGAACGCGACATAAAGAGGGCTTCTCTACGACATGAGGTAGGGCTGTCTGCCGGAACATGGACAAAACTGAATAAGGGGGAAGAAGTGTCCCTCTCTATTTTGCTGCGCATTTGTGATTACTTGAACTGTGACATCGGAGATATATGTGAGGCTGTGCGAACGGACACAAGAACTGAGTCCGGTTTTTCGTACAGCTCTTTTTGTAGAATAATAGTAAGTGTGAAACTATAACTTTGGAGGTTGCTGAAATGGCTGAGAATAACACAAGCAATATCGGCTTTGAAAAACAAATCTGGGACGCGGCTTGCGTTCTGCGCGGAAACATCGACGCATCCGAATACAAGTCCGTCGTCCTCGGATTGATTTTCTTGAAATACATTTCTGATCGCTTCGAGGCAAAGTACAAGGAACTGGTTGAAGAAGGCGATGGATTTGAAGAAGACCAGGACGAATACACTGCCGAAAACATCTTCTTTGTCCCTGAGAATGCACGATGGAGCGCGATTGCTGCTGCCGCTCACACGCCGGAAATTGGCACGGTGATTGATGATGCAATGCGCAGTATTGAGAAAGAAAACAAGCGTCTCAAAGATATTCTTCCTAAGAACTTCGCCCGTCCAGAGCTGGACAAGCGGCGTCTTGGTGAAGTGGTTGATCTCTTCACCAATATTCAGATGATCGAGCATGGAAACAGCAAGGACATTCTTGGTCGCACATACGAATATTGCCTCTCCAAGTTTGCCGAGCAAGAAGGCAAACTTGCTGGTGAGTTCTATACTCCCTCTTGTGTTGTGCGTACCCTTGTTGAGGTGTTGCAGCCGTTTAATGGACGTGTTTATGACCCGTGCTGCGGCTCTGGCGGTATGTTTGTTCAGTCCGCAAAGTTCATCGAGAATCACGGCGGCAACATCAACAAGATTTCCGTTTTTGGTCAGGACTCCAACCCGACCACATGGAAGATGGCGCAGATGAATCTTGCCATTCGCGGTATTGAAGCCGACCTCGGCAAGTTTAATGCGGACACATTCTTTAACGATTGTCACCCTCAGCTCAAGGCAGACTTTATTATGGCAAATCCTCCCTTCAATCTTTCTGGCTGGGGTGCAGATAAACTTGTTGATGATGTCCGTTGGCAGTATGGTACGCCTCCTGCTGGAAATGCAAACTTCGCGTGGTTGCAGCACATGATCTGGCATCTCGCTCCGAATGGACGTATCGGTATGGTGCTTGCGAATGGTTCGCTTTCCTCGCAGTCCGGCGGTGAAGGCGAAATCCGCAAAAACATTATCAACGCTGACCTTGTAGACTGTATCGTCGCAATGCCGACGCAGTTATTCTACACGACGCAGATTCCGGTATTACTTTGGTTCCTTGCAAAGAACAAGAAGCAGAAGGGCAAGACGCTATTCATCGACGCACGGAAGCTCGGCACTATGGTTACGCGGAAGCTGCGTGAGCTGACGGATGAAGACATCAAGAAAATCGCTGACACCTACAACGCCTTTGTTGAAGGAACACTTGAAGATGAAAAGGGCTTCTGTGCGGTTGTTACTACGCAGGACATTGCAAAGCAAGATTACATTCTCACTCCGGGACGCTATGTTGGAATTGAGGAACAAGAGGATGACGGTGAGCCGTTTGAAGAAAAAATGGGGCGTCTGACTTCTGAACTGTCGGAGCTTTTCGTTAAATCTCATGAGCTTGAAGCGCAGATAAAAGAAAGGTTAGGGGCGATTGGATATGAGATTTAATCTATGGGAAGATTGCAACAGGGTTCCTCTAACCGAGCTGCTGTCTTTTGTTGTAGACAATCGCGGCAAGACTGTTCCTACTGCGCCCAGCGGACACAAGCTGATAGCAACGAATTGCGTGACAAACAACGCCTTGTTTCCGGTGTATGAAAAAATTAGATATTTAAGCGAGGAAACTTATCAGACATGGTTTCGGGCACACCCGATTCCCGGTGATATTCTCTTCGTGAACAAGGGAACTCCGGGACGAGTCTGCCTTGTTCCTGATCCCGTTGATTTTTGTATCGCGCAAGATATGATTGCATTGCGCGCTGACGAATCGAAGATTTATCCCAAATATTTGTTTGCAGTGCTAAGAAGCAGAGAAATTCAACAACAGATATATAACACAAATGTGGGAGACGTTATTCCGCATTTCAAGAAGCAATTTTTGGATCAGTTGTTGATTCCCATACCTGAGCGGTCTATACAAGAGTCAATCGGAGACTTGTATTATGTGCTTAGCCTCAAGGCAGAACGTAACAAAAAGATAAACGATAATTTAGCAGCTTAGAGCTGGATGGCAGAAACATCAATCTCTCCGGACATCAGCTTGGGAAGAAGGGTATCTCTCAGTATGGACAGCCGTTTATTCTCCGCGCTATTGGAATAAATCTGCTCAAGGAGTGGTGAAGCAATGGTATTAAACCCGGCTAACTCTTCTTCTGATGGTAGAACAACAGGGTATGTCATAATCTGCTGCTTATCTCCACGAGGCATTTTCGTTCCTTTCGATCCAGCAACCATAAATGCGAAGAACTTGTCGGCATATAGGGTGCTGAATAGGTACGCCGAGTATCGCGGTTGACTTGGCGTAAAGCAAAGAACATCGGTTGAGCAGCCACAGTTGTCCTCACAGTAGACAATCTTCTTAAAGTAAGGTCGAATGTTAGAAATCAACGTATCACCTTTATGGCAAGCAGTTGTCTGCGATGTAGTTGGGAGGCTTGTAGCCTCGGTTGAACCAGCTTTTCCCGACAGCATATTCTCTGTTGAGAAGTAGGTGCTGACGTTCAGCTCGGAGACAGCTACTTTGTCTCTTGAATATGAGCAAATATCCGATAGGATGCCCTGATTTGCTATCAAACTGGTATCGCCAAAACGTTCCTGATAGACCGTTTGTAGGAGATCAGCTAAATTATCGTTTACCGTCTTAATAACTCTCACCAGTGGCGAGAGTTTTACAAAAGGGACTGCCACTGAATGTCGTTCTCTTACCTCGAAAGGAGACACGACAATGACAGAACAACTTATCGCGGAGATACAGCGAAAAATGCTGCCGTATCTCAACAACGAACAGCTCATGCACCTTCGGGATGCAATGGCTGAGACATTGGAAGGGGCAACGATAACCTATGATGGCAGCGCAATTCCAGCGGCAGAAGAGACGGATGCAGTCGAAGCATTTATCACGGCAAAGCGGATCGAAGGCTGCTCGGAGAAAACCCTGAGCTACTACCGGAAGACGATTGAGGCTCTGATTGCCGGAGTCGGAAAGGCTGTACAACAGATCACCACAGATGATTTGCGCCGCTATTTGACAAGCTATCAAATTCAGCGTAGGTCGAGCAAAGTGACCATAGACAACATCCGCCGGATCCTGTCCAGCTTCTTCTCATGGCTTGAAGATGAGGATTTCATTGTGAAAAGTCCGGTACGCCGGATTCATAAAGTCAAGACTGCAAAGGTGGTCAAGGACACCTACACCGATGAAGCATTAGAGCTGATGCGTGACAACTGCACAACGGCACGAGACTTGGCGATGATTGATATTCTGTCTTCCTCTGGAATGCGTGTTGGTGAGCTGGTCACGCTAAACCGCGAAGACATCAACTTCAACGAACGCGAATGCGTTGTTGTCGGCAAAGGCAATAAAGAACGACTGGTCTACTTCGATGCAAGGACGAAGATTCACCTTCAAAACTATCTTGAGGGCAGAACAGATGAAAATCCCGCATTGTTCGTTTCGCTAAAAGCCCCGTTTGACCGGCTGATGATCGGCGGTGTGGAGACACGTCTTCGGGAGCTGGGAAAGCGTCTGAATATCCCGAAGGTTCACCCTCACAAGTTCAGGCGGACACTGGCTACTACTGCCATAGACAAAGGAATGCCCATAGAGCAAGTCCAGCAGCTCTTAGGACATCAGAAAATCGACACCACCATGCACTATGCAATGGTGAAACAACAGAATGTGAAGCTGGCACATAGAAAATATATCGGTTAGGAGTGCAAATATGGAAACCAAGAAATACCGATTTGATGAAGTGACTATCAACTTTGACAAGAAACGAATACCTCTTTCCAGCGCACAACGCGAAAAAAGGCAAGGCACGTTTCGTTATTATGGTGCGCAAGGAGTGATCGACCATGTTGATGATTATATCTATGATGGTACATATCTACTAATTGCAGAGGATGGTGAGAATCTAAAATCAAAAAAGCAGAACATTGCGCAGGTTGTTGACGGACAATTTTGGGTCAACAACCATGCACATATTGTGCAAGGAAACGAACAGAGTGACACCCGATTCCTTTGCTATTTGATAAACAGCATGGACTTATCTGGATATGTCACCGGTTCAGCTCAGCCAAAATTATCTCAAGCGAACTTGAATGCCATAACACTCTCTCTACCTACTCTCGTTGAGCAAAAGAGGATTGTAGAATACCTATATATGCTTGATCAGAAGATAGATGTCAATCGACAGATAAACGATAATTTAGAGCAGCAAGCTCAGGCAATATATCATGAGCGTTTTGAGACTGTTTCGCCTAATGATTTGCCTTCCGACTGGCGTATTGTAACTCTTGGAGAGGTTGCGACGATCTCAAATAAGAGTTTCAACCCACTGAAAGAGCCTGAGATACTGCTTGAGCATTATAGCATTCCAGCTTTTGATGAGGCGAGGTTTCCGGTCTTTGAGCTATCCACATCCATCAAGAGCAATAAATTCATCATTGATGCCTCGTGCTTCATGATCTCAAAACTCAACCCAACAACGAAGCGTGTTTGGAAGCCGTATTGTCTGACCGGGAATGCAGTATGCTCTACGGAGTTCATCGTCTATAAAGCAAAAGATAAGACTATTACAGATTTCCTGTACTCAGTCATAGATAGCAATTCCTTTTCCGACTTTATGTGTAGTCATGTTACTGGCTCAACGGGCAGTAGACAAAGAACAACACCGTCGGACACGCTCTCTTATGAGTTAATTCTTCCTTCGGGGGACGAGCTGGCAGAGTTTCAATCTCTCGTTTCACCGATGTACGCGCAAATACGAATTAACGCCATCGAAAACGATAGACTCAAGCGACTTAGGGATAGTCTCTTGCCCAAGCTGATGTCCGGCGAGATTGATGTCTTCACCATCCAGCTCTAAGCCGCTAAATTATCGTTTACGCTAGGAGGGATAAGATGAAATACTGCTTTTACTACGATGAGTCTGAGCATAGCAGGGTCATCAATCTCTCAACCGTTACTGGTGAGACATATTATGATGGTTTTCTGGCAGCTATTATCGGGTGGCGCAGCGATCACGAAACAGCTTTTGAACAGCGTTATCATGCTTTTGAAGAAAAATACGCTGATAGGAAGAAAAAAGGAGAGCTGAAAAGCGGAACGATAAAGCCGAAGCAGTTAGTTCATGGATTTGCCTCTCTCAACGAAGCAAATGCAAAGCTGCTTGGAGATTTCTTCTCCATCTTTGATGAGAACAGCTATATCTATCTGTTCTGTGCAAGCAAAATCGAATACGTTATCACCCAGATTTTCAAAGGCTATCGCAATAGCGTCTTCTTTGATATGGACGCTGCACGCTACTCAATAGTCAAAGCGATAGTTACATACCGACCCACAGAGGTAATTGAAAGCCTGTATAAAAGCCCAGCGGAGTTTGTAGCTGCGTTAATGACATTCTTGACGAACCGGATTAGGCGCAACAAAGAAAACCGCGAATTGAAGGCGCAGGAAAACACGGCATTTGAAGCCGTCCTTTATGTCCTGAATAACGTCGATGTTCCGCAGTCCCTCGCTTGGGACTACCATTCGCAGTTTGTCGGGTTTGGAAATTTCCTGAGCAGCAAGGGCATTCTTGATTATTCAGTCTTGCTTGACAAGGAAGGTGAAGCAGGAGCCGAAAGCAAAACTCTCATTGCCGCGAAAGAAGCCAGTTTGAAGAATTGCGAAGAGGCAGACTCGATAGACCACTTTGGAATTAGAATGGCTGATATGCTGGTAGGAATTATCGGCAAACTGATGAAATCGCTATACCATTCCTTGACACCGACGCAGGACAGTCCCCGCATTGCGAAGACTCTTCTTAGCAAAGAATGGTTCAGACTAACCGATGGGCAGTTACAGCTATACAAGCAGCTTTATCATATCGTGTTCGAGATCAACAATGATTGGTATAAGGTCTATGCCGGTAATTATTCAGATGACCTTGTTAGCTTTTTGGGACTGCTGGATTTCATGAATCATTTCAATTCAGCTAAAGACATCGAACAAGACTTTGATATGCAACCGGAGTATTGTAATAGCTGCATCTGCCAAAGACTTGAAACCCATTTTGAGCAGATGAAAAACAAGCTGCCTGTTGAGCCGGTGAAAGATCAAGAAAAGGATTTTTTTAGGAATCGACGCGGCGCAAAAGTTTATCACGATGTAGACAGACAACCCATTCTGGAACTCACCAAAGGAAAAAACGCCTTTGTAGTTCTTTCTGTCGGTATTGCAAAGGGCGGCATCCCATTAGTCACTGTTGAGGCATCTCCTGAAAATCTATGTTATAGGCTGCCTGTACAGTTGTGGGAATGGGCAATAACACTGGTTTCATTGGCAAATGCGGGAGAAGATTTATTTCCTGCTGAGGTAATCTTCACAAAAGCTGAAAACCGCATCTATGCGGATATTATATAGAGGGAGTTGAGTACAAATGGCAGGCTATTTTACCGAATCAAATTATGAGAATGCCGTCTTGCAGCTTCTCAATGAAGAACTGGGCTATAACTATATCTATGGACCGGATGTGGAGCGCGATTATCACTCGCCGCTTTATGAGGATGTTCTGCTACCTTCCTTGCAGCGGATCAACAAGAGCCTGCCTATGGATGCTCTGACGGAGGCGATCTACAAGCTCAAAAACTTGAAACCGGAACGCTCTTGCAGAAGAACATGGTCTTTATGGACTACCTCCAAAACGGAGTCCCGGTAAAATACTATGACAAGGGTGAAGAACGCTCTACCCTTGTTTACCTTGTAGACTTCAAAAATCCTGCCAGTAACGAGTTCACAGTTGCGAATCAATGGACTTTCATTGAGAACTCCGAAAAAAGACCAGATGTGATTCTCTTTGTCAATGGTCTCCCACTCGTCATTGTGGAGTTGAAGTCTCCGTCCCGCGAAGAAACCGATGCTTCCGCAGCATACCGCCAGCTCCGGAACTATATGTATGAGATCCCCTCTATGTTCATTTATAATGCGGTATGTGTCATGAGCGACTTGACCACTTCAAAGGCTGGTACAATCACGTCCGGCGAAGACCGCTTTATGGAGTGGAAAACAACAGACGGCAGCTATGAGAATACGCAACACGCATCATTTGACACATTCTTTGTAGGACTGTTTGAGAAGACCCGCTTCATTGACATCGTGAAAAACTTCATCTGCTTTAATGTGGATGGACAGAATACTTTCAAGATACTCGCCGGGTATCATCAGTATTTCGCAGTCAAAAAAGCGATTGAGTCTACAAAACACGCAACCGTGACGGACGGTAAGGGCGGCGTCTTCTGGCATACACAGGGCAGCGGAAAATCGCTGTCTATGGTCTTCTATAGCTCATTATCTGCAAGAAGCGTTAGAAAGCCCCACTATCGTTGTCATTACCGACCGTAACGATCTGGACGACCAGCTTTACGGACAATTCGCCCGCTGCAAGGACTTCCTCCGGCAAACGCCGCAGCACGCTGAGAGCCGCAAGAATCTGAAAGAACTGCTTGCAAACAGACAGGCAAACGGCATAATCTTCACGACCATGCAGAAGTTTGAAGAAAGCAACGAAGCTCTTTCGGAACGCCGGAACATTATCGTGATGGCTGATGAAGCGCATCGCGGGCAATATGGTCTCAATGAGAAGGTTGTGGTCAAGCAGAAGGACAACGGCGAAGTCGAGGCGAAAACCGTTATCGGCACTGCCCGCATTATAAGAGACACGCTTCCTAATGCGACCTACATTGGATTCACCGGAACACCGATCTCCACAAAAGATCGCAGCACACGAGAAGTCTTCGGTGATTACATCGACATCTATGATATGACACAGGCAGTTGAAGATGAGCGCGACCAGACCCGTCTACTACGAGAGCCGTGTGATTCACCTGAAACTCGACGAGAACACCCTCCATCTGATCGATAATGAGTATGACATTATGGCTGACAACGCCGATCCGTATGTCATTGAAAAGAGCAAAAAAAAGAACTTGGTCAGATGGAAGCAATCCTCGGTGCCGACCAGACGATCAACTCCTTGGTAAATGACATTCTTGATCATTACGAGAATTACCGCGAGAATATCCTGACCGGCAAGGCGATGATCGTTGCTTATTCGCGTCCCATAGCAATGAAGATTTATAAGCGCATTCTTGAGCTACGCCCGGCGTGGACGGAAAAGATTGCAGTGGTCATGACGCAAGGCAATAATGATCCAGAAGAATGGCGTGAGATTATCGGCAATAAAGCGCATAAGGACGATATGGCGCGGAAATTCAAAGACAATAACTCTCCGCTGAAAATCGCTATCGTCGTGGATATGTGGCTGACCGGCTTTGATGTTCCCTCCTCTCCCTTGCTACGATGTATGTCTATAAGCCAATGGCTGGACACAACCTGATGCAAGCTATCGCCCGCGTCAATCGTGTCTTCAAAGATAAAGAAGGCGGTTTGGTTGTTGATTACGTCGGTATTGCGGTTGCACTGAAACAGGCAATGAACGACTATACTGCCAGAGACAAGAAGAACTATGGTGATACAGATGTAAGCAAGGCTGCATATCCGAAGTTCCTTGAAAAGCTCTTTATTTGCAGAGATTTGTTCCACGGATTCAGTTATGAGAAATTCATGACCGGAAGCGACCTCGACAGGGCAAAGCTCATCAGCGGAGGTGTGAACTTCATACTCGGCAAAAGTGTTGCAGAGTACGAGCTTCCCGACAATGAGAAGACACAGAATGTGTTCATCAAAGAAGCCCTGCTTCTCAAGCAGGCACTTTCGCTGTGCAGCAGCTTGGTAGACGAGCAAACTCGCATGGAGGCGGCTTTCTTCGAGTCCGTAAGAACAATGAAACCCGTGCGCTTGGTTTCAGGCGGTACCGGAAAGAAGTTTACGCTTCCGGAAGTAAATGAGCGCATTAACGAGCTTTTGAAGCACAGCATCAAGAGCGAAGGTGTTATCAACCTCTTTTCTGATGTCCAGACTGAGTTTTCGCTGTTCGATCCGAAGTTTCTTGAAGAAGTGGCAAACATGAAGGAGAAGAATCTTGCAGTCGAACTCCTGAAAAAACTGATTTCCGAACAGGTCTCTGTTTACCGTCGAACAAATATCGTCAAGTCTGAAAAGTTCTCCGAAATCATTCAGAGCGCGATGAACCGCTATTTGAACGGAATGCTCACCAACGAGGAAGTCATTCAAGAATTACTCAAGCTGGCGAAAGACATTGCCGCTGCTGCCGCCGAGGGTGAAAAACTCGGATTGACAGCGGACGAGCTTGCTTTCTATGATGCCCTGACAAAACCGCAAGCAATCAAGGACTTTTACGAGCATGACGAGCTTATTGCTATCACGAAAGAACTGACAGATTTGCTTCGCAAAAACCAGACAATAGACTGGCAAAAGAAAGAGAGCGCAAGAGCTGGAATGCGCCGCCTGGTCAAAAGGCTGCTGAAAAAACACAAATATCCGCCTGAGGGTATGGATGATGCAGTCCAAACTGTCATGAGCCAGTGTGAGATGTGGACGGACAATGTAATGACCGCTTAACTCCCCTACGAGAAAGGAGTAGATCATGGGCAATTCAGTCATGTTGAATGGCGTCGAATATGCCGGAGAACAGATTGCCTATAAAGACAGCACCTATGAACTTGTATCTAAGGTAGCATATCTGATCGGCGTCCCGCTCCGTATTTTTCAAAATGAACACGAGCCACCGAAGATAGAGATATACGACCGGCTTGAGCAGGATAAAAATGCCCGTATCATTCGAAATCTATGTATCATCCGCACCGCCATTGAGCGCAACTACCGGAAAATAAATGACATCATGCGGATGGAGTATCGAGGGCTGCTTTCAATGCCAGAGATCATCCCAGCTTCCAGTATGCAGCAGCTTTCAAACGACGGAATCAACTTTATCAAAAAGTCGAGTACAAAGCTCTGCCACCACATTATCGAGATTAACCGGCTGATTTCAGACCGCATTAACAACTGCAAAAGCCTCTTTCCAATCTGGATTAACTGGGCGTACATAAAAGAGCTGTTCATCATGCCAAACGGCTTGACAGAGGACGGAACGAAAGATGCTGCGGACATCTATTACGCAAGTCTCTCCTACTACCCCTATCAAATGTACATCAACTGGGTACCGATGGACGAGGGTAATGTCCTCTATAATGATAAGAAGTTTGCTACCCTGCTTTATCAATGGCATTGCGACGCCTTCACGGAATACAGTAAAGTCTCCGATGCAGGGGCTTTTGTAAAAAACAATATCTACGACTTCATAGATGACAGCGAGAAGACCGTATTGGTAGTGGACTGCGAAAACTCTGACCCGTACAAGCTGTGCGCCACGCTCAAAAACCTTGATTATGAGGTCATGCAGAAAATTACGGCGATCATTCTCTTTGATGACGTACATACCGCTACGGCATGGCGGATTCTTGAAAACTACACCCGCATCCCCGTTGAACATATCATGATTGAGCGGATCAAGCAGAACAAATCACTGGTAGACATCAAGCTCACCGCAAGAGCCTGTCAGGAACACTACCAAAAGCAAGTGGATTCCTTCGTCATCGTCTCAAGCGATTCCGACTACTGGGGGCTTATCTCTTCCTTGCCGGACGCCAGATTCCTTGTCATGATAGAGCGGGAAAAATGCGGACCGGATATGAAATCGGCACTTGCAGAATCCGGGATATTCTACTGCTATCTGGATGACTTCTACTCCGGCAACAGCGAGGACATCAAGAAAAACGCACTATTCAAGGAGATGTACCGCTGGATTGACAACTCCGTTCACCTAAATGTCAACGATATGTTTGATGCAGCTCTGCGAAACACGAGGATCGAAATGTCGCCCGCAGAGCGGCGGCAGTTCTATGAGAAGCACATCAAGCACATGACGCTGACTATCGACGAGAACGGAAACGTCAGCATTGAACTGAAACGCGGATAGCCTTGGTTTCTATTCCGGGAGGAATGTGGATGGACAACAGATTCTATTTTGGATTCAATACATCGGAGGAACGGAAAAAGCGCAGAAAGGCAGAGCTGTACTCCATGAGTGAGCAAGTCAGCACCTTCTTTTGGGATGAAGCCCCGCAGCATGGATTGGAAATGCGTGAGGGACAGCAGGATATGTCCTTTGAGATTGTGGACGCCCTCATAAACGATCAGCATTTTGCGATTGAAGCTGGCGTGGGCATTGGAAAGTCCTTTGGCTATCTTGTGCCGGTGCTGCTGTACAGCAAACGCATGAACAAGCCGGTTATCATCGCAACCTCGACCATTGCGCTTCAAGAACAGCTCTGGCGCGATGTCCACGCGGTAATGCCCCTTCTTGGGCTGAACAGAGATGTCATCCTCGCAAAAGGACAGACCCATTATCTCTGCAACAAACGCGCAGATGAGTATATGTGTGACCCGAAGGCTGACCCACCGGACGCGCTCAAAGAAGGAATCCAGCAGGGGTATGAGGAACGCAAGGATTTCCCGGAGGTTTTGCCGCAAGGCATCTGGGACAAGGTAAATGTGCAGCGGTTCAGCATGAAGAATTGTGGCTTCTGTGAAAAGAAGTGCAAGTATTACAAAGTCCGCGCAGCATTAAAGTTTACGGATGGAGTGGTACTGTGCAATCAGGATTTTCTAACCCAGCATCTGATGAAGCTCCGGCGCGGTCAGGAAGGGCTGATTAACGCCGCCGCTGATCTGCTTGTCGTGGACGAAGCGCACAACTTGGATGATAAGGTGCGGAGTGCCACAACGGAGCGTTTCGGGCAAGGTATGCTCTTTGGAATGATTAAGAGCGCATTCTATGAGCTGCGATCCTTTGACCAGAGCAGTGTGTCAGGTGAAAAGCGAGAGGCAGAGAGCGCAATCATCGCCTTCTATAACTGCCTGAAAGCACACGTCCAAAAGCAGATCAACGAGGCAGAGCAGGATATGCGCTACGCTGACCGCTTTTTCTTCGACAACAATGGCAGTGCGATTGAACTGCTTACCGAGATGAACGCCGCCATACACAACCTTTCGTCCAGCATTCAGATTTATTCCAGCATGGATTTCAGAAACAACCGTTCCTTTGCTGCCTCTGATGATCTGGATGCCGTCAGCGAGTCCCTTTCAGAGCTTCTTGACCGGATAGATGATATGCTGATCTGGATTGAGCAGCACGGCAGCAACACGGAACTCGTCTATTGCCCTAAAAACACAAAAGAAATTGTGAGCCGCCTATACTTCAATGGTGATGAAAGAACCATCTTGACCTCTGCCACGCTGACGAACGCCACGAGCGGGTCTCTGGAAGAACAGTATTCTTACTTTATCAGCAATACCGGCTTTCCCGCTGGTGACCGCGGCTGCTTATCCGAGCCAAAGCCTTCCCCATATCCATACGATGAACACGCCATGATCTACTATTGCGACGATCTCCCGCACCCGACCAGAGAACATGAAGCCTTCATTGAAAAGGGTGTGGAGCGACTGCTTGAGATCCTGAGCATTTCCAACGGAAAGGCACTCGTGCTGTTTACGGCAAAGACCGACATGGAAGAGGTCTACTCCATTCTCAGTGAGAAAAATCTTCCGTACAAAATCTTGATGCAGCAGCCGGGATCGTCGCAGGACAAGGTGCTGAATGAGTTTAAGGAAGATACGAACTCCGTGCTTCTGGGGACGGGTGCATATTGGGAAGGTATCAGCATTGAAGGAAAAAGCCTTTCCAATGTCATCATTTTCCGGCTTCCGTTCCCTGTCCCCGATCCGATTATCGAGTATAAGTGTTCCGTTGCTAAGGATGCGCTGATGGATGTTCGCGTTCCCGAAATGATTATCAAGCTCAAGCAAGGCATCGGGCGATTGATCCGCAATTTCACAGACACCGGCATTGTCTGCATCATCGACCGAAGACTGCGGGATGAGCCGCCGGAACGCTATCATGACATTACATGGGACTCCCTGCCTATCAAAAATCGGACAAGCAGTTTGGGCGAACTTAGGAAGTTTTACGAAGGTCTGCCCTCAGCCAAGGAATGATGATACAAACGGCAGTCTCTTCGGAAACATAGAGCAGCCCCCCAAAAAAACGACAATCAGAAAACGGAGGTGTATCATGTTGTACAATGAAAATCTGCACGAAGAAGAACAACATCTGATCCAGCAGATTGCCGAGCAAACAGAGAGAGGAAAAATCGACTGGGAACTGACAGAGTATAATCCGCTGTCATTTCTGAATGAGGACAAGATAGACAAGAACCCAGCAGTAATCTGTCAGTCTTTCTCCTTTGAGGCGATCATCGGTGGATCCCGTTACGAGCTTGATGTCATGGAGAATATTGATGTGCCGTCCGGTATGGGAGACTACACCATAACCCTGACGCGGGATGAAACCGAAAACTATCTTAAAATTGAGGATGCACTTTCCTTTGACTGTGACCGCTATGAATGCACACCGGAGGAAGTGGCAAAGCGATTTGCGGGCAGCCCTATTGTCCGTCTCTGCAACGCCATCATTCCTGCCACGCTTGAGCAGGAGGATTTAGAAGAGGTCTTCACATGGGCAAGGTTTTTCAACGAGACTGGCATTTCTGCAAAGCTGATGAATCATCCTCTGACCAAGCTCTGTGAAAAGCTGTTCGACGAACACCGTCTGATGGACTTCCATCGCTGCGTCTTGGATGTGGACTATCGAAAGCTGCTCCTAAATGAACTGGCTCATAACTAAGACACGGAAAAACGCCCCCGACACTGTGCCAGACGCACAGTGCGGGGGGCGTTCCCGTTTCCAGCGATTTATTTTTCCCTCGGCAATGGACTGTTCCATAAGATGACACTTTCCGTTTTACGAAGCCGCGAAAATTCGATGTGTTCCGTGGAGATGTTCACTGGGCAGCATACGCCGTACACGTTTCCAATAATCACTGAGCAGTGCAATGTGTATTCGCTATCGGGAAATACTTCACAGTTTTCACAACGCTTGATTCAGAAGGAAATTTTTTGCCTTATTCCCGCGTGACATCAAGGGAAACCGGATTGATGACGATGATGGTCTTGCCCTTTTTGTGGGCATATCTCACGGTATTCCCAGTACCGCTGGGGCATCCATTCCATACTGCGAGAATATAATCGGCGTGATCTACCATGTACCGATTTCTCTTGTCCATGCAGTCCGGCGTGTACTCCCGTTGCAGCATGGTCTCCTTGTCACACTTTGCAGCAATATTGTAATACCTTTCCCGTGAAGCCACAGACCATTTGATCGCTTGTGTCTCACAGGGGATTGCACTTTCCAGAGTAATGTGAGGGTATTTTGATTTCAAATCGAGTACAATTTCCGCAGCGTACATATCGACGCCAAGAGCCATGCCGGTAATAAAATGCGTGACGCCCTCGTTCTCGATGAGTGCTACAATCTGATCCCGCATAACAGATTTCAAAGAAGTACAACGCTTATCGGATTCATCAAAGCCGAACGGAAGACTCTGCGGTCTATGACCGGTAAACGCACAAGTCTTGCCTTGAACGGATTGCTTTTCAGCTTTTTGAGCAGACTTTCTAAACTCAATAATGCGCGACATGACACCCCTTCTTTCACTCTTTTGGTAGGTAACTCCATTCTATCACCCTCATCACGGACAGTCAACGCATTGTCGTTAGTAAAATCAACGACGTCGTGCCGTGGATAATGACACCGCCGTTAGGTACACTAAATGCAAAGGTGGTGAGGCTATGCGAGAGAAGAAGGACATCAATATTGAAATCGGCGGCAATATTCAAGTGGCAAGAGAACAGGCGGGCTATACGCAGGACA
>VOFJ01002566.1_pt1 | contig 27733 bp, 55 predicted proteins | sample 5384081 | NCBI WGS metagenome assembly VOFJ01 (sample SAMN12384729, study PRJNA508395) | human gut metagenome | isolation source: healthy gut I | host: Homo sapiens | reverse complement strand
CAAGCCAAGGACGGTTTATCTGACACCGCAGGGACGACATTCACACAACCGATGGCAAAAGACCTGGCTCAGGAAAAAGATCTGATTTTATTATGCGGTCATTACGAAGGGATCGATGAGCGTGTGTTAGAAGAGATTGTGACAGATTATGTTTCAATTGGTGATTATGTGCTGACAGGAGGGGAACTTCCTGCGATGGTCATGGTGGATGCAATCTCGCGTATGGTACCCGGGGTTCTTTACGAATGATGAATCGGGTTCCACGGAATCATTTGAAGGTAATCTGCTGGAATATCCGGCAGTACAGCCGCCCGGAAGAGTGGATGGGGAAAAAAGTTCCTTCCATCCTGTTGTCCGGTGATCATAAAAAAGTAGATGAATGGCGGAGAGAACAGGCAATATTACGGACAATTGAGCGCAGACCGGATCTGTTGAAAAAGCGGAACTCACGAAAAAAGAGCAGATGAAATATCAGGAGTATCTGTAACTGTTTGCCAGGGCTTTATATTTGCGGTGAAGATCATATGAAAATGTTACGAGAGAAGGAGCGGGTTTTGATATGAATCACTATACAAAAATCAATATGGGTATTAACGCTTGGCATGGCAGCACTGGTCATTGCTTTTCTTTCTCCGCTTTTTGGAATTCTCTTTGGAATTGCAGCGCGATTATTCTGGGGAAGAAGACCATGTCGGAGGCAAAATCTAAAATGGCATATGCCGGATTCTGGATAGGCAAATTGCTGCGGTTGCAGTTGGAATAGCACTCTGGATCATCAGTGTTATTTATTTGTTGTAAAATGTGAAAAGCGCTTGACTTTTCCGTGAAAGCATGGTAATGTTAACGAGTTGTGAATAAATGAGATGGTCCTCTGTTACGAATCGACGTATTAAGAACATCCAATGAATAGGAGGTCACAAAATGAACGCAAGTGAAATTATTAAGAAAGCATTGAAGCAGAACAGTTAAAAAAGCTGAAGTCACCTGAATTCCGTGTTGGTGATACTGTAAAAGTTTACGGTAAAATCAAAGAAGGAAACCGTGAAAGAATCCAGGTTTTTGAAGGTCGTGTAATTAAGAAAAAGGGTGGAAGCAACCGTGAGACATTCACAGTTAGAAAGATTTCTAACGGATGTGGCGTTGAGAAAACCTGGCCATTACATTCTCCAAACGTTGAAAAAGTAGAAGTTGTTCGTGCTGGTAAAGTAAGAAGAGCTAAATTATTCTACTTAAGAGACCGTGTTGGTAAGAAAGCTAAAGTGAAAGAATTAGTAAAATAGTTCAATGCATGCGTGAGCCATAGAGAGAGCAACCGCTTTTTCTATGGCTTTTTCTTATTCGAAACAGGATTTGTTTTACGAGGAGCAGGAATAAATGAGTACATTGCGGGAAAAGAGGAAAAAAGAACGGAGAGCATTAAGGCGGAGAAAAACAGCCGATTGGACAGTTGTGCTGATACTCTGTGCCATTGCCGTGTGTTGTGGAGGCTATCTGATCTATCATCACTGGAGTGTGAAACAGCGGGAACTGGAGTACGAAAAACTTCGGCAGGAAGAGACGTTAAGTGCTGCATCAGAGACGGTTATCGCAGAGCCGGAGACAGAGGAGAGCACAGAAGAAACAGTGATCTACTGTGATCCGGTCTATGATTTCGGACAGTTGCATGAACAGAATGAAGATATTTACGCATGGATCGTTGTGCCGGGAACGCAGGTAGACTATCCGCTGTTACAGTCTGAGACAGACAATTATTATCTGATTATAACTTAGACCACAGCAAGGGATATCCGGGCTGCATTTACACCAATCAATGTAACCGGAAAGATTTCTCGGATTATAATACGGTACTATATGGACATAACATGAAAAATGGTTCCATGTTTGGAAGTATTCACAGCTTTGAGGATGAAACGTTTTTTGACAGGCATCCGTATATTTATGTGTATACGGAAAATGAACGTCTGACTTATGAAATCTACGAGGCGGCGAAGTTTACAGATGTGTACATTCCGTCAGAGTATGTGATCAGCAGTAAGGACGACAGAGATCAGTTTTTGGCGGATGTCAGAGAAAAAGTTTCTGACAATAAATTACACGTCCGGGAGGATATGGAAATCGGAGAGGATGACAGACTTATCACACTTTCCACCTGTGTAAGCGGTGAGCGAAATCATCGTTATCTGGTGATCGGTGTACTTGTTGAGACGGCGCTTTACCGGTAAAGGGGCGGAATAATATATTTATAAAATCTGGAAAATCCGATTCTCGAATTGCACACAAACGTGCTTTGTGGTAATCTATAACGTGTATTTGGATACAGACGATAGAGCAGAGGAAAGCAAAAAGTGAGAAGAAGACGGAGTGGACTAAATTTCGGAAGAAGAAAGAAAAAAAGTAAACATGACCATTGTAAAGGAAATCTTAAGCTGGACAGTTGAGATTTTGATTACTCTGGTTATTGCTTTTACATTTGTATATTTTATCGGATTGCGAACCAGCGTGGTGGGGCAGTCCATGTCAGAAACATTGGAAAGTGGAGACGAAATTCTGGTAAATCGGTTCATTTATAAGGTGTCCGATCCAAAGCCGAATGACATTATTGTGTTTCTTCCAAACAGGAATGAAAAAATCACATTACTATGTAAAGCGCGTGATTGCAGTGCCGGGAGACACGGTATTGATTCAAAATGGTGCTGTTTATGTGAATGGGGGAACTTTTTTGATGAAAAGTTGATGTGTCTGCCATCGAGGAGGCAGGGCTTGCATCGGAGGAACTGAAACTCGAGGATGATGAATATTTTGTACTTTGAGACAATCGAAACAACAGTGAGGACAGCCGCTATGCCAATATTGGCAATGTGAAAAAAAGATTACATTATTGGAAAAGCATGGTTCCGTGTATCTCCGTGGAAAAAAATTTGGATTTATATAAGAAAAGTGAGGAAAAAGTATGCAGTTTCAGTGGTACCCTGGGCATATGACCAAGGCAAAGCGTCAGATGCAGGAGGACATTAAATTAATAGATCTGGTTATAGAGCTTGTGGATGCAAGAACCCCGTTAACCAGTCGAAACCCGGATATTGATGAGTTGGGAAAAAAATAAAGCGCGACTGATCATCATGAACAAATCAGATTTGTCTGATGAGAATCAGAACAAAGAATGGGCACCTATTTTTAAAAAAGATGGGCTACTATGTTGTCGGTCTGGATGCAAGAACCAAGACAGGCATGAAAAACACAGTTACAAATGTAGTAATGGAAGCCTGTAAGGAAAAAGATTGAGCGTGACAGAAGAAGAGGAATCTTAAATCGTCCTGTTCGTGCGATGGTAGTCGGAATCCCAAATGTTGGAAAATCAACTTTTATCAACTCTTATGCGGAAAAGGCATGTGCCAAAACTGGAAATAAGCCGGGCGTGACAAAAGGAAAACAGTGGATCAGACTGAACAAAAACCTGGAATTACTGGATACACCGGGAATTTTGTGGCCGAAATTTGAAGATCAGATGGTTGGACTGCGTCTTGCACTGATCGGGGCAATCAAAGATGAAATTTTAAATATTGATGAATTGTCACTGGAGCTGATCAAAGTTCTGACAAGAGATTATGCCGGAATTTTAACAGACCGCTATGGTGTAGATGAGACACAGGCTCCGGTGAAGATTTTAGAGCAGATCGCAGAGAACCGCAAATGCATTTCCAAAGGAAACGAATTGATTACAGCAAAGCGGCAAAGACTTCTGATTGATGAATTCTGGGGTGGCAGGCTTGGAAAGATTACGTTGGAAAAACCTTCCGGGCAGGAAACACAGGAGCAGGGTTAGGCACTGTGCCTGCTAAAGCGGATAGGATCGAGGATTTGTATATTGCAGAAAAAGGAAATGTGAGCAGCATGGCAGAGAAAAAAAATCGGTGTGATCAAAGAAGAACTTAAGGCAGTGGACGATGAGAAACTGCCTTCTTTTATAGAAACATATGAAAAAGACGAGCGTTCCGGTGTTGTGAAAATCGTAGAGCAGGCAAAGAAACGGTTTGAAAAATTAGAGGCAGAGAAGCTGCGCATTGAAAATCTGAAAAAATATGAGCGGGAATATGCAGATTATGGCTATATCTGCGGTATTGACGAAAAGTCGGAAGAGGACCGCTTGCCGGACCGGTGGTAGCTGGCGCAGTTATTTTGCCAAAAGACTGCGATATTTTGTATATCAACGATTCTAAGAAGCTTTCTCTTTGCCGCAAAGCGGGAAGAATTGTATGATGTGATCATGGAAAAGGCAGTTGCGGTAGGTATTGGAATGGCAAGCTCACAGAGAATTGATGAGATCAATATTCTTCAGGCAACTTATGAGGCGATGCGTGAGGCTATAAGCAAATTAAGCGTAAAACCCGATATATTATTAAATGATGCGGTCACGATTCCCGGAGTTTCCATCAGACAGGTGCCAATTATCAAAGGAGATGCAAAAAAAAGTATTTCCATTGGGGCGCGAGCATTGTTGCGAAGGTTACAAGGGGAATATGATGGTAGAGTATGACAAGATTCTGCCACAGTATGGATTCGCATCAATAAAGGCTATGGTTCGGCGGAACATATCAAGGCATTGCAGGAAGTTGGACATCTCCGATACATCGTGCCAGCTTTATCAAAAATTTTGTTTAAGGGATATGGACTACCGTATTAGAAATTGCTTCTGATCGCAGGAAAAAATTTTACTATAGAGGAAGTTTGTATCAAGTGAGGCGAAACCATGCACATATCCGATATGTTAGGACAATACAACAGAAATATTTCAAGCGGAACAGAAGAGTTGAAGGCAGCTTCCGGTATGCAGAAAGTAGTATCTACACTGGAAGAATTGTCTTCTGGAAGTGTTTTTGAGGGAACCGTCAGTTCTGTGAAGAACGGAAAAGTGACGCTGGCACTTAGCGATGGACAGACGATCACAGCAAGATTGTCTGGAAAAGTGCCGCTTTCGCAGGGAACGCCGATGTTTTTTCAGGTAAAAAGCAATGACGGTGCGACCATTGAAATCAAAACCGTACACAGGCGCTGGCAGTGGAGGAAATCAATTCTTACCAATGCACTGACGGAAGGAACCGTACCTGTGACGGAGCGGAATCTTGCAATGGTCGATGCCATGATGAAAAGAGCAGATGCCAATTGATAAGCAAAGCCTTTTAAAATATGGCAAGAATCGCGAATATGAATCCCGGTGTAGATATTACTACAGTTGTAAAACATGACAAAGCTTGGAATCCCGGTTTCGCCGGAGATGGCAGCGCAGTTTGAAAAAATTACATGACGGATGAGCATGCCATTTTACAGGAGATGGATCAGGCGATGAACGAACTGGCTGATCTTGCGGGCTCTCATGATCTGACACCGAATCAGGCGGTACAGATGAATCATAAGATTCTCTCAATCCTTCTTCCAGAGCAGACTGCAACCGGAGCACCGGTCAATACAGAGGGGCAGATAGAAACCGGTGGACAGACAACGGCAGAAGGACAGATTTTGACCGGTGGACAGACAACGGCAGAAGGGCAGATTGTGACCGGCGGACAGACAACGGCGGAAGGACAGATTGTGACCGGCGGACAGACAACGGCGGAAGGACAGATTTTGACTGACGGACGGCTAGGCGCAGAGGAACAGATTATAAACGGAGAGCAGACCACAACAGCAGGACAAGCCGTACGGGAAGGAACAGGTGGCCAGGCACTTGGTGAAGTTTTATCAGAGCAAAGCAGTTTTCAAGTCTCGGAAGGTTATTGCAGAATATTCCTTCACTGGTAGAAAGTACAAAACTTTTCCCGGAAGCGATGGAGCAGGATATTTTTATCGACACGTTGGAGGATGAAAGCGTAGCACAGAATCTGATGACAGAGGACGCTGCATGGAAAGCTGTGGACGGCAAAACGGCATTGGACAAAAATCTGACCGTCTCTGATTTTCTGCGCACAGTATCACAGCTTTTATCTGAAAACAATGGAATGGCATCGCAGAGTATCCAAAAAATTATTCGGAAGTGATGCATATAAAAGTCTGCTTCGGAATGTGATGGAACAGCAGTGGCTGATACAGCCGGAAGCGTTGAAACAGGAGAAAAAAGATCAGCCAGCTTTACGAAAAATTAGAGCAGCAGATGAGACAGGTGGAAGATGCGCTGAAAGAGGCAGGCGTTACGAAAACCAGATTTCCGGAAACTGCGGCAGAGGTGCGCGGTAATATTGAATTTTATGAATCAGCTCAATCAGGCATATACATATGTACAGGTGCCATTGAAGATGTCCGGTCAGAATGCAAACGGAGAACTTTATGTATACACGAATAAAAAAGAATCTGAGAGATCCGGATGCGGAGCTGAGTGCTTTTTACATCTGGATCTGGAACACCTTGGTTCTACCGATGTCTCAGTGAAAATGCAAAAGCATCGGAATGTCAAAACAAATTTTTTATATGGCTGACGATGCGTCCTATGATCTTGTGGAAAAGTATCTGCCCATTCTGGAACAAAAGCTGAAAGACAAAGGTTATCAGTGTACCATAACGATGACAAAGGAAGAAAAAGAAGGTCAGCTTTGGGGATGATTTCCTGCGGAAAGATATGCCACAGACGGGAACACTGCATCGGTATTCGTTTGATGTGAGAGCCTAGTATATCAGATACAAAACAGAGGTGGTGAGCGGATATGGCATGGGATAATGAAAAGAAAAAGGTAAAAACAGCGGTAGCAGTAGCATATGAGCCGGAGATAAAGCACCGAAGATCCTTGCCAGTGGCAGGGGCGAAGTGGCAGAAAAGATCATCGCAAAGGCAAAAGAAAATGATGTCCCTTTCTATAAAGATAATAAGCTGGCGGAGACGCTGTCGAAATTAGAGATCGGGGATGCGATTCCACCGGAACTTTATGAAGTAGTCGCTGAGATCCTTGTGTTTGTGGATGATATGGATAAGATGAAGGCAAAATTGCGAAGAGGCAGATATGTTATCATAAATGAAGTGAAATTGCAAAGAGATGAATGGCATAATCAAATAGTGTCTTTGCAGGGAAGTGAATAGAATGAGGGACAGCAGGCACAAAAAAGAAGGATGCTTTGCTGTAGAAAAGAGGGTTTTATCAATAAGAGAAGTGTGGGAACTGCCTATGAAAAACTGGCAGGTGCATATTTGGAACAGCAGGGGTATGAGATTTTAGAATATAATTACAGATGCCGCATGGGAGAGATCGATATCGTGGCAAGACAGGGTGGATACCTGGTGTTTGTGGAAGTAAAATATCGTGCGGACAACACAGCGGGAAATCCACTTGAGGCGGTGACTGCTGCAAAACAGAGAACGATTTCCAAAGTGGCTTCGTACTACTGCCTGACACATGGTTATGGAACATTTACACCTTGCAGGTTTGATGTGGCGGCAGTTTTGGGAGAGCAGATAAAAGTCATTCAGAATGCATTTGACTATCAGGGGTTCTGAGAGGGTGAAAGAATGCATTTTTTATATGGCTTCTTTTTCGCAGGACAAAATCAGGAGAGTTGTAAGCGATATGGAACATAAAAGCTGGAAGCGGAAAAACAATACAGGAGTGCCGGCAGAGGTGATACATCATCCTGGGGCTGGCGTGGAAGTGCCGCTTTTACATTTTCCGTTATTGGAGAAAACAGGAATCGTAAAAGAAGGTTTTACCACAAGACTTGGCGGCGTGAGTGAGGGTATTTTTTTCCACCATGAATCTGAGTTTTTACAAGAGGAGATGAAGAGGAGGCAGTCCGGGAAAATTACAGAAGACTTGCATCAGCGCTTGATGTGGATTATGATAAATTTGTTTTTTACGGATCAGACACATACGACAAATGTAAGAAAAGTGACGGCGGAGGATGCAGGAAATGGACTTACGAGAGAACGGGAATTTCATGATACAGATGGACTGATCACGGATGTGCCGGGCTTAGTATTATCAACGTTCTATGCGGACTGTGTTCCGCTGTATTTTGTCGATCCGGTGCATTGCGCCATCGGGTTAAGCCATTCCGGCTGGCGTGGGACAGTAAACCGCATGGGAAAAAAGCGACTATCGAGGCGATGCGGAGGGAATACGGAAGCAGACCGGAGGAACTGCGCTGTGCGATCGGACCGTCCATCTGTCAGGACTGCTACGAGGTGAGCGGGGATGTTGCGGTGGAGTTTGAGCGGGCATTTGCAGGACACGAGCATGAGATCCTTATTGCAAAAGGAAAAATGGAAAATATCAGCTCGACCTCTGGAAAGCAAACGAAATTGTACTGCTTGATGCAGGTGTCCTGCCGGAACATATAGAGATCACGGACATTTGCACGTGCTGCAATCCTGACTTACTTTTTTCCCACCGCGCAAGCCATGGTAAGCGCGGAAACCTCGGGGCATTTTTATGTTTAAAATAAGATAACTGCGAAACTCATGAAAGATGCTTATAAGGAGTTTCGCAATTGCCTAAATGTTTGAAATCGATAATTGCGAAACTCATGAAAACCTAAATTGAATTGTGAAAAATTAACAAAAGACATGAAAGACATTGGGGAACCGCCGGTTCTTAGAAGGCAGGTGCAACTGTAAGTTGTACCTGGCTTCTTAGTACCGTTGCGAGTGACACATAGCGAGAGAGCGTGTCTTGAATGTTTTTGTTGATTTTGAACAATTGAAAGAAGAGTAGGAGGAGTTTCGCAAACGCCAAAATATTTGAAATAAAAAAGGAGCAAAAAAAGATATGAGTAAAAATTATGTAGATTATATGGTAGAAGAGACAAAGAATATCCTCGCAATCGACAGTCCATCCGGCTACACAAAAAGAGGTGGCAGACTATGTCATGGGAGAATACAAAAAACTCGGATATGAGCCAAAGCTTACGGTAAAAGGCGGTGTGCTCGTACCAATCGGCGGCAGGGACAAAGAGAACGCCGTTCTTTTAGAGGCACATATTGATACGTTAGGTGCCATGGTGGCAGAGATCAAAGCCAACGGAAGACTTCGTGTTACAGCAGTAGGTGGCATGAATGCAAACAATGCAGAGGGAGAAAACTGTAAAGTTGTCACCAGATTTAACGGAAAATACGACGGAACATTACAGCTGATCAACGCTTCCATTCATGTAAACGGAGAATATAACGATACGAAGAGAAGCTATGATTCCGTGGAAGTTGTTCTGGATGAAAAAGTAAAATCAAAAGAGGATGTGGAGAAACTCGGCATTATGACAGGCGATTTTGTCTGCTTTGATCCGAGAACTACGGTGACAGAATCCGGTTACATTAAGAGCCGTTTCTTAGATGATAAATTAAGTGTTGGAATTTTATTGGGCTATGCAAAATATTTGAAAGAGGAAAATGTGACACCGGAGCGTATGATCTACCAGCACATCACTGTATTTGAGGAAGTAGGACACGGTGGCGCTGCCTCTGTCCCGGAAGGCGTGACAGAAGTGATCTCTGTGGATATGGGATGTGTCGGTGACGGACTTGCCTGTGATGAGACACAGGTATCTATCTGTGCAAAGGACAGCCACGGACATATCACTATGATGTGGTAAATGGTCTTGTGAAAGCGGCAAAAGAGAACAATATTGATTTTGCAGTGGATGTCTATCCATACTATGGTTCAGATGCAGATGTTGCGCTGACCGCCGGATATGATGTGCGCCACGGACTGATCGGTTCGGGTGTATATGCATCACACGGTTATGAGAGAAAGCCATGTGGATGGAGTAAAGAATACGTTTGAACTTCTGAAGGCTTATCTCGGATAGCAGAAACGATGCTTTGCGCTTTGAAAAGAATGGCATATTAAAGATTTCTTAATAATATCCTAGGATTATCTTCATTGTAATAGAAGACCTCCCCGTGCTATATTAACTGTATGAAGAATGATAGTACACATCATACAGCTAATACAGATGGGAGGTTTGTTATTTGATTCAGTTAAATTACAGGGATGCAAAACCAATTTATGAACAGATCAAAGATGGTCTGAGAAAGCTGGTTATCACGAATTCCCTTATTGCAAATGAAAAGCTGCCCTCCGTGCGGGAAATGGCTTCGAAGCTTGCCATCAATCCAAATACCATCCAGAAGGCATACCGGGAACTTGAGGCAGAGGGATATGTCTATACCGTTGCCGGAAAAGGAACATTCGTCGCCGAGCGGAAAGAAGTGCTGGGTGTCAGAAATGAAGAACTGATGAAGGAATTTGATGAAGTGGTGACGGAACTGTTGTTTTTTTTTGGCGACGGATGGGGACAGTTTGAAAACACGTATTGAACAATTGGCTAAAGGGGGAGAGGCACAATGATCCAGGTTCATAATTTAAAGAAAAAGTTTGATGATTTTCAGGCGTTGAACGGCGTGGATATGCATGTGGGAAAAGGTGATATTTATGGACTGGTCGGACCAAACGGAGCAGGAAAGTCTACGTTGATCCGCCATCTTACCGGAGTTTATAAGGCAGATGAGGGAGAGATCCTGATCGACGGTGAACCGGTATTTGAAAACCGGAATATCAAGCAGAGGATGGCTTATATCCCGGATGAACTGTTTTATTTTATGCAGGCAGATACGATGGAGATGAAACGCTTTTATGAAGGCATCTATCCACAGTTTGACAGTAAGCTTTTTTTATAAAATGCAGGAATTTTTCCCGAACATTGATGTAAAGCGTAATATCAGACGGCTGTCGAAGGGAATGCAGAAACAGGTGGCATTCTGGCTTGCCATCTGCTGTAAGCCGGATCTGCTGATCTTAGACGAACCGGTGGACGGACTTGATCCTGTGATGCGCAGACAGATCTGGAGTATCTTAATGGCGGAAGTGGCAGAGCGGAAAATGACAGTTTTAGTGTCTTCCCATAACCTGAGGGAACTGGAGGATACCTGTGACCATGTGGGCATCATGCATCATGGAAAAATCATGATCGAGCGGTCTTTGAGCGATCTTCAGGGAAATATTTCCAAGATACAGGTGGCATGTCAGAATGGTGTGCCAAAATTGCCGGATGATTTTGAGGTGCCGCATATGGCAAACACAGGGCGTGTCTATACCCTGATCGTAAAAGGTGATCCGAAGGAGGCAGAGAAAGTTCTTCTGACAGAAAATCCTACCATTGTTGATGTGCTTCCGTTGACACTGGAGGAAATCTTTATTTATGAATTGGGAGGTGTGGATTATGAAGTCAAAGACATCCTGCTTTAACAAAACAATTTTCAAAAAAAAATATATGACACATTTCTGGCCTTTGTGGGCATTGTACAGTTGTTATCTGATCGTTTCGCTTCCGGTCGGACTGTGGTTTAATATGCGGTATTATCTGCAGGATGACAGTTACAGCCAGCTCCAGAGACAGGTTTATGCGATCAGTGGCGCTATGCGGGCAGCCATGAATCCGGTGATCACATTTGCATTTGCAAAGCAGTGATGATCATGGCAGTGTTTTCCTATCTGTATTCTGCAAAGAATACGAATATGATCCATTCACTTCCGGTGGACAGACGGGAGTTGTTTGTGACGAATATCATATCTGCGTTTGCATTTATGGTCGTTCCGCAGATCCTGACCTTTATTATCACGGTGTTCGTCTGCATTGGTGCACATATCACCAATATCCAGTACATTTTATACTGGTTTGGTGCAGAAGCCGCAATGACGTTTTTTGCACTGGCGCTCGGCGCATTTGTGGCGATGTTTACCGGACAGCTCATGGCATTTCCGGTGTATTATGTCGTAGTCAATTATCTGTATGTAGGATGCTGGTATCTGATCAACATGGTGATAGAGAGTGTCTGCTTTGGGGTGTCAAACAATTGGAATCCGGGGAAATCCTGTATTTTGTCTCCAATTTATTATCTGACAAACAATCTGCGGATACAGTCAGTAGAAAACAGTGAGTATGTGACGGTTGGAATCGAGTTTAAGGGTGCATATCTGCTCGGGATTTATGCAGTGGCAGGTGTGGTATTCCTGATCGCAGCCTATCAGTTGTATAAATGGAGAAAATTGGAGACTGCAGGTGACCTTATCAGCATGCGGGGAATCAAGCCGGTGTTCCGCTGGGGCGTGGCTGTCTGCGCCCGGTCTGCTTGGAGGAACTGCCGTTGCTGACACGATCGGAAACAGTTTTTCTTCGGCAAAGGTACATTTTTGGATACTTGCAAAGAGGCACCCTGATCTTTGGTGCGATCGGCTTTTTTGTGGCGGAGATGCTTATTGAGAAGAAATTTCCGTGTGTTCCACAAAAAGAGAGTTGGGGAATGGGCAGTCTTAACGGTTGTTCTGGCAGCATTTCTGGGTGCACTGAAACTGATCTATTCCGGATCGAAGGAAAAAATACCGGATGTTTCAGAGGTTAAGGTGGTATCGCTCAATCTGGACTATACGCTCCGCTATACCGAACCGGATGATATTCAGAAGATCATAGATCTCCAGAAAGAGATCCTGGCACAGAAAGAAGAGTGCCTGAGCGCAGAGAACCAATATTATCTCTCAATCACATATACCCTGAAGGATGGTAAGAAGCTGCGGAGAAGTTATACAGTTCCGGTTGGGCAGGCTGCGGCTGCGGACAAAGATTCTGTCGTCGCAAAAAGTGACTGCGTTAGAGAGTGATCCGGATAAGATGATGCAGAACATGTTTGGCAATTACTATAAGACGAATGAGTATTATGCCGGCAAAGATCTCATTTGTAGATGAGAACGGCAGAACAGAGGATTACCGTTTTTACACAGGAAGAAGAACTTGACGCTGTCATGGAGGCGGTGCAGAAAGATGTGGAAGCGGGAAACATGACGTACTATCAACTTTATTCGCTCCGTGCCGGTGATGAGGATAACACGTACAGGGATCGTTATTTTAACAATCTGGATATCAGTTTTTATAATCCGGACGGTATCATCTGGAATTACAGTTCTTACAGTGTGGATGGGGTTGATGTGACAGAAGCGGTGCTGACAGGGGAGAAGACTGCAGAAGAGGCAGAAGCTTATTTCCCAAACAGTGACAGCGCCTATGTTGAGTTCGGAAGCAAATGCACAAACATTATTGAGACATTGAAAAAACTTGGGATTTTGAACAGTGAGCGAAAACTTATGACTTATGATGAGTATGACGCACTGATGAATCCGGTTACGGCAGTAAGGGAAAAAAGGAATACCGCACATTTCTAGACAAAACGCATAGTTCAGAAAAAAAGATGGAATAAATATTGTTATTCCATCTTTTTTTATTGTAAACTGTTATTGTTATTTTTAGCGTAACGGTAGAAAGCCATTTAAGGTTATAACAGGAAAGTAGTGGAGATCCCAGTTCTTTCCGTGATACATGAGAAAAGGAGTTTTATCAATGAGTAAACCAGTCGTAGCGATTGTTGGACGCCCGAATGTAGGAAAGTCTACGTTATTTAATGCACTTGCAGGTGAGCGTATTTCAATTGTACAAGATACACCGGGCGTTACAAGAGACCGTATTTATGCGGAGGTGTCGTGGTTAGATCACAATTTTACCATGATCGATACCGGAGGTATTGAACCGGACAGTAACGATATTATTTTATCACAGATGAGAGAGCAGGCAGAGATTGCGATTGCAACTGCAGACGTGATCATGTTTATTGTCGATGTCAGACAGGGATTGCAGGATTCGGATTCCAAAGTTGCAGATATCTTTGCGTCGTTCCGGCAAACCGGTCGTGCTGGTTGTCAATAAAGTGGACAGCTTTGAAAAAGTATATGGCAGATGTCTATGAGTTCTATAATCTTGGAATCGGAGATCCGTTCCCGGTTTCTGCCGCTTCCATGTTGGGACTTGGAGATATGTTAGATGAAGTGGTGAAATATTTCCCGGAATATAAGAAAGATGACGAGGAGGACGACCGTCCGAAGATCGCCATTATCGGAAAACCGAATGTTGGAAAATCATCCCTCATCAATAAACTGGCGCAGGAGGACCGCGTCATTGTATCGGATATCGCAGGTACAACCAGAGATGCAATCGATACTGATATTAAGTACAATGGAAAAGAATATGTGTTTATCGATACCGCAGGATTGAGACGTAAGAATAAGATCAAAGAAGAGATCGAGCGTTACAGTATTATCCGTGCAGTGACAGCCGTTGAGCGTGCAGATGTCTGTATTATTGTGATCGACGCTACCGAGGGCGTGACCGAGCAGGATGCCAAGATCGCGGGAATCGCACATGACCGTGGAAAGGGGAATCATCATCGCAGTCAATAAATGGGATGCGATTGAAAAAAGATGATAAGACCATCTACCGCCATACTGAGAAAATCCGTGATATCTTAAGCTTTATGCCGTATGCGGAGATTATTTTCATCTCTGCAAAATCAGGACAGCGTCTCAATAAGATTTTTGAGACGATCGATGTCGTAATTGAGAATAACAGTATGCGTGTGGCAACCGGTGTATTGAATGAAATTGTTACCGAGGCAGTTGCGATGCAGCCGCCATCGGATAAGGGAAAGAGACTGCGTATCTATTACACCACGCAGGTTTCTGTAAAACCGCCAACCTTTGTGATCTTTTGTAAATGATAAACAGTTGATGCATTTCTCATACACAAGATATCTGGAGAACCGTATCCGTGATACCTTCGGATTCCGGGGAACTGCACTTCGTTTTATCATCAGAGAGAAAGGAAAATGAAAAATGATCATCGCAAGGATAGTTGCAGTAGCAATCGGCTACGTCTGCGGATTATTTGAAGAAACAGGTTATTTTTTATGGGAAAAAGAAAGGTGTGGATATCCGCACAAAAGGAAGCGGCAATTCCGGTGCGACAAACACCTTAAGAACATTTGGCTGGAAGGCAGGACTTGTGACCTGCCTTGGCGATATTTTAAAAACGGTAGCGGCAGTGTTAGCCGTTAAACTGATCTTTGGAAGAACATATACAGAAAACATCATTCTTCTGGAGCTGTATGCAGGTTTTGGAGCGGTGCTCGGACACAATTTTCCGTTTTATCTGAAGATCAAAGGTGGAAAAGGAGTTGCATGTACCGGTGGAATGGTGCTTGCAGTATTTCCGATCGTTGCACCGGTCAGTATGGGACTTTTTCTGGTGATCAGCGCAGTGACAAAGTATGTATCTCTCGGCTCAATCATCGGACTGACCAGTGTTTTCGTCCAGGTGGTCGTATATGGACAGCTTGGGATTATCACAGTTCCAATGGGAATCCGTGCGGAATTTTACATAGTGACAGCCTGTTTTACCATTTTAGGGGTATGGCAGCACCGTGCCAATATCAGACGTCTTGCAAATGGCACAGAGAATAAGATCGGTGCGAAAAAAGAAGGAGCAGAAATAATTTTTTGATTTGGAGTGAGAAAAAATGGCAGATGTTGCGATCATAGGAGCAGGAAGCTGGGGGATCGCCCTTGCAAAAAGTACTGCATACCAATGGAAATAAAGTGACAGTGTGGTCGATCGTGGAAGATGAGATTACCATGCTGAAAGAAAAACATGAGCATGTACAGAAGCTTCCGGGGGTAAAACTGCCGGAAGATATGGAATTTACGACAGATCTGGAATCTGCGGTTTCAGGTAAAAGCATACCTGATCCTTGCAGTGCCGTCTGTATTCACAAGAAGCACAGCAAAGAGCATGGCGCCTTTTGTGAAAGAGGGACAGATCATCGTGTGCGTGGCTAAGGGAATCGAGGAAGAGACACTGATGCCGCTTACTGACATTGTGGAGCAAAAAGGAGATCCCGCAGGCAGAGGTTGCAGTGATGTGTGGATAAAGCCATGCGGAAGAAGTTGGAATCGGACTTCCAACTACGGTTGTAGCAGGAGCGAAAAAAACGTGCAGTTGCAGAGGGAATCCAGGACATTTTCATGAACAACGTTTTCCGTGTGTATACAAGCCCGGATGTGCTTGGCATGGAACTTGGCGGTTCGTTAAAGAACGTGATCGCGCTGGCGACCGGAATGGCAGACGGTCTGGGATATGGGGATAACACGAAAGCGGCACTCATCACCAGAGGAATGTTTGAGATGAACAAGCTTGCTGTGACGATGGGCGCAAAACAGGAGACGTTAAACGGACTTACCGGAATCGGTGATCTGATCGTGACCTGTGAGAGTAAACACAGCCGTAACCGCAAAGCCGGAATGCTGATCGGACAGGGTTACACCATGCAAAGCAGGCGATGGACGAAGTGAAAATGGTCGTAGAAGGTGTCTACTCTGCGAAAGCAGCCGATCGCCCTTTGCAAAAAAAAATACGGTGTAGATATGCCGATCATTGAGGAAGTCAACAAAGTATTATTTGAGGACAAACCGGCAAAAGAGGCGGTCAATGACCTGATGCTCCGCGATAAGAAAATGGAACATGGCAATCTTGGCTGGGAAGATTAAGAATGCAGGAGTTCCTTATAATTTGCAGGAAAAACGTACGGAAGAATTAAGATTTAATTAAAAAATATATCTGACAGATTGTGCTAGAATGGAGAATATAAATGAAGATCAATATAAAAAAAACTTGATGCGGATGCAGTACTCCCGACAAGGGGGAAGCAGTCAGGCGGCAGGCTATGATCTGTATGCAAAAAGTTCTGAGGATACTGTGATTCCACCACACAAAACAGTGATGGTCGGCACAGGACTTGCGATGGAAATACCGGAAGGATATTTCGGTGCGATTTTTGCAAGAAGCGGTCTTGCCTCCAAGCAGGGACTGCGCCCGGCAAATTGTGTCGGAGTAGTGGATTCTGACTACCGGGGAGAATTTATGATCGCCTTACATAATGATACGGATGAGGAGCGTGTGATCGCCGGAAAAGAGCGCATTGCACAGATGGTCGTAATGCCGTATCTTTCTGTTGAGTTTGAGGAAGTAGAAGAATTGAATGAGACGGAGCGCGGGGAAGGCGGATTTGGTTCTACCGGAAGAAAGTAATATCCGGAAAATGCCGGAATAGTGGGGTTAAGGAGGTATTTTATTATGGAAAGCAGAATGGTAAAATTTTATTCAAAAAGAGAGCAACATGGTTGCAATTCATGCAATTCCGGACATTTTGCAACCAGTCATTCCCATATCAATTACTATATTGATATCACAAGCTTGAAGACAAGAATTCAGGAGGCGAAAGAGGTTGCCCGTGTCTTTGCATCAGAAGATCGGAAGAGTTTCCTATGTGGATACGATTGTATGTATGGACGGCACGGAGGTGATCGGAGCGTTTTTGGCAGAGGAATTTGAAAAAGAAGGATATGGCATCTACGAACCGCCATGAGACAATTTATGTGGTTTCGCCGGAGATGAACAGCAATAACCAGCTCTTATTCCGTGATAATATCAAACCAAGTATCGCAGGAAAACATGTGATCTTATTATCTGCATCTACCACAACCGGAAAGACAATCCACAGAAGTCTTGAGGGAATCCGTTACTATGGCGGCGTGATTGAGGCAGTGGCCTCTGTGTTCAGCACGGTATCTGAGATGGATGGATTTGCGGTACACTCGGTGTTCCATGCAGAGGATCTTCCGGGATATGCGGCTTATTCCGCAGATGACTGTCCATTCTGTAAAAAAGGAATCAAGCTGGATGCCGTGGTCAATGGATTCGGTTATTCTAAGTTATGATCAGAAATGAATGTATGGAATAAAAGATACAGGCAGGTTGCTTCGTCAATTTGACGGAAAAAAGATGAAATATCAGTGCAATCTGACGAAGAAATCAAAAAACAGTCAAAATTCACTGTGAGTTCCTACAAGAAATCGACAGATTCTTTTGTGTAGGTAACATATGGCGTTTTTGGCTGTTTTTTTGTATAGTAAATATATCAAGAAACGAACAATTTATCAGGAGGTATTTACACCAATGGCAAGTTTATCATTAAAAAATGTATGTAAAGTTTATCCAAACGGTTTTGAAGCTGTTAAGGATTTCAGCCTTGAAGTAGAAGATCAGGAGTTCATCATCTTCGTAGGACCATCCGGATGTGGTAAATCTACTACACTTCGTATGATCGCAGGTCTTGAAGAGATTTCTTCCGGTGAATTTAAAAATCGATGGAAGAGTTGTAAACGACGTAGAGCCAAAAAGACAGAGATATCGCAATGGTATTCCAAAATTATGCATTGTATCCGCACATGACGGTATTTGACAATATGGCATTCGGATTAAAATTAAGAAAAGTTCCTAAGGATGAGATCAAGAAAAAAGTAGAAGAAGCTGCTAAGATCCTTGATCTTGAGAAATTATTAGACCGTAAACCAAAGGCTTTATCCGGTGGACAGAGACAGCGTGTTGCTATGGGACGTGCTATCGTTCGTAATCCTAAGGTATTCCTTATGGACGAACCTCTTTCCAACCTGGATGCAAAATTACGTGTTCAGATGCGTTCTGAGATCGCTTCCTTACATAACAGATTAAAAGCTACAATCATCTATGTAACACATGACCAGACAGAGGCTATGACATTAGGAACCAGAATCGTTGTATTAAAAGATGGTGTTATCATGCAGGTTGATTCTCCACAGAAATTATACAATGAGCCTAACAACTTATTCGTAGCTGGATTCATCGGATCTCCACAGATGAACTTCATCGACGCTGATGTAAAGTAGTCAAGGCGAGAGAGAGCTAACTCTTAACATTCGAAGAAGACATCTGTTGTCCTTCCTTCCGGCAAAAGCTAAGAGATTGATCGATGGCGGCTACAACGGAAAGACAGTTGTTATGGGTATCAGACCAGAAAGATATCGGAGATTCCCAGATTGAGATCGAAGCTCACAAAGATGCAGTATTCGAGACAGACGTAACAGGATACGAGTTATTAGGTTCTGAAGTATTATTATACTTCAATGTAGCAGGAACAGCCATGACAGCAAAAAGTTGATTCCAGAACAACAGCTCGTATGGGTGATCATATCACATTAGCAATCGATCCAGAGAAGATTCACTGCTTCGATAAAGAAACTGAATTGACAATTACCAACTAATTCGGTAAAATTAAATAAACTCAGTAGAACCGGGTGCATCATTTGTACCCGGTTTTTCTGCAAAAAATAATTGCAAAACAAACATGTGTTCTATATAATAAATAACGAAAGGAATGGAGCGTATGATATCAAACCATAAGATACAGACTGCTTTTAGACGAGATCAAGGAGATTTCCAAGATTGATCTGGCATTATATTCAGAGAAAGGAAAACAGGTTGCGGCTACTTTTGAACCGGAAGGAGATATGGAAGAAGCGGTAACTTCATTTGCGAAGATCGATGGCAGAGAGCCAGATGTTGTCCGGTTGTCATTTCTTTAAAGTAATGGTAGAGGGTGAAGTGGAATATATTCTTTTTTTGACAAAGTCATCCGCAGAAGATGCTTATATGGTAGGACGGTTGGCAGTCTGCCAGATAAGGAATCTTGCGTTACCGCTTATATGGAGCAGTTTGACCGTAATAATTTTATGCAGAATATCCTGCTTGGAAATATGCTCGTGGTGGACATGTACAATAAGGCCCAGAAGCTGCATATTGAACAGGCAGAACGTGTTGTTTTCGTGATTGAGATTGACGGCAAGAAAGATGCAACCGCGATGGAGACAGTCAAGAATCTGTTCGTGACCAAGACCAGAGACTATGTGACAGAAGTGGACGAGCAGAGCATTGTCCTGATCAAAGATACCAGAGACATGAAAGAAGATGAAGAACTGCAGACATTGGCAAGAATGATCGTGGATAATATGCACACTGAGGCGATGGTGAAAGTGCGCGTGGGCTATGGAAACCGTGTGCATAATCTGCAAGATATTGCCAAATCCTATCAGGAAGCCAAGATGGCGTTAGAAGTCGGAAAGAATTTTTTATGCAGAGCGTGAGACGATTGCATACAGCCTGCTTGGAATTGGGCGTCTGATCTATCAGCTTCCGATGAGCTTATGTGAGATGTTTATTCATGAAGTGTTCGGGGATGAAGTGCCGGATATATTTAATGAAGAGATCAATACAACCATCCAGAAGTTTTTTGAAAATAATCTGAATATCTCAGAGACCGCCAGACAGTTATATGTGCACCGGAATACATTAGTATATCGTCTGGAACGTTTAGAGAAGGCAATCGGATTAGATATCCGTAAGTTTGATGATGCAATGACCTTTAAGATTGCGATGATGGTCATTGCACATATGAACCAGCAGAAGGTAGAAGAGTAGGGCAGATTTGAAAGAATATTATGAAATGAATCTGCAAGTTTGGTGACAGAGCGCAGGAAAATGAATGAAGTGAGGTAAGAAATGGCAGGTTATGATGAGCACAGCATAGCGGTTTTAGAAGGGTTAGAGGCTGTTCGGAAAAAAGACCGGGAATGTATATCGGAAGCGTTTCCACAAAAGGATTGAATCATCTGATCTATGAGATCGTAGATAACTCAGTGGATGAGCATCTGGCAGGGGCATGTGATACGATCCATGTCACATTGGAGAAGAATGGTTCCTGTACGGTAGAAGATAATGGACGAGGCGTTCCGGTCGGAATGCACGCCAAAGGTGTTTCGGCAAAGCACGTCTTGTATACACAACCTTACACGCCGGCGGTAAGTTTGATGATTCCGCATATAAGACGAGTGGAGGGCTTCACGGAGTAGGTTCTTCCGTTGTCAATGCATTGTCTGTTTATATGGATGTGGAGATCAGCAGAGAGGGGTATATTCATCACGACCGCTATGAGAGAGGCGTTCCGGTTGTGGAATTGGAGAATGGATTGCTTCCTAAGATTGGCAAGACAAAAAAGACCGGAACCAAAGTAAACTTTCTTCCAGATCCGGAAATTTTTTGAAAAGACGAGATTCAAAAGAGGATGAGATCAAAAGCCGTATGCATGAGACGGCATATCTGAACCGAAACTTACGATCATTTATGAGGACCGCCGTGGCGAGGAAGTCGAACATATCGTATATCATGAGGAAGATGGAATCCGTGGTTTTTGTAAAGGATTTGAATAAAAATACGGAAGTGCTTCATGATGTCGTCTACTTTAAAGGGGAATCTGAAGGCATTACCGTGGAAGCTGCATTCCAGTACACGAATGAATTTCATGAGAATATCCTGGGATTCTGTAATAATATTTTTAATGCCGAGGGTGGTACACATATCACGGGATTTAAAACCGTATTTACAACCGTCATTAATTCTTATGCGAGAGAACTTGGTATTTTAAAAAAGAAAAAGATGTGAACTTCACCGGAGCGGATGTCCGAAACGGAATGACGGCAGTTGTTTCCATCAAACATCCTGATCCGAGATTTGAGGGACAGACAAAGACGAAATTAGATAATCAGGATGCGGCGAAAGCCACTGCAAAAGTGACCGGCGACGAGATTCAGTTATTTTTTGATAAAAACTTAGAGACATTGAAAACGGTCATCTCCTGCGCGGAAAAAAAGCGGCAAAGATCCGTAAGACCGAGGAGCGCGCCAAGACCAATCTGCTCACCAAGCAGAAGTTTTCGTTTGATTCCAATGGAAAGCTTGCAAATTGTGAGAGCAGGGACGCTTCCATCTGTGAAATCTTCATCGTCGAGGGAGATTCCGCCGGAGGTTCCGCAAAGACAGCGAGAGACAGAAATTATCAGGCAATCCTGCCAATCAGGGGTAAAATCTTAAATGTGGAAAAAGCAAGTATTGACAAGGTGTTAGCCAATGCAGAGATCAAGACCATGATCAATGCGTTTGGATGTGGTTTTTCCGAGGGAATATGGAAACGATTTTGATATCACAAAAACTTCGTTATGACAAGATCATCATCATGGCGGATGCCGATGTTGACGGAGCACATATCTCAACACTGCTTCTGACATTGTTTTACCGTTTTATGCCGGAACTTATCTATGAAGGACATGTCTATGTGGCAATGCCGCCGCTTTACAAAGTTATTCCGGGCAAGGGCGAGGAAGAGTATCTTTACGATGATGCGGCTCTGGAAAAATACAGAAAAGCACATAAGGGAAGTAACTTTACCTTACAGCGATACAAAGGTCTTGGTGAGATGGATGCCGAGCAGTTGTGGGAGACTACATTGAATCCGGCTACCAGAATGTTAAAGCGGATTGAAATCGAGGACGGCCGCATGGCTTCTGATATCACAGAGCTTCTGATGGGAAATGATGTTCCACCGAGAAAGACATTTATTTATGAACATGCGCATGACGCAGAACTCGACGTATAGTGCAGACGGTAAAATGGCAGTAGATCATTGAAAAATCGTAAAGCAGATGACAAACATTTTGCAATGGTCTGTAGAATAACAGATAGAGAGGTTATATGATGCGGCAAGGAAGAACAGATTATCCGTACCGAGTATTCGGAACTGATGCAGAAATCTTATATAGATTATGCGATGAGTGTTATTATCGCAAGAGCGCTTTGCCGGATGTCCGCGATGGCTTAAAACCGGTGCAGCGAAGAACTTTATATGATATGTACGAACTGGGAATCCGGTATGACAAGCCATATCGTAAATCTGCCCGTATTGTCGGAGATACTATGGGTAAATACCATCCACACGGAGACAGTTCCATTTACGACGCACTTGTTGTCATGGCACAGGAATTTAAGAAAGGGACTGCCGCTTGTAGATGGACATGGTAACTTTGGTTCCATCGAGGGCGATGGCGCGGCTGCGATGCGTACACGGAGGCGCGGCTGCAGAAAATCACACAGGAGGCATTTTTATCGGATCTGGATAAGGATGTCGTGGATTTTTGTGCCAAACTTTGATGAGACAGAGAAAGAGCCGGAAGTTTTGCCGGTCAAGATCCCGAATCTCTTGGTGAACGGTTCCGATGGTATTGCGGTCGGTATGGTGACAAGCACACCACCGCACAATCTGGGCGAAGTGATCGACGGTGTGATCGCATACATTAAGAATCCGGATATCAATACCGAGCAGATGATGGAATATATTCCGGGGCCTGATTTCCCGACAGGGAGGAATTATTGCCAATAAGGACGATCTTCCAGCAATCTATTCCACCGGTATGGGTAAGATCAAAATCCGTGGAAAAGTGGAAGTGGAGCAGGTCAAAGGTGGAAAAGAGCGCATTGTTATCACTGAGATCCCATATACGATGATCGGTGCGAACATCGGAAAATTTTTGAATGATGTTTACGGTCTGGGAGAATCAAGGCAACAAATGACATTACCGATATTACCAAACCAGTCCTCAAAAGAGGGCATCCGTATTGTGTTAGAGAACTGAAAAAAATGCCGATACGCAGAATCTCATCAATCTGCTGTATAAAAAACAAAGTTAGAGGACACATTTGGTGTGAATATGCTGGCAGTTGCGGAGGGACGGCCTGAGACGATGGGACTTGTGCCAATCATCCGTCATCATGTGAAGTTCCAGTATGAGCTTGCCACAAGAAAATATCAAACATTACTGAAAAAAGAATTAGATAAAAAAGAAATACAGGAAGGATTGATCAAGGCGTGTGATGTCATTGACCTTATTATTGAAATCCTTCGCGGAAGTAAGAATGTAAAAGATGCAAGAGCATGTCTGACCGATGGTGTGACGGACAATATCACCTTTAAATCGGCACAGTCAGAAAAAATGGCATAAGAGCTCCGTTTTTACAGAGCGTCAGACCACGGCAATCCTGGAGATGCGTTTACAGAAGCTGATCGGTTTAGAAATCGAGGCATTGATGAAAGACCATGAGGATACGTTAAAGCATATCGCCGAGATATGAGGACATTTTGGAAAACCGTGCCACCATGGCGAAAGTGCTGATCAAAGAACTTCAGTCTTATAAGAAACAGTATGCGGTTCCGAGAAAAACTCTGATCGACAATCTTGAGGAAGCGGTTGTGGAAGAGAAAAGAAGATTGAGGAGATGGAGGTGGTGTTTCCTCATGGATCGCTTTGGCTATGCAAAAAACGGTGGATGTCAGTGTCTATGAGAGAAATAAAGAGGCAGCGGATACGGAAAACCGTTACATCTTAACCTGTAAGAACACGGATAAAATCTGTATTTTTACAAACAAAGGGACAGATGCACCTGTTGAAAGTGCTTGATCTTCCATATGGAAAGTTCCGAGATAAGGGAATTCCAATCGACAATCTAAGTAACTACAATAGTAGTGAGGAAAACTTTTGTATATACATTATCAACCCCGGTGCGATCATTCACTCCAGATTATTATTTGGAACCAAAACAGCCATGCTTAAGATGGTTGACGGAAGTGAATTTGACGTGGCAAAGAGAACGACAGCCTCAACGAAGTTAAATGAGGATGATGAACTTCTGATCGTGCACGCAATGACAGGTGAGGAGACGGTTGTCATGCAGTCTGAGAAAGAAATGTTTTTGCGTATTGAGGCTTCCACAATCCCGGAAAAGAAAAAAAAAGGGAGCAGTCGGCGTGCGTGGCATGAAACTGAATGCAGGAGATGCATTGAGTAACATTTATGTGTTAGACGGCGAGAGCGAGCAGACCGTTGAAGTAAAGGGAAAAGAGGTTGTCTTAAACAGACTTCGTGTTGGAAATCGTGACACCAAGGGAACGAAGCGTTAAATAAAACCAAAAGAAGTAAGGTGGGAAAATGAATTACGAGCAGGCAAGAGCGTATGCCGTAAATGTCAGCAGATCGGGGAAGCATATTAGGACTTGATAGTATTGAAAAATTTAATGCACGAGCTTGGGGATATACAGGAGCGGCTTAAGATCATCCACATTGCGGGAACGAAATGGAAAAGGTTCTACCGGGGGCTTATTTAGAGCGGGTACTCATAGAAGCCGGATACCGGGTAGGCAGATATAGTTCCCGGCGGTGTTTGATCCGATGGAAGTGTGGCGGATCAATCTTCAGTCCATGAGCCACGAGGAGTATGCGGATATCATGGAACAGGTGAAGTGTGCCTGTGACCGCATGGTGGAAAAAGGTATGGAACATCCGACGATTTTTGAAGTGGAAACAGCGATGGCATTTTTTGTATTTTTTATCAGAAAAAAATGTGATTATGTACTGTTGGAAGTTGGAATGGGCGGCAGAACAGATGCAACGAATGTGATCCGAAAGCCGGTGTGCTCCGTCATTACTTCTGTCAGCATGGATCATATGCAGTTTCTTGGAAATACACTGACCGAGATTGCACAGGCAAAAGCCGGCATTATCAAAAAAGATTGTCCGGTCGTGACCATCCTGCAAAAAGCAGAGGCAATGGTGGCGATAGAAGCAGAGGCGGAAAAACAGCACGCAAGGCTTTATACCGCCGATGTTTCCAAGGTAACGGTGGAAATCGAAACGTTAAAAGAGATCAGATTCGATCATCCGGGACTTGGAACGGTGAAAACCCGGCTTACAGGGACATATCAGGTGGAAAACTGCTGTCTGGCGGTCACAGTGTTAAAGAGAGATTCTTGGAATTGCAGACCGGATCATTATAGACGGGATCAAAAATACCGTGTGGCCGGGCAGGTTTGAGGTCATAGGAGAACAGCCGCTGTTTATCATAGACGGTGCGCACAATGAGGATGCGGCACTTCAATTAAGTGCGTCTGTGGAAAAATATTTTACAAACATTCCAATAACTTATATAATAGGCGTACTTGCAGATAAGGAACACAAAAAGTGCTGGAGGCAATGCTGCCTTATGCGGGAGCCGCCTTTACAGTGACGCCGGATAATCCGAGGGCGATGAAAGCGGAAGAACTTGCGTCCGAGGCAGAAGCGATCGTGGCTCGTCTGTGGAAAGAGAGAGCCGGAAAGCCGGAAAAAGTACAGGGCACAGAAAATAGTCCACAGGGAGCAGGAGGTATGGAACCGCTTCCGAAGGTCAGTGCATGCAGTTCCATGAAGGAAGCAGTGCAACTGGCACTGGAACACACGAAAAAAGACGGCGTGATCCTTGCATTTGGCTCCTTATCTTATCTCAAAGAGATCAGGCAGATCATGCAGTCGGATTGATCGATAAAAGCGTACATAGGAATGCAGTATCGTACGTGGACATATCATTTCAGTATCGGTAAAGGAGGAAAAAAAGATGGATAAAAAGAAAATACAAGAGGGCGTAAAATTAATATTGGAAGGAATCGGGGAAAACCCGGACAGAGAAGGGCTTCTCGATACCCCTGACCGCATTGCCAGAATGTATGAAGAGATATTTGGTGGACTGACGCAGACCGCTGAAGAACCGCTGTCAAAGACATTTCATGTGAAAGACAATGCGATGGTTCTCGAAAAAAGATATTACATTTTACTCGACCTGTGAGCATCATTTTATGCCTTTTACGGAAAAAGCGCATATTGCGTATATCCCGGATGGAAAAAGTCGTAGGTCTCAGCAAACTGGCAAGAACCGTGGAAGTGTATGCAAAGCGTCCGCAGATCCAGGAACAGTTGACGGCACAGATCGCAGATGCATTGATGGAATATTTAAAGCCACAGGGTGCAATGGTCATGCTGGAAGCAGAGCATATGTGCATGACGATGCGTGGTGTGAAAAAGCCGGGAAGCAAGACGGTAACATTTGTGACGCGCGGTGTTTTTGAACAGGATGAGAGGCTTCAAAGACAGTTTTTTGATCTGGTAAGAGCGTAAGATAAAGTCAGGAAAGGTTAGAAAAATGAGAATAGGCAAAGCAGGGATTTTGCAACAACAGGACATACTTACATTATGGGAATTTTAAATGTGACACCGGACTCTTTTTTTTCCGATGGTGGAAAGTTCAATCAGATCGATGCGGCATTAAAGCATGCGGAAGAGATGATAAGAGACGGTGCAGATGTGATCGATATCGGTGGGGAATCCACAAGACCGGGATATACAAAGATTTCCGATGAGGAGGAGACAGACAGGGTGGTTCCAGTCATTGAGGCGGTAAAAAAAGAGTTTGGGATTCCAATCTCTGTGGATACCTATAAAAAAAGCGGCGTCGCAGAGGCGGCGGCACAGGCAGGAGCCGATCTGATCAACGATATCTGGGGACTGAAATATGACCCGCACATGTCAGAAGTCATTGCAAAATCCGGGCTGGCGTGCTGTCTCATGCATAACCGGGACAATACTGAGTACCGGAATTTTATGGAGGACGTGAAGCAGGATCTGCGGGGAGACGATCGCGCTTGCCAAAGCGGCTGGAATTGCGGACGATAAGATCATCTTAGACCCGGGTGTTGGGTTTGCAAAAAGTTATGAGAACAATCTGGAAGTGATCCGCCGCCTGAAAGAGTTCAATGAATTAAAGTATCCGGTGCTGCTTGGCACTTCAAGGAAGTCTGTGATCGGATTGACACTTGACCTTCCGCAGCAGAGCGTGTGGAGGGAACGATCGTCACAACGGTCATGGCGGTGGAAGCAGGCTGTATGTTTGTCCGTGTGCATGATGTAAAAGAAAATCACCGGGCAATCCAGATGGCAGAGGCGATCCTGGACAGAAAATAAGCAATTGCCAAACACCTGTTTTTCAGGAGTTTTGCAGGCTTTAGATAACAGGAAGATAGAAGTGCTGAAAAAGGAAGTACCGGGATGACGGGAGATTTTATTAAAATAACGAATTTAAAAAGTATTTTGCACATCATGGGGTTTTTCCGGAGGAAACAAAGGGATGGACAGGACTTTTACGTGAATGCAAAACTTTTTTTTTGGACTGCAGAAAAGCTGGAAAGACAGACAATCTGTCGGATTCTTTTGAATTATGGCGAAGTCAGCCATTTTATCACAGATTTTTCTACAGGATCA
>VOFJ01000586.1_pt1 | contig 27733 bp, 40 predicted proteins | sample 5384081 | NCBI WGS metagenome assembly VOFJ01 (sample SAMN12384729, study PRJNA508395) | human gut metagenome | isolation source: healthy gut I | host: Homo sapiens | reverse complement strand
ATCAGTGGCTAGTTCCGCCCGCTTCTTCATATTGACCGATTTTCATGTATAAACTACCTAAATCATTGTATAAAAGAAGATGAACTTTCAGGGGTGGCTGTTTTTACCGCTTGCTGATAATAATATATAGCACTATCCAATTGTTGTGTTTCTGTAAAAACACGGGCAGTATTGCGTAGAGCGAGAGATATTCTGGTTGAGTCGTTACTCCCTTCCAAAAGAGATAGTGTTTTTTTGTAAAGTGGCAACGCTGTTTCGTAAATATCCTGATAAGAATAAAGCGTTCCGAGGCTATTGTTTATTTTTATAAGCAGGTCTGTGGAGTTCAGGCTTTCACCTAATTCAATGCTTTCAAATAGGCTTGTTGTGCTTGTAAGGCATCCTGCATATCGAAATAGGTTCTTCCCATATAATAATATGATAACGCCAGTGAGGCAATATCATTATGGTTTTTCATAATAAGTGACGGCTTTTTTTTATCAATGAGTCGGAAGTAATTGTAATATAGTTTTTATCCAAAGCCTGGGTAAACAGCAGGCAATAAGAGGCATATTCCCCTATTTGATAATGTTTCGGGTGATGGTATCTTGTTGAGAATGGCCAGCGCACTGTCGGGAAGTGTTTCCATCAATTTTTCTGCCTGCAATAGTTCTGATGAGGCAGAGCTTCTCTTGGAACAGGAAGAAAAGCACAGGATACAGATTAGTAGAAAATATAAAAATAATATTTCAGGGGTTTACTTGTCATTTGCGTATATTTGGTGGCCGAATATATCGCTTTTTTTGAAACAGAAGTTGATAATGAATGTTATATTTGGAAGTTATTTAGAAGGTGGATTAGCGTATTGAATATTAAGCAGAGTCTGGCTGTATAAAAAGTAGCCGGCCCCTATGGTCCGGCTACCGGTATAAATGGAAAAATAACTTTATCTGTTTATTTGATTTGCTTGAATGCTTTTCCGTATCGGTGATGTCTCCGAAGCAATCATACTTTCTTCTGAACGGTAAACAGCTGCCAGATCGCCAGCCGTGCCCATGAAGGAAAACTCCTGAAACAGCAGCCGTTTCCGGGTTCCTGCCGCCCGCGGGCCAGCAGTCTAGAATAATGCCGGTCAGACATCGCCGCTGCCGGCTGTCGCCACTCTCCCGGATTACCAACTGTTGAAATATACGTTTGCCGCTTGCTGTGCAGGTTGCCGTATAAGTGCCTTTAAGTACAACACACAGTTTATGTTCGATAGAAAAAGACTGTGCTTTCTTCAGGCGCTCGAACATACTGTTGCTTTCTCCGGCGATACGGTCGAATTCCTTCGGATGCGGTGTGAGGATGCTACGCGGAGGAATGCGGTTCAGTAAATCTTTATTGGAAGCGATCAGGTTTAATGCATCGGCATCCAGTACGACCGGCTTGTCGGTTGTCTGCAAAAGACGTTCCAGGGCGGCGGCCGATTCGAGATGTTGTCCTAATCCAGGTCCTACGCCGATAGCGGAATAGATGGATATTTCGGGCACGGTCGTGAAATAGTCGGCATGCGGATCGAAGCTGATCATGGCTTCCGGAAAAGCTGCCTGCATAATGACTTCGCCACGTTGCGGGATATGTACGGTCAGTAATCCGTGCCGCTTCTCAGGCATGAACGGGCGGCAAGCAGGGCGGCTCCCATCTTTCCCTTCCGGCAATGAGCAATGCGTGACCGAAAGTCCCTTTATGGGAGAATTTATCGCGGGGCTGGAATACTTCGGAGATATCGTCTTCCGTCACCATCATATAGGGAGTAGACGTGTTATCAACGATATCCGGGTGAATACCGATGTCCAACACTTTCCACTCACCGACATACTGAGCATTTTCGGGGAAAGAAGAAAGCCAGTTTCGGGAATCCGAATGTCAGCGTCAGGCTTGCCCTTACGATAGAATCCGGATCATTCGTCTGGTTATTTTCCCGAACAGTCCGGAGGGTATATCAATAGATACGATCGTTGCATCCGACTGGTTGATATATTTTTACCATTGCAGCAAAGCCGCCGGTCAGCGGACGGTTCAGGCCGGAACCGAACAAACCGTCGATCACGACATCGCGGTCGGTCAGTACCGGAGGAACGAAATCGGCTACCACTTCGGTGAACTCCAACTTTCTCCAATCCGAGTATCCGTTGCTTGTTCATTTCGCAATCAAACGAAAGATGCTCGGTCGGGTTGAACAGATAAGTTTCAACCCTGTAACATTCGTCTTTCAAGAGCCGTGCGATAGCGAGTGCGTCGGCACCATTGTTTCCCTGTCCGGCAAATACGATGATACGGGTTTGCTTGGAGTAACGGCGGCAAAATTCGTGTACGAAAACCGTTGAGGCGCGTTCTACTAAGTCGATAGAACTGATCGGTTCGTTCTGGATTGTGTATTGATCGAGTTCTTTTTACTTTGTCTGTTGGAAATATCTTTATCATAATTGTAAGACATCAGATGTTTATTCTGCATACAAATGTATAACAAACTTTGCTATGTTGTTCCCCTTTTTTAAAAAAAGGGAAGGAAGCATTTTTGCCAGTCAGGCGAAAGTAAGCAGGAAACGGCTTCCTTTCCCGGCTTCCGAGATAACGGTCAGGCTGCCTTTGTGCATATACATGATCTGCCGGGAAATACTGAGTCCGATGCCGGAACCGACAGGCTTTGGTCGTAAAGAACGGTATGAAGATGCGCTCCTGAACGTCTGCCGGAATGCCTGTCCCGTTATCGCTGACCTGGATATAGTTTTTCCTTCCGCATTGATCCCTGCCGATAGTTCTATCCGGGGATTCTCACATTCTTGTGTCGCATCCAGCGCATTTTTATCAGATTGATCAGTATCTGTTCGATCAGAGCTCTGTCGGCGATGACCTGTAAATGCGATGCCGAAGGCAGGACTTTTATGCTATCCGTTTCCTCCTTGAATAACAGGGAGACATTGTCGAGTAGGCTGTCGACAGGTATGATTTCGGGGACGGGGGTAGGAATGCCGGTCACTTTTCTATAGTTCTCAACGAAGCGGACCAGGCCGCTGCTTCTCCGGAAGATGGTGTCGACAGCCTGGTGTATCTCTTCGCGTTCCTCGTCCGTGATAGGAGCCGAAGTCTGTTTGCTTTCAATAACTCGGAGGGGATACGATCGGTGTCATGGAATTCATGATTTCGTGCGTGAGAACCGGATGAGTTTCTGCCAGGCTTCCGTCTCTTTATTTTCCAGTACCGAGCGGATATTTCTCATGCTGACGACGGTAAGCGGCTTGTTCAATACCACGAACGACATGGATGACAGGATCAGTTGCGAGTAATCTTCCTGGCGGCGGACTTGCAGGATAGACAGTTCACCGGGATGCAGGATGCGCAGCCGGGCAGGAAGTTCCGGATGGTAAGCTGCCAGGTCGTCTATCGTTTCGGCAAAGTTCAGTCGGTTTTGTATTTTGGCTGCCTGGTTCATCCATTCGACCTGTCCGGTTTCGGGAGAATAAACGAAGACGGAGAGGTCGATATGATTTCAACCAGCGCCTGGAAATGTGCAGTTGGCTTTCCTTCTGCTGAAGATGTTTCTTATAGGGTTGCAAAGCCTCTTCCACCGCTTCGGTCAGTTCTTGCGGGAGGGGCATCCGACGGTTCCTGGTGTGTTGTGCGAGAAGGAAGAGTCGGAATAGCGTACCGACCAGACAAAATGCCGGAATAACCGGTCGCTCCGTTCCATCTGCCGGAGCAGGTACCAGGCCTTTCTATCAGGAGAATCATGCCGGCGACGAAAGCAGAGATATAAAAACTTCCCCGCCACCAAAAAGGCAAGAACCAGGCTGGTGATTACTATTAAAAAGGATCAGCCCGATAGCTTTTTTCGAGTATTTTTTCATAAGCCGTATTTTTCCAGTCGCCTATATAAAAGATGTACGCGTAATACCTAAGAGATCGGCAGCCTGTGTCAGGTTTCCGGAGCAATGATGCAAAGCCTCCTGTATGGTTTTCTTTTCCAGCTCTTCCAAATTGAACTTTTCTTCCTTTTCGCGGTAGCTCGAAACGGGGTACGGAGCATGAAGTCGTCGTACTGCAACTTTTCTGGTCGGAAAGGATGACGGCCCGTTCAATGACATGTTGCAGTTCGCGGACGTTGCCCGGCCAGTTGTATTGTTTCAGAAGCTGGCGCGCCTCCCGTGAGAAGCCTTCTATCTCTTTCTTATATTTGTGGCTGTACCGTTTCAGGAAATGATCCGCCAGGAGAGAGATGTCGTTTCCCCTTTCCCGCAAGGGAGGAATGAAAATCTCGATCGTATTGATGCGGTAAAGCAGGTCCTGCCGGAAACTGCCGTCCTGCACAGCGGCATGGAGGTCGGTATTGGTTGCGCAGATCAACCGGACATTGATGGAAGTCTCTTTGGTCGATCCCAGGCGGTTTATCTTCTGCTGTTCGATCACCGTAAGCAGTTTGGATTGGAGCATAAGCGGCAGGTTTCCGATCTCGTTCAGAAAGAGCGTGCCGCCGGATGCGATCTCGAAACGTCCCGACTTGCTTTTATTTGCATCCGTAAAAGCCCCTTTTCGTAACCGAACAGTTCGCTTTCAAACAGGTTGTGCGGGATGCTTCCCAGGTCGATAGGCACGAAAGCCTCCTGGTTGCGTGACGATTGTTTATGGAGCGTATAAGCGATCAGGTCTTTTCCCGTCCCGTTCTCGCCCTGCAAAAAGAATGTTGGCATCCGCGTTCTTCAACTTTTCTACCGTCTTGAATATCTTTTCCATGGCGGGAGATTCGCCGATCACTTTCAGCTCCGGCTCTGTCGTGGTGAGGACGGACTTTTGTTCTTTCAGCGTCTGCACTTCTCCGCGCCGCAGGCTGAGTTCGAGTGCCGACGAGATGGTTGCCAGCATCTTCTCGTTCTGCCAGGGCTTAGGGATGAAATCGGTGGCTCCCGCTTTGATGGCGCGGACGGCCTTTTCCGTATCCGAATAGGCAGTGATCAGGATGACGACAGTCTCGGGAGATATTTCGCGGATGCGTTCCAGCCAGTAAAAGCCTTCTTTTCCGCTGACGGCATCTGCCGTGAAATTCATATCGAGCAGGACGACATTGTATTTGGTAGTCGATACGAGCCGGTTGATCTCTTTAGGGTTCGTGCAGGTCGTAACACTTTCAGCCAAAGGGCGGAGCAGCATTTTCAGCGTAAAGAGAATGTCTTCATTGTCGTCGATAATTAATATTTTTCCTTGTCGTACTGCCATTCGTTCTTTATGTATTGATTAGAAGTTCCAAACTTAGGTAAAAAATTTCCGGATAGCCGGTCAAGAATGTACCAATTATTGGTAATGAAAAGAGTTGGCTTTTCTTATATATCGGAGTTGACTATCGGTGAAACACCGTACGGAATCGTATAGGAAATTGTACGATATCGTACGGTTGTTATTGTTTTCGTCTATCAGATTTGTTGATTAATAGTTGCTTAATAGAATGGCATGAATGTTGCATGTTTATAAAAGAATGAAATAACCTTATGTCTGGAAGCCTGCTTTATGGCAATAACAGAACAGTAGGTTTTGCAAGTTCAGACAGGGAAGTTTCATCTTTTTTTTTTTCAAAGGTGTAAGCTATTGTTTCATCATAATGAAACACTTGTTTCTATTAGGGTGAAACAGTTGTTTCTTCGCTAAGAAACTCTTTTGGGAATATAAGGGGGAAATGAACAGGTAGGGGGCTGGGGAAATGTGTATTTGCGAAGTTGAAATGAATAATAGTATGAATTGATAAAAGAAATGACCATGTTTAAACATTTATGTGAAAGTAGCCATCCGGCAGATAAAGCGGAGCTTTTTTGTTTTCGTCCATCAATATGCTGGGATTTGTGTTGGGGATGACAGCCGCTTTCCTGATCTATCTCTGGATAGTGGATGAGCTGACATTTGAAGATTTTAATAAGAACAGGGGATTATATTTATCGGGTGATTCGTGAAGAGCAGTCTGCAAAGGGGCAGGTTCCCTCTACGGTAACCCCGCTTAGCGGAGTGTTCCGGAAGGATTTTTCGAAGGTGGAGAATGCGACTTTTATAAAGTATGGTGGTAAATATGATATTTACGCCGGGGATGTGGTGTTGAGGCTAACTATGGATATGTCGATACGACATTCTTTGATGTATTCAGTTTTCCGGTTGTGGCAGGCGATCCGTCCCTGCTGAAGAAAGACCCTCAGATGGTCGTGCTCTCAGAGGCGATTGCGAAGAAGCTGTTCGGTAAAACATCGGCTATAGGAAAAGAGGTCACCTGTAAATTCAATAAAAAATATTATAAGGTAGCGGCGGTATTGAAAGTGCCCCGCAAGAGTCATATACAGTTTGAGGTACTGGCAAGTTGGGATTCTTATCTGTGGGACGAAATAAAAGATGAACTTTGGGGATTCTCGGAGAGGATGCACGTTTTATCCAACTAAAGAAAGGAACCTCTTTGACGGATGCCGACCGGCTGGCCATGCGCGACATCTGGGTGAAGCATTCGCAATGGGGAAAGCCCCCTGGCCTTCCAACCGTTGAAAGATATCCATCTGCGCACAGCATTTAAGGAACCCAACGATGTGTATAATCACGGGAATATGCAGCAGATTTACCTTTTTGCGGCGTTGGCTGCCCTGATCATCTTTATGGGGGCATTTAATTTTATGACTTTATCGACTGCCCGTGCTTCTTTGCGTTCAAAGGAGATAGGCGTCCGGAAGGTGAACGGGGCGAAAAAGAAAGAAGCTGATCATACAGTTCCTGTCGGAAAGTCTGGTGCAGGCTTTTTATCTCGTTGCTGTTGGCGCTGGCGCTGACGGAATTGCTGTTGCCGTTTTTTAATATGTTTGTTGAGAAGGATATTACTTTGCAATTCAATTGGCAGACCTTGTTGTTTGTGCTGTTCGGTATTGTCGGAGTCGGTTGCCTGGCAGGTTCTTTTTCAGCATTCTATATGTCGTCGTTCAGTCCGCTGCTGGCTTTCAAGGGAGGGGCAGGCGACTGGTAAGAAGGGGAGATTGGTCAAAGGGCTGGTCTGCCTACAGTTCGTAATCGCGATAACCATGATTATTTGTACGACTATCATATTCAAGCAACTCCATTATTTGCAGAATGCCGATCTGGGATTGAATAAGGAACATCTGATTGAGGTCGATGTTTTGACTGGCGCCGGGGAGCAGACGGTTTCAAGCAGGAGATACTTAAAAAATCCGTATGTGAAGAGTGTGGCGTTGGGTGTGAAGATAACCAACTACCTGCAAGGATATAGCTTTGAAGAAAATATGTTCCAGGTGGGAAGATGAAAACGGGAAAACAGACTCGGTGAAGATGGTAGGAATGGTCGGAGACAGCGACTTTATTCCTGGATTGGGGCTGACATTGCTGAAAAAGGAGAACCGTTTGGTGCGAATCCCGACCATTACTGGGATGGCTCTTATGCACAGGAATCGCCGATCGTTATCAATGAAACGGCATGGAAGATGCTGAAAGTAGAGAATCCGGTCGGCATGCTGCTGACTGGCGGTGGCATCGGCATTCGTAATTCCAGGGTCGTTGGTGTTGTGAAAGACTTTAACTTCCAGCCGTTGCGGGAGAAGATAAAACCTGCATTCTTCTATTATACGGTTCAGTTGTTTAATTATATGTATGTCCGGATCTCGGCAGAGAAACAGGCGGAGACTCTGAAGTTCCTGAAAGAGAAATATGAGGAGGCACGGCCGGATATGCTCTTTAATTACCGTTTCCCCTGACGGATGTCCTGAATGAGAATTATGCCCGCGAACGGCAACAAAGCCAGATGTTTCTGATCTTTACCGTGTTGGCTATTATCGTGGCGATGATGGGCGTGTTCGGTCTGGTGACTCTTTCAACGGTACAGCGAACGAAGGAGATCGGTGTCCGGAAAGTGAACGGTGCGCATTCCGACCGTATTGTCCGTATGTTTTGCCGGGAATATGCGATTTGGGTAGGCATTGCCTTTGTGGTCGCCTGTCCGCTCGGCTACCTGTTCATGCTGAGATGGCTGAGTGGCTTTGCTTATCAGACAACGATCAGTTGGTGGCTTTTCCCGCTTTCGGGCGGTATTATCTTGCTGATAACGTTGTCGACCGTTCTAGCGCAGACCTGGCGTGCCGCATCTCGGAACCCGGTACAATCATTACGATATGAATAAAATAACAATAAATAAGAACGATATGATTAAGCATTATATAAAAGTAGCTTTACGGCTGATAAAACGGAGCTTTCTGTTTTCGTCTATCAATATGTTGGGTTTCGTGCTGGGAATGACAGCCGCTTTCCTTATCTATCTGTGGATCGTGGATGAGTTGACATTTGAAGATTTCCACGGGAACCGCGACTCTGTCTACAGGGTGATTGCCGTAGACCGGAAAGACGGTGGGGAAATGAAAGAATCAGCTTACACGGTGGCCCCGTTGAGCAAAGCATTACGGGAGGAGTTCCCACAGGTGGAGAATGCAACCTTTGTACTCAACTTCGGTATGCTGAACCTTCATTCGGGGGCAAATCTGATCGAAGCGAAGTATACATTTGTGGATACGGCCTTCTTTGATATGTTCAGCTTCCCGGTGATAGCGGGCGATCCGGCCCTGATGAAGAAAGACCCGCAACAGATCGTGCTGGCGGAGTCTACGGCAAAGAAGCTGTTCGGAGATTCTCCGGCTGTCGGCAAAGATGTCACCTGTCAGTTTCTGGGGCAAGTTCACCGTTATAAAGTGGCGGCAGTCCTGAAAGTGCCCCGTAAAAGCCATATCCGGTTTTGAAGTGTTGCTGGGTGAACAGGCCTATTTTGAGCCACTGAGCTGGGATTTTGCGGAAGGAACGAATGTATATATCCAGTTGAGGAAAGGCACCGTATTGTCGGAAGCCGACCGGAAGGCTATGGGCCGTACCTTTGGATAAATCAGCGGGAAGACGGGATGCCGTTGGAGTTCCAACCATTGAAAGATATTCATTTACATACCTCATTTAAAGACCCGTCGGTCGATAATTACGGGAATATGTCGCAAATCTGGTTGTTTATGGCGTTGGCCCTGTTGATTATTTTTATGGGGGCATTCAACTTTACCACTTTGTCGACTGCCCGTGCATCGCTGCGTTATAAGGAGATCGGTGTCCGGAAGGTGACAGGGGCGAAACGGAAGATGCTGATTACGCAATTCCTGTCCGAGAGTCTGGTCCAGGCTTTCCTTTCGCTGGTCCTGGCGTTGGCACTGACGGAATTGTTGTTGCCTTTCTTCAACCGGTTTGTCGGGAACGATATTGTTTTTGTTGTTTAACTGGCAGACTATGTTATTTATCCTGTTCGGTATAATAGGAGTCGGGAGTCTGGCGGGGGCGTTCCCAGCTTTCTATATGTCGTCGTTCAACCCTTTGCTGGCCTTTAAAGGCGGAAAGGCAACCGGTCGGAAAGGGACGCTTATCAAAGGCTTGGTGTGTGTGCAGTTTGTCATTGCTATTACGATGCTTTTTTCCACTTCGGTGGTCTTCCGTCAGCTTCATTACTTGCAAAATGCAGACCTCGGACTAGATAAGGAAGATATGGTTGTCGTGGATTGTGATGTGTTCGAACTGATGGCCTACTTCGGCAACCAGGGGATAGACGATTACAGGCAGGAAGTAATGAAAAATCCGAATGTCGGGAATGTGGCGGGAGGCGTGGACCTGTCGAATTACCTTCGGGGACATAAGACGGAAGAAGCCGTTTTCAGTTGGATGGGTGAAAACGGACAGGTCGATTCGCTGAAGATGGTCGGTGTTGTGGGTGACGGCAATTTTATGAAGACATTGGGAGTAACCTTGCTGAAAGGCGAATCTTTCGGTGCCGACAAGAATGCCTATATGGATGGCACTTACCAGAAGGAATCGCCGGTGGTCATTAATGAAACCGCCTGGAAGATGATGCAGGTGAAAGACCCGGTAGGCATGGTCGTTCAGAATAAAGGATGGTTCAGGGGAGACCTCGCGGATTGTTGGCGTGGTGAAGGACTTTCATTTCCAGTCGTTGCGTGAGGAGGTCAAGCCGGCTTACATCTATTATTCCCGCCAATTATTGAATACAATGTATATAAAGATATCACCGGAGAATAAGGCGGGGACATTGAAGTTCCTGAAAGAGAAATATGAAGAGATGCGCCCGGATAATATATTTTCCTACCGTTTCTTTTCCGATGCGTTGAACCTGAACTATGCCCATGAACAACAGTTGAGCCGGATGTTTCTGATCTTTACCGTCCTAGCAATCGTTGTCGCCATGATGGGCGTATTGGGGACTGGTTGCCCTGGCAACCGCACAGCGGACGAAGGAAATAGGTATCCGGAAAGTGAACGGTGCGTATTCCGACCGCATTGTCCGTATGTTTTGCCGGGAATATATGATTTGGGTGGGAATCGCCTTTGTGGTAGCCTGTCCGGTCGGTTATCTTCTGATGGTTCGCTGGCTGAGTAATTTTGCCTATCAGACTCATATTAGTTGGTGGCTGTTTCCGCTGGCGGGACTAATTATCCTGCTGATAACCTTCCTGACAGTTGTAGCGCAGACCTGGCGGGCAGCTTCCAGAATCCGGTGGAGTCGTTGAGATATGAATAAATGAATAAGAATAATAAAATAAGTATCATGATAAAAGCAGTAAATTTAACGAAAGTATTTCGTACGGAGAGTGTTGAGACTACAGCCTTGAACGGTATTAATCTGGAAATAAACCAGGGAGAGTTCGTTGCTATAATGGGACCTTCGGGTTGCGGTAAATCGACATTGCTGAACCTGTTGGGGTTGTTGGATAATCCGACTTCCGGCGAGTTGTGGTTTCTGGAAGAGGAAGTTTCCCGTTATACGGAGAATAACCGGACAGACTTGCGGAACGGTAATCTGGGATTTGTCTTTCAGAGTTTCAACCTGATAGACGAACTGACGGTCTTTGAGAATGTGGAGTTGCCTCTTTTATATGCCGGAGTCCCGGTAAAGGAACGGGTTGCGAGGGTAAATGCCGCACTCGACCGGATGCAGATAGCCCATCGTACGGAACATTATCCGCAGCAGCTTTTCCGGCGGACAGCAACAGCGTGGGCTATTGCCCGTGCCATTGTAACGAATCCCAAGATCATCCTTGGCGGACGAACCGACCGGAAACCTGGATTCGGTGAATGGTAACGAAGTCATGAATCTGCTTCTCGAACTCAACAAGGAAGGTTTCAACCGTCGTCATGGTGACACACTCGGAAGAAAATGCCCGGATGGCAGGACGTTTAATCCGCATGATGGACGGAAATATCTTGACTGAAAGCAGGGAAGTAAAATCTTTTGTGCTTCACTGAAAATATTGTACCTTTGTTCCCTCGAAAATCAAACGGAATATGGATAGAATCCGATTAAAAGACAAAGAATTTGAACTGTTTATCCCAAAAGGAGATCAAGGATGCCATTGCGAAGATGGCTAAACAGATTAAGGCAGATGTAGGAGATACTAACCCTCTGTTCGTAGGCATATTGAACGGGGCGTTCATGTTTACCGCAGAACTGATGCGGCAGATGGACACCTACTACGAAATTACGTTTGCCCGCTATTCTTCTTATCGTGGCCTCAATACCACCGGAGTTGTTCGTGAAATCATGCCGGTGCAGGCCGATGTGAAAGGACGTACCTTGATCCTGCTGGAAGACATTATCGATACCGGTTACACCATGCAGTTTGTTATGGATAAGCTGAGAAATGACGGTGCGGCGGATGTCAAGCTGGCAACTATGCTCTTCAAACCCGATTCCCTGAAATGCGATCTGAAGCCTGACTATGTCGGTTTACAGATACCAAGCGACTTTATTGTCGGTTACGGCCTGGATTATGATGAAATGGGGCGTGCCTACCGGGATATTTACAAGGTGACAGTTAATAGTTGACAGATGACAGCCTACAGGTGAGTTTGATAACTGAAAAATACATTTATAAATAAGGAACAATATTATGTTGAACATTGTTATTTTTGGAGCTCCGGTTCAGGAAAAAGGAACACAGAGTGAGTTGATCATTAAAGAGTATGGTTTGGATCACATTTCAACTGGTGATGTATTGCGTGCTGAAATGAAAGGTGAAACCGAACTTGGTAAGATTGCTAAAGATTACATTGAAAAGGACAACTGGTTCCGGATGAACTGATCGTTGACATGCTGGCTAAGGTATTGGACAGCAAGGTGAACTCCAAAGGCGTCATCTTCGATGGTTTCCCCCGTACTATCCCGCAGGCTAAGGCACTGAAAGAAATGTTGAACAAACGTGGAACCGATGTTTCCGTTATGCTGAACCTACAGGTAGAAGAAGAAGAACTGATTTCTACCGCCTGTTGGAACGTGGTAAGGTTTCAGGCCGTTCGGATGACAATCTGGAAACAATCAAGTCAAGATTGGACGTTTATCACAAACAGACAGCTCCTTTGGCAGATTATTATATCGGTGAAGGCAAACATGTCGCCATCAAAGGTATGGGTACAATCGAAGAGATTTCGATCGTATCAAAGAAGCGATCAATAATTTGTAAATTAAACATGAATGGGCCTTATGATATGCCAATAAGGGTTTCTTCATTGGCACATTGGCATATTATCACATTAAATAATTATTTTTTTATGGCTGAATCAAACTTTGTAGATTATGTAAAGATCTATTGCCGTTCTGGTAAGGGCGGGAGAGGGTCTTCTCACTTTCGCCGCGAGAAATACATTCCGAAAGGAGGTCCCGACGGAGGCGATGGAGGACGAGGAGGCCATGTGTATCTTCGTGGAAACCGGAATTATTGGACGCTTCTCCATCTGAAGTATGAACGTCATATTATGGCGACGAATGGTGAAGGTGGCGGAGCCAAACGTAGTTTCGGAAAAGACGGTGAAGACCGGGTGATTGAAGTGCCGTGCGGAACTGTAGTATATGATGCCGAAACCGGCGAATATATCTGCGACGTTACCGAAGACGGCCAGGAAGTCATGCTGCTGAAAGGTGGTCGTGGCGGACAAGGCAACTGGCATTTCAAGACATCGACCAACCAGGCTCCCCTGCTATGCGCAACCCGGCGAACCGGCACAGGAACGTATGGTGATCCTGCAATTGAAGCTGTTGGCTGATGTCGGTCTGGTCGGTTTCCCGAATGCCGGAAAGTCGACGTTGCTGTCTGTCGTTTCAGCTGCCAAACCGAAGATTGCCAATTATCCGTTTACTACGCTCGAACCGAACCTTGGGTATAGTAAGCTATCGCGACAACCGTTCATTCGTGATGGCCGATATATCCCTGGTATTATTGAAGGAGCCAGTGAGGGGAAAGGTCTCGGACTTCCGTTTCCTTCGCCATATCGAACGAAACTCGCTGCTTCTTGTTTATGATCCCGGCGGATACCGACGATATTAAAAAGGAATACGAGATCCTTCATAACGAACTGGTAAAATACAATCCCGGAATTGTTGGGTAAAAGCCGTGTGCTGGCAATCACCAAGAGTGATATGCTGGATGACGAACTGATCGAAGCCCTGTCGGAGGATTTACCCGAAGGTATTCCGCATGTGTTTATCTCTTCCATTACCCAGCAGGGGATTACGGAGTTGAAAGACTTGCTGTGGAAGGAACTGAACAAGGAAACGTTCCACGAAGTCGAGAACATTGTCCACCAGAACATCGATGTCAGTTCGATACCCCTGGATGATGATGGCATGATTTCGTCTTTCCTGTCGACGACGACGATCGATGAAGAGTATGAAGAATACGAGTGGGATGACGAAGATGAAGAAACTGAAAAATGAATAAGTAGAAATGTTGCAATTCTCCGGATTAAGCGGAGAATGCAACATTTCTCATTTTATAACGACCCGCCACGGAGGAGTGAGCCAGGGGAATTATGCGACGATGAATCCGGGAGAGTTCAGCGGTGACGATCCGGCTTCCGTCCGGATGAACCGTCAGCTTCTTTCGGATGCAATGGGAATTTCTCCCGAAAGGATTTTTTGCGCCCTGTCAGGTGCATGAAGCGGAAATAAGTTGTATTGACGCCCAACAGCAGGATATGCTCGGAAAAGATGCACTGGTGACGGATATACCGGGATTCTGCATCGCTGTCTCTACGGCAGACTGTGTCCCGGTTCTGGTCTATGCGCCGGATAAGAAAGTGGTGGCGGCTATCCATGCCGGATGGCGGGGAACGGTAAAACAGATCGTTGCTAAAAACCATCTGTTGTATGGCGGACCGTTATTCCTGTGATCCTGCCCTGATGATGGCGGGTATCGCCCCGTCCGCTCAGTAAGGAGGCTTTCGAGGTAGGCGAGGAGGTGGTCGATGCTTTCAGGGAGACTGGTGTAGACATGAATCGTATCATGGAACGAAACGCTCAGACCGGTAAAAGCCCATATCGACCTCTGGGAGGCAAACCGTATCCAGTTGCTGCAATCCGGATTATTGCTGGAGCATATTGAAGTTTCCGAATTTGCACTTATCAGCATCATGAAGATTTTTCTCTGCCCGCCAGCTGGGAATAAAAAGCGGACGTATCCTGTCCGGTATAATGATTAAAGAGTAATACTATATGATACATGTATCTATCTCGGAAGCAATAGCGAAGGCTTGTCCGGACCTGCATGTCGCCGTTGTGGAATGCGACGTAGTAAACACTGTTTCGGACGAACAATTGTGGAAAGAAATAACAGAAGTGGAAACCCATATCCGCACAACCTGCAAGCTGGAAGATATAAACAAATTTCCTCCTATTCAGGCAACCAGGCAGGCTTATAAGCGTCCTGGGTAAAGATCCGAACCGTTACCGTCCTTCGGCGGAAGCGCTTCGCCGGCGTATCCTCCGCGAATTACCTTTATATAAAATAGATACATTGGTCGATATAATCAATCTCCTGTCTATTCAGAGCGGCTATTCTATCGGCGGGTTCGATGCCGGTAAGATTGATGGGAACCTGGTGCTGGGTGTCGGTCGGGAAGGCGAGATTTATCATGGAATAGGCCGTGGCGAATTGAATATCGCCGGCCTTCCGGTCTATCGCGATAATCAGGGAGGCGTTGGTACTCCGACCAGCGATGAAAGAACGAACCAAGATTGACATGAATACGGGAAAGCTTGTTAATGATTATAAACGGATACTCTGGAAAAGAGGGTCTGCAAGAGGCGTTGACCTATGGGGTGTCCTATTAACCCGATATGTATCAACAACTAATTTAGAAATGGAGTTGATTACGCCTGAGGGTAGAGTAAAAATATGTTATAAACGCGTTAATTATGTTTAGAAACCTCAAAAACACTCATTTTTATGCTAAAAAACATCTATATCCTTTTGTTTTAATCGATTAATCTATAAATTTGCCCCCGTTAACGATTAACAAAACGAAAAGGAAAATGATCGAATTGATTGGTACAAACGCCGGCCTTGTTTGGAACGCATTGAATGAAGGCGGTAAGATGAGTGTTAAGGCAGTAAAGAAGGCTACTAAGATTAAAGCGGAAAAAGATATGTATGCTGCTTTTGGTTGGTTAGCGAAAGAAGGCAAATTGGCTTTCGAAAACGTCGAGGGTGAATTGTACGTTGCGTTAGTATAAATATAGCGTAGCTGAATCTATTGGAAGGAGGGCTGTTCGGATTTTAGTTTGAACGGCCTTTTGTGTGTCCGGACGTTTTCTGTCAAAAAAACAAACCGATTCGTTGTTTTATTCAATTCTATCCTTTACTTTTGTGTAGAATTTGGTGTGAAATGACCGAAGATCATAAAAGATTGTTGGCTGTATTTGATGTTAGGGTTCGTGATTTGATGGAGTTATGCGATAGGCAAAAGCAGAAGATCAACGAGCTTGAAAGTTCTTTAGCACAGAAGGAAGGAGAACTTCAGCAGGCAATGAAGACGATCGAAGAGTTGAATGCCAAATGCGATAACATGCTGACTGCACGGGTCGTTTCTGTCAACGAGGGAGAAATGAAAAGTGCCAGGATGAGGTTATCGAAGTTAGTGCGGGAAGTAGACAAGTGCATTGCACTATTAAACGAATAGAGGCGATGGACGATAAATTTCTTATACATGTAGAGATAGCCGGTAAAAGTTATGGTATTTGGATTGAACCGGAAAGACGAGCAGTTAGCCCGTGAGGCAGTCCGGCAAATCAGGAAGAAAATGGACCAGTACCGGAAGAAATATTCCGACGTGGATGTAAAAGATTTGTTAGCCATGGTAACCTTTCAGCTATCGGTGGAAAACTTGAATTGGAGGATAAGAATGACACAAGTCCCATTTACTGAAAAGATACAGGAGCTGACCGATGAACTGGAAAGTTACCTGAAGGATAAATAGTTGTAAGAATAAAGAAGATGCGTTTCCGCACTACTTTGCATGGGTGTATCCATGTAAGGCAGTGCTTTTTTTGTATAATAATATAACTGAATTTAAACTATAAGTAAAATGGGTATGACTATAATCATAGCACTTGTGACCTTCGTTGTCGGAGGCTTGCTCGTGTGGTTTGTGATGAGAGTCCTTATGAAGTCAAGGTATGACGCTGTGATACGCGAGGCTGAAAAGGAGTCGGAAGTAATGAAGCAGAAGAAGCTGCTCGAAGTAAAAGAGAAGTTCCTTCATTTGAAAGCGGACCTGGAGAAACAGGTGTCCGCCCGTAATTCAAAGATACAGTCTGTAGAGGCTAAGTTGAAACAACGTGAGTTGAATTTGAACCAACGTCAGGAAGACCTGCAACGCAAGAATAGCGAAGTGGATGCCGTGAAGGAGAATCTGGCGGCCCAACTGGAACTGGTAGATAAGAAGAAGCAGGATTTGGAGAAACTTCACCAGCGTGAAATCGAACATCTGGAAACTCTGTCCGGGCTTTCTGCCGAAGAGGCGAAGGAGCGTTTGGTGGACTCCTTGAAGGACGAAGCCAAGTCACAAGCTGCTTCCTACATCAATGATATCATGGACGATGCCAAGTTGACAGCCAACAAGGAAGCCAAGACGAATCGTTATCCAGTCCATTCAGAGAGTTGCAACCGAAACAGCTATCGAAAACTCGATTCACCGTATTCCATATCGAATCAGACGAGATCAAAGGCCGTCATCGGTCGTGAAGGACGTAACATTCGGGCGTTGGAAGCAGCAACCGGTATTGAGATCGTGGTTGACGATACGCCTGAAGCAATCGTGTTGTCCGGTTTTGATCCGGTCCGTCGTGAAATAGCCCGTCTGGCTTTGCATCAGTTGGTGACAGACGGACGTATCCACCCGGCACGTATCGAGGAAGTGGTAACGAAAGTGAGAAAGCAAGTTGAAGACGAAGTGGTGGAAACCGGTAAGCGTACCGTTATCGATCTCGGTGTACATGGTTTACACCCTGAATTGATTCGCATCATCGGTAAGATGAAATATCGTTCTTCATACGGCCAGAACTTATTGCAGCACGCACGCGAAACGGCGAACTTATGTGCTGTGATGGCTTCCGAATTGGGATTGAATCCGAAGAAGGCCAAACGTGCCGGACTGTTGCACGATATAGGAAAAGTGCCTGATGACGAACCGGAATTGCCGCACGCAATCTTAGGCATGAAGCTTTGCGAGAAATATAAAGAGAAACCGGATATCTGCAACGCCGTAGGTGCTCACCATGACGAAGTGGAAATGCAAACGCTGCTTGCTCCGATCGTACAGGTTTGTGATGCTATTTCGGGAGCACGTCCGGGAGCCCGTCGTGAGATCGTTGAGGCTTACATCAAACGTTTGAACGATCTGGAACAATTGGCTCTTTCTTATCCGGGTGTTGTGAAGACTTATGCTATCCAGGCAGGTCGCGAACTTCGCGTTATTGTTGGGGCAGATAAGATCGACGACAAGGATACGGAAAACCTGTCAAACGAAATCGCAAAGAAGATACAGGACGAAATGACTTATCCAGGGGCAGGTAAAAATCACGGTTATCCGCGAAACCCGTGCTGTAAGTTATGCGAAATAAACTCCTTTAGGATATATTTGAAACTAAAATTTAAGGTGGCCGGTCTGAGGAGATCGGCCATTTTTTGTTGGCTGAAACTGTTAATTATTAGACTGTCGGGAATATATATCAGGATGGTGTGAATAGTCTATTTTGCACAATAACAAGTTGTTATCTGTCTTTTAGCATTGTGTTTTATCAGTTAAATTAATATATTTGCCGCGAGAGGTACGAAAATCACTATATTCTATATCTAATTGCTCATTTAAATCTTTTACCACAATGACACTAAAAAAGTTTGTTTTGATTCCCGTGATTATTGGTGTTTTAGCATGCCTGATACAAGCATTGGACCAGTTGTTGTACACCTCCGTGCTTCCTGAGGGGAATGTCGGTTTTAGTTGGATCTCTTTTCAGTCGTGGGCGGTTTACTTCCTGGCCGGTTGTACGGTGAGGGAGGGATAAAAGCCTTTATTGCTTATGCGATCGGTATTGCTGCCTCCATTGTTATTATGCTTCTAGGCGGTGCGATGACGCCTGCTCTGGGATTCTTTGCCGTGCCTGTGGCGGTAGGAGTGATTGCTTTCTGTGCTATTTTCTGTGAGCGGAGCGAATGGATGTCTTTAGTACCGGCGTTGTTTATTGGTGCGGGTGCTTTCTTTGCCTTTATGAATTATGTGCCGAATGCCACTTTTGCTACGGCAGCTCTGACGGAGATGATTTATTGTACGATCGGTCTCTTATTCGGTTATATTACTATCTGCCTGCGTAGCGCTTATGAAAAGAAAGTAAAGCGAAGATACGGAAAAAACAAAAGAGTGACGATCTAAGAATGGCTCAGCTATTATCAGAAGTGAATGTTTTAGTATCCGATAAGCCTGTAAGGCTTTAACAAACCAGCCAGGGTTCTAACCCTGGGTTTATGAAAACCCGCTCTCCCTTTCCGCCCTGTAGGGGCGGTACAAGATAAATATCAACCCTTTCCACCTTGTCGCACCCCTACAGGGTGCCTCAAAAAAAAGAAGGATTCAAGGGAACCCAGGGTTGGAACCCAGGGCTAATTTGTTACAGGCCTACAGCCTGAAGACACTGTCACTAATTGGTTTTCCTATAATTAGCAGATAGCTCAAATCTTTCTAAATTGGCATATTGCCACATTGGCTCATTTTTTCACCTGCTACCCAAATCGTCATACAGCGTTTGTAACAGTACTTTGCCTTTATTCAGGCGGGTTTCGCTGTTTGTTACCGGGGTTTCAAGCAAGGGTTTGTTGCTTTCGTTGTCATATACTGAAACGCCCGTGTTGTCGATGAAACCGAATCCGTTGGGGGAAGGTGTAGAAGGCATATTTGGGGAGCCGGGATCGAGTATGTCGCGGCTGAATATGAAGGAGTCGTGCGGTAGGTTCAGCTGGCACAATAGGGTGGCAGCCAGATCTGTCTGGTTGGCATAGGTGTCAATCACCATCGGCTCTTTAACGGCTCCGCCCAACCAGATCATCGGGATGTGGAAACGGCGGGGGTCGTAATCCGTCAGTGTTGAAGGGTAACGGAATCCGTGGTCGGATATCAATACGATCAGCGTGTTCTTCCAAGTCGGTAATTCCTTTAGCTTATCTACAAAACTACCGATGCAACTGTCGGTAAATGCAACGGAGTTAAGATACGGGTCATCCCAGAAGGTGGAAAGGCACTTCCGAACGGTTCATGGCTGCTCAGTGTCAGGAATGTACTGAGCCACGGCGTCTTTTCATCCGGTCTTTGATCGATTCGTATAGATGGGTGAAAAGTGATGTCATCGTTTGCTCCCCATTTGCTGAGGCGGCTGGAGAGTGGAAAGTCACGGTCGGCAGTGATTTGGCTGTATCCCGAACTGAAGAAGTAACTTTGCATATTCGTAAAGTTGATATCTCCCCCGTAAAGCATGTCGGCTACATATTCCTGTTCTCCCAGGCTTTTTTGGCGATAGAGGGAAGTGTCTGGCTTTTTGGCGGGATACTTCATGATAGAAGTCGTCGGTTGTCTTAAGGTAACCGTTCAGTACGGCAACAATCCCCTGTCGGTACGGAAGGAGTTGGCATACATATTGGTGAAGGTGATCCCCTCTTTGCTTAGCCTGTTTAGATTCGGGGTGACACCCGCTTCTCCTCCCACGGCTTCGATGGCGTTTGCTGTAAAAACTTTCCATCAGGATGATCAGTATGTTTGGACGGTCGGTTGTCAGTAGACTGACCTTTTCCGTGTCATTTGTCAGGCTGTCATCTGAAAGGGTCAGTGCGGCATAGCGCTCCTTTCTCTCTTCTTCCGGGAAGAAATTGAACTGGGCGGCAAAAAAATCCTGTTGTTTGCTGAGAGAAGCGAGCAGGCTGAATGCCGGGTTGATCGCCGAGTGGTTCAGAAACTGGTTTTTGCTGAAATAGACCATGCCGACATTGGCGGTTGAAGTAGTCACTCCTCCTCGGATCGGAATGAAAAGGATGCCGGCGAGCAGCAGGACTATGATTGTTCCTCCCAATCTGTTTTGGGCCGGGGTCGCGGGAAATAAAGGTACGATAAACCGTTTAAACAACCAGAATATCCCGTAAAAAGCATAGATCCCGAAAAGAGCGAACTGAAGCAGGAATGTACCGACCGGTACGCTGGCCATGGCGTCGGCGGGCGATTGCAGGTAAAAGAACAGGGTGGCGTCCAGTCGGAATCCCCAATAACCATACAGGGCAACGTCTACCGCAAAGATGGCTGCAACCACGATTCCCATAATCAGAAAATAACTTTTCAGGAACTTCTGATAGAACCTCCCCCGGCAACCAGATGGAAATCAATACAGAGAGAAGCGGAATAACTGTCAGATACCCTGAAACCGTACAATCCAGCAATAAACCATGAGTAATTACCTTAAGGTAATCGGTTGCGAACATCCGCTCGCTAAGGCATGGTGATATAACATGAAGACCGGCTTTTTGAATGGCGAGGACCGGAAGCCAGCCAATAAATACTGTCAGAAGGAATAACAACCGCTTTTTCATCTCTATATAATATATGTAATACACACCCCCTGCCCCCTCTTTAGAGGGGAAAAGTTACTATTTATATAACTTTTCTCGTAATTCGGCTACTGCCGGATCGGTGATGTAATCATCGTAATCCATTATCTTGTCGATGATACCGTTAGGGGTCAGTTCGATAATACGGTTTGCCACCGTCTGGATGAACTCGTGGTCATGACTGGAGAAAAGGACGTTTCCTCTGAATGACTGCAACGTATTATTGAATGCCTATGGATAGAGTTCCAGATCCAGGTGGTTGGTCGGTGTATCCAGGATCAGGCAGTTTGCATCCGTCAACATCATCCAAATCATACAACGCATCTTTTCACCTCCGGACAATACGCTAACCTTTTTTTTCAGCAATTCTTCACCCGAGAACAACATACGGCCGAGGAAACCTTTCAGGAATACTTCGTTGGTATCTCCGGCGAACTGGCTCAACCAATCGAGCAGGTTGTAATCCGAGTCGAAATACTTCGCATTATCCAGCGGCAGGTAACTGGTCGTGATTGTCTGTCCCCACTGATACGTACCGGCATCCGCTTTCTCTTCTCCATTGATGATCTGGAAGAATGCCGTCATGGCGCGCGGGTCGCGGCTGATGAAAACGGATCTTGTCGTCTTTCTCCACATTCAGGTTGAAATCCTTGAAGAGCACTTTGCCCTCGATGGACTTTCGTCAGTCCTTTCACTTCGAGAATCTGGTTGCCCGGTTCGCGGTTCGGGGTAAAGATAATACCCCCGGATAGCGGCGTGAAGACGGTTTGATCTCTTCGATATTCAGCTTTTCGATCATCTTCTTACGGCTGGTAGTCTGTTTGGACTTTGCCACGTTGGCACTGAAACGGCGGATGAAACTCTTCCAGTTCCTTTTTCTTTTTTCTTCCGCTTTCTTATTCTGGTTCTGCTGCTGGCGGAGTGCTAACTGGCTTGATTCGTACCAGAAGCTATAGTTACCGGCGAACATCTGCAGTTTACCGAAGTCGATATCTACCGTATGCGTACAGACAGAGTCGAGGAAGTGACGGTCGTGGCTGACAACCAACACGGTGTGTTCGAAGTTCGCCAGATAGTTTTCAAGCCACATGACGGTTTCAAGGTCGAGGTCGTTGGTCGGCTCGTCCAGCAACAGGTTATCAGGCTGTCCGAAAAGGGCGCGGGCAAGTAATATACGCACCTTCTGCTTACCGCTCATGTCCTTCATCAGCGTGTAGTGGAATTCTTCCGCGATACCCAAGCCGCTCAAGAGGTTGGCGGCATCGCTTTCGGCGTTCCAGCCTTCCATCTCGGCGAACTTCTCTTCGAGTTCCGAAACGCGGATACCGTCGGCATCGCTGAAGTCAGGCTTTTCGTAAAGCGCATTCTTTTTCGCTCATGACTTCCCACAAGGTGGTGTGTCCCATCAGGACCGTGTCCATAACCGTATGTTCGTCGAAAGCAAAGTGGTCCCTGGCTTAATACCGAAAGACGTTCTCCCGGGCCTAAAGTTACCGAACCGCGTGTCGGGTCGAGCTGTTTGCTGATAACACGGAGGAATGTTGATTTACCGGCGCCGTTAGCCCCGATGATACCGTAGCAGTTGCCCGGCGTGAACTTCATATTGACATCCTGAAACAGGATACGTTTTCCGAACTGTACGTCCAGATTGTTAACCGTTATCATATCTTATATACCTATTAATTTTTCGAATGAGTGCGCAAAAGATACTAAAATCTATTGACTTTTTGTGAACTTCCCGCAGCGTATAACTTGTTGTACATTTGTTTTTTCTATAATGATATAAGAAATATGACACAAAACATTTTCGTTTACATGGACTTTTAGGTCGCTCGGAAGCGGGAGGCGGGAAAAGATAGTACGGCTGATCTCTACCGCGTGGTTCGCAACCGGCTGTACCGTTTTTGGAAAGGCGCTTCGCTGCAATGGACAGATATAACCGCCGCCATGGTGGATGATTTTGGCAGTTCGCTGCGCGCCAAAGGGCTGGCGGTGAATACGGTGAACAGTTACCTGAGCAGTTTCCGGGCGCTTTGCCATACCGCTTTACGGGAAGGATTGCCCGGACCTGCCTGCGACCCTTTGCCGGGTTGCATCTCAAACGGAAGGAAACGGCCAAACGTGCCTTGATGATCGCGGAAGTCAATAAAGTGATGCAGGCGGACTATCCGGTGGAACCTTCGCTGCGTGAAGCGCTCGACCTGTTTATTTTCTCTCTTACCTCGCCTGCGGAATCTCTTTTTGTGGACCTTGTCTACCTGACAAAGAAAAACATCGTGGGCGGTGAGATCGTTTATTACCGGCATAAGACCGGGGCACTGATACGGGTGGGGATTACACCTGCCATGCGGTTACTCTTGAGAAAGTATGGGCAGAAAGGTTCCCCTTACCTTTTTCCCCATTTTTTCGGCGAGCAAGGACGGACACGAAGCCTATAAAGCCGCGCTCCGTAAATACAACAGCCTGCTTGTGATTATCGGTGAGCGCCTGCATCTGTCGGTGAAGCTGACCTCCTATGTGGCACGCCATTCATGGGCTACCGAGGCGCTCCGGCAGAATATCCCGGTGGCAGTTATCAGCCAGGCTATGGGACATACCTCGGAGAAGACAACCCGTATCTACCTGGCTCAACTGGACCAGTCGGTACTGAACAAGGCGAATGCGAAGATTACGAAGAAAGCGGCCGATATGTTTCTGGAAAGGGCCTGAACCCTTATTTACGAAATAAGGGTGGCAAAGTATTAATATTAACTTCTATAATGCAGTGAAACTTGTTTTTCAAAGCATCTTGCACGGCAAAGATAGAGAATAAAAACCAAGGAAAAGCATATCTTAACATATTTCTGAAACATGAATTTGCTTTGGACTAGATTGTTATGTACCTAAGTGATGTCAAAGCAACTATTTATTACCATCAACCGTTTCCGTAATCGTGTAAAAGGAGAGATAAATAATGTATTCACGCAGTTGGTTCTTGTCCTTGCCGACAAAGGTTTCATCAGCCTTGACGTAGAGTATATTGACGGTACTAAGATTGAGTCCAGAGCCAACAAATATACTTTTGTCTGGCGCAAGACAGTCGAAAAAAGAACCGTACAAAGTTGATGGATAAGATCCGCATTCTCCTGGAGCAGGTGGATGAAGTTATAGCCCAAGAGAACTCCGCCAAAGACACCCCCGTAGAGTTCACACCCGCCATGCTCTCAGATATAGTGAATGAACTTAAAGAGGTGCTGGAACACCAGCCTGTAACAAAGGACAAGGAACAAAAGAAGGTCATCCGGGAAAAGAAGAAACAGGTCCGGGAACTTGAGGAGTACCGTGACAAGTTGATAGAATACGACAACCATCTTGACACTCTTGGAGAACGCAACTCCTATTCCAAGACCGATCCTGAAGCCACCTTCATGCGCATGAAAGAAGACGCCATGAGAAACGGGCATACCAAGCCCGGATATAATCTGCAAATAGGTACCCAGAACCAATTCCTCATAGACTTCCGACTGTTTCCCACCCAACCGATACACTGACCCTCATACCTTTCTTCCACTCCTTTGAGCAACGCTATAACCGCTTACCAACTGTCGGTGTGGCAGATTCCGGTTACGGCTCGGAAGAAAATTACCGGTTCATGAGGGGATAATGGGATAGAAGCCTTTGTCAAGTACAACTACTTCCATAAAGAACAGCGTCCCCGTTATACCCCCAATCCATTCCATGCGGAGAGTCTCCATTACAATGCGGGGGAGGATTATTACGTTTGTCCTATGGGGCAGCACATGAACCGTATAGGAACCAGACGTGACAAAACAGCAAGCGGATACATCACCGAAAGTGCCCGGTATAAAGCACAAAGATGCGAAGGGTGTCCTTTGTGTGGCAGTTGCTTTAAAGCTCGGGGGAACCGTATGATAGAAGTCAACCACCGGTTAAACCAATACAAACGGCAGGCACGGGAAAGGTTACTCTCGGAAGAAGGCATCAGGCATAGGGGAAAGCGATGTATAGAACCGGAAGCAGTTTTTGGACAGATGAAACACAACATGGCATACAGAAGGTTCCGGCATGTGGGAGAAGACAAGGTTACTATGGACTTTGCCTTCTTTGCTATAGCTTTTAATATCAAAAAGGATGTGTACAAAACTACTAAAAAGCAGGAAAGAGAAGGAGTACACACACTATATTTATCTTTATCAGACCACGTGTGACTCAACATACGACGAATATTAAGCCTTATTACCTAATTACTGAAAAAATAGTCGCATAGACAAAAAAAAGAGGAACGACTATTTTAAGATAAAAAAGGAGATGTGTCTTAGTTTTGACATACCCCCACTCGATTCTCCTTACCTCCCGGCAGTCATCTTTTATAGGGGATAAAACTTATAGGTACTATAGCCGACGGAACAACGGACGTGAACGGCAATACGATTCAGACGGATGCCACGCTGGATGCCGGTGTGATGGAGCAACGGCTCTGGCATGAACTTTATGTCTATGAGAATGATGGTACGGATGCCGCCTCTGCCACTTCGGTCGAGATCAAAGGCAAGTTCCGCAATTCGCCGTTCAGCCGTGTGATTCTTTTTTATCAATAAGGACAAACAGCCGGTCATCATTGAACGCAACCACCGCTACCTGATTCGTATCAATCCGGCTCCTGACCTGTCGGATATCTCCTTCAATATCCAGGTGACGGGCTGGAATGCCGTCGACACGGTGAACGTGAAACCGACGCAGAAGGTGGTGCCGGAACTGGGGAACTTCGCTACCGGCTTCGAACCGGATCTGAATAATGGTATCGCAGTCGATCCGGCAGACGCCACCTTCACCTTCGATGCGGTGAACCCGTTCGACACGGATTATGCTCTGGCTCCCGAACCGGATGATGCGGAAGATGCCGCCGCCGATGAACATTATCTGGATTGGCTGTCCGTCTCATCATCCGACCCTGTAGTAGTCACAAAAGCCTCGACCGGCTACAAGCGCACCTACACAGTCACCGTCGGAGAACAGACCGTCGAAGGCACCCGCCGCGCCTTGCTCCTGATCCGCAACAAAACGAACGTCACCGCCCGCGACACGTTGCATATCAGCCAGACAAAAGATGCGGCTCCGGCGCCATAGTGGCAATGATGTGGTAATAACAGAAACAACTTAATAATTATGAATAAAACAGACTTAATAAAAACAATGGCATCCCGGACCGGGTGTACGGAGAGTCGCTGCGCGGCAGAATGGTGGAGATGCTGATGGAGGTGATGGAGGAGGGGCTGAGTGACGGGAACGATATTGTCCTGCAAGGCTTCGGCACTTTCCGTCCCTGGAAACAGAGTTTTCGTGCAGGCCGTAACCCCGTACCGGAGAGAGTTGTCCGATCGCTCCCCCGTACCAGCGTCAGGTTTAAGGTTGGTAAGAATTTGTTGAGAGCAATGAATAAACGTTAACACGGATCGCGTTCGTTCCGTTATTTATGGCGGGGACTTTTCACTATCAACAGGATAGCATGAAAAATCCCCGTTTTTGTTATGGAAAGAAATTTACTTATCCTATGTGCTTATTGAAAATATTTATCTACTTTTTGTGCTCTAAAACATTAAAATAAACCCAACAAAGATGGCTGCAACAAAACGTATTAAACGTGCATTGGTATCGGTATACCATAAAGATGGATTAGATGAAATTTTGAAGAAGAAGCTCCACCGCGAAGGTGTTAGTTTTGTGTCGACGGGTGGTACTCAGAAGTTTATAGAAGCATTAAACTCCCGTGTGATGCAGTAGAGGACCTGACCGGCTATCCTTCTATCCTGGGCGGACGTGTGAAGACGCTTCACCCGAAAGTGTTCGGTGGTATTTTGAACCGTCGTGATAATGAAGGTGACCAGGCCCAGATTGCCCAATATGAAATTCCTGAAATAGACCTGGTGATTGTCGACCTCTATCCGTTCGAGGAAACAGTAGCTTCAGGTGCGGAAGAACAGGCAATTATCGAAAAGATAGATATAGGCGGTATCTCATTGATCCGTGCCGCTGCAAAGAACTTTAAAGATGTAGTGATCGTAGCATCTAAAGCCCAGTATCAGCCGTTGATGCAATTGCTGAACGAAAAAGGGTGAAAACTTCTATCGAAGACCGCAAATGGTTTGCCAAAGAAGCGTTTGCCGTTTCTTCAGGCTATGATTCTGCAATCTTCAATTATTTCGATGACCGCCAAGGCTCGCATTTCCGTGCTGCCGTAGATGATCCGATGCACCTGCGCTACGGTGAAAACCCGCACCAGGCTGCCAAGTTCTATGGCAAATTCGATAATATGTTCGACCAGATTCACGGTAAAGAGATCTCCTACAACAACCTGTTGGATATTGATGCTGCCGTTAGCCTGATCAACGAGTTCGACGAACTGACATTCGCTATCCTGAAAACACAATAATGCCTGTGGTATCGCATCCCGTCCGACTGTGCTTGAAGCATGGAAAGAGGCACTGCCGGAGACCCGGTTTCTGCATTCGGCGGTATCTTGATTACCAACAGCGCAATCGATAAAGAAGTAGCTGAAGAGATCAACAAGATTTTCTTCGAAGTAATCATCGCCCCGGAATATACAAAAGACGCTTTGGAAGTGTTGATGCAGAAGAAAAACCGCATCATCCTGGTCCGCAAGGAAGCAAAGACGTGTCCGATGCAATTCCGTTCACTGTTAAATGGTGCATTGATGCAGGAAAAGACTGAGTATCCAG
>VOFJ01000518.1_pt1 | contig 27737 bp, 49 predicted proteins | sample 5384081 | NCBI WGS metagenome assembly VOFJ01 (sample SAMN12384729, study PRJNA508395) | human gut metagenome | isolation source: healthy gut I | host: Homo sapiens | reverse complement strand
CAAAGGACAAAAAAATATGTGCAGTTGTCAGTCACAGAAAATGTAACTTTTGACACCCACATCATAAAAATAAAAACGGCAGAAAACAACTTATTCATAAGAAAAATTTAGTTATATAAGCGGTAAGGAAAGCCAAATAAATTTTTTTATCTGCAGGAACCGCAGTGCTGCGAAAGATAATATTATGGAAAACGAATTGCCTAAAATGTCAGAATAGTATGAATGTATATTGAAAGTTGTCTGAATATATAATATAATACTATTACAATAAAAAAACGAGTATTCTTTTTGTTATGAGAGGATGAGAATCCATTGGCATATTAATTTCACATCGAAAAAAATATAGGAAAGTAGTGTAAAATATTTATTTTTAAGAAAGATATATGTGTTGCCGTAAATCTTGTGGAATGTAACAGAATTAAAGGAAGGAAAAAAGAATTTATGAAAAAGCATTTATCGGCTATCATAACAAGTATCGGAATCATGATTGGAATTATCTTACTGATTTTGATTCAGGTAATTGGAAAGACGAATATCCTTGACATACTGGTAAGGTGCTATGCTTTTTTCTATCCCATTATGGATTACTATTATTGTTTCCTTAAAAAGAAAAAAGAAAAAGTAGTACCGCTATTTCAAAGACCACCACCCGTCCAACGGGTGGTTTGCTCTAGGGCTATAAGCCCTTGTTACTAGGCCAGCGTCTCAAGGCTCTGGCTTTCTCTTTCGGCTATGAGAATTCTGTTTACACAGCCTTCCCACAGCTCCGTTCAAGCCATATTGCTCTTGACTCGTCGCTACCCCTTAAGGGGCATTGTTACTACTTGGCATTAATCCTTAAAAGGGTTCTCATATTCTTTACACTTAACTTATCCATTGCAATGTCATGCTTTTCCTGGTCCTGGATATATTTTTTTATTGTAGCCTCATTTAATCCGAACTGTGCTAACATAATATCCTTCTGCCCAGAAATGGCGATTTCCAAATTTATACTTTAAGTTTGCGTGTTTATCGAATATCATAAGCGCACTTTTCTCCTTTTAAATATCCCATAAATGACGATACACTTATCTTTGGTGGAATACTTACTAACATATGGACATCATCCGGCATCAAGTGCCCTTCTATAATTTCTACACCTTTATAACCGCACAGTTGCTTTATAATATCTCTTATGTCCTCTTTGTATTGATTGTAAATTACTTTTCGTCTATACTTTGGTGCGAAGACGATATGATAATTTGCACATCCATTTCGTATGTGCGAGTGAATTTTCTTTCTTCGCCATAAATTACCTTTCCTTTCTGCAATATAGCCTGAACAACTTTATTGTAAATCGAAAGGTAATTTTTTGTATAACAATCGACGCGCACCCGCATAGCGGGTGGTTTTTTTCCCCTTTCGTCCATCTACATTTTTCGGATCAACGAAAAATGTAGATGGACGAAACAGACTAAAGTCCATAAACTATGAGAAACACGCTCCGCGAGTTTTCTCAAGATTATCGCGACAGTCGCCAAGGTCTCGTGCAAGCACGGACTTTGGCTCGTTGTTCGCGTAAATAAAAAGTGGAAGTCTGTCAATGTTTTCAGTCCTTCCACTCATTTTCATTCATTTATCTTATTAATTCTCTCCGGGTTTATTTTACAATACCAACCATATCTTTTACATTCTCAAAGCCATTCTTCTTCATATAAGCTTCGATTCCGTCGATCACTTCCAGTGTCACTGCCGGATTTGTGGAAGTTTGCTGTTCCTACAGACACTGCACTTGCACCTGCAAAGAAGGAATTCGATTGCATCTTCTGCACAGGAAATTCCACCCATTCCGATGATCGGAATGTTAACAGCCTGTGCCACCTGATAAACCATGCGAACTGCAACTGGTTTCACGATCGGTCCGGATACTCCTCCGGTCTTATTCGCTACCGCAAATGTCTTTCTGTTGATATCAATCTTCATTCCTGTCAGTGTATTGATCAGAGACACAGCATCTGCTCCACCGGCTTCTGCTGCCCTTGCGATCTCTGTGATATCTGTTACATTCGGTGTCAGTTTCATAATGATCGGCTGCTTTTGCGATCTTCTTAATCTGCGCTGTCAGCTTTTCCACATTATGTGCATCCTGTCCAAATGCAAGAAATCCTGCATTAACATTCGGACAGGAAATATTAATCTCCATCATATCAATCGGTTCGTCTGCAAGACGCTCTACAACTGCAAGATACTCTTCCGGGAGCGTGTCCGCATACATTTACGATGATTTTTTGTATCAAAAATTCTTCAGATATGGAATATCTCTCTCGCAGAACAGATCGATTCCAGGATTCTGAAGTCCGATGGCGTTCATCATACCGCCATAAACTTCAGCTACACGCGGGGTCGGGTTTCCTGCCCACGGTACGTTCGCCACACCTTTCGTTGTCACTGCTCCAAGACGGTTCAGGTCTACAAATTCTGAAAATTCTTCTCCTGAACCAAATGTTCCGGATGCAACTGTTACCGGGTTTTTCCATTCTACACCGGCAATATTTACGCTCATGTTCATTAGATTTCCACCTCCGTAGACAAGAATACAGGGCCATCCTTACAGATACGCTTGTTGTTTACATTGCTATGTGCATCCTTTTCTTTCGATTTACATACACATGCCGGACAGGCACCGATTCCGCATGCCATTCTCTCTTCCAGTGAGATATAACATTCGATACCATTTTCCTCTGCATACTGTTTGATAGCCCACGAAGCATCGGTGTCGGACCACAGGCATAGATGATATCCGCTTCCAGAGCATTTTCACGGATTGCATCCATTACATTTCCTTTTGTTCCCACACTGCCATCTTCTGTGGAAATATACAGTTCTCCGTTCTGCTCGAACTCTTCCTTAAGGAATGTCTGTGCGTCGCGGTATCCTACTACGATCTGTTTCTTCTCGCAGTCCATCTGCTTCGCCAGTTCAAGGATTGGCGGTACACCAATTCCTCCGCCCATCAGAAATACTTTCTTTCCTTCAGCCTTCTCGTATGGGAATCCATTTCCAAGAGGTCCGATCACCGGAATGATATCTCCTGCTTTCAGCTTAGAAAATTCTTCTGTTCCTGTCTTCGGTCCTGTAACACGATAAACAACACGGAGTCTTCCGTTCTCTTTATCAATCTCACAGATACTAATCGGACGCGGGAAGCAGCTTTGCTTTCCGTCTGTAGTATACATGGAGATAAACTGTCCCGGCTTTGCGTCCTTTGCTGCCTCTGTATTGATCCACATGCTGTAGATTCCATCCGCCAGCTGCTCCTGGGAATGTACTACTGCATTTTCTTTCTGCTTTGCCATAAACTTATGCAATTCCTTTCTTGAAATTATGAGAAACACGATCTGCGGATTTCTCAATTTCTATGGTAAATTATTTTGCCGCTGCAAGTGCTCCGCTGATATCAGCTACCATTGCTTCAACTGCTGCTCTTGATGCATCACCGAAATTCTCCGGTCCGAACTTCGCATAAGCTTCCTGTTTGTAAGCTGCAATAATTCCACGGGAAGAGTTTACGATCGCACCAAGTCCGTCTTCGTTAAAGAAATGAACAAGGTCTTTTCCCTGTCCGCCCTGTGCACCGTATCCCGGTACAAGGATGTAAGACTTCGGCATGATCTTTCTTAATACTTTTCCCATCTCCGGATAAGTAGCTCCCACAACTGCTCCGATGTAGCTATAATCATCACCCATGCAGTCAGCTCCCCACTCGGCAACCTTCTCACCTACCCACTCATAAAGCGGTCTTCCATCAATGATTCTGTCCTGGAACTCTCCACTGGATGGATTGGATGTCTTAACAAGGATAAAAAGACCTTTCTTCTCTTCTTTACATACTTCGATAAATGGCTTTACTCCGTCAGATCCAAGATACGGATTCACTGTTGCAAAGTCCTCTCCGAATGGTGTATATTCCTTGCTTCCAACCTTAATCTTTCCAAGATGTGCTGTTGCATAAGCAGCAGATGTAGAACCGATATCTCCACGCTTTACATCTCCGATGATCACAAGGTCTTTCGACTTACAGTAATCTACTGTCTTCTTAAATGCCATCAGTCCCGGAATTCCGAACTGCTCGTACATTGCGATCTGTGGTTTTACTGCCGGAATCAGATCATAAGTCTTGTCAACGATCTCCTTATTGAACTGCCATACTGCCTCTGCTGCTCCTTCCAGTCTCACCATACTCTGCATAAGCCTTTATCAAGTACGTGCTGTGGGATGTAGTTCAGCATTGGATCGAGTCCAACTACGATCGGTGCACCTGTCTTTTTGATCTTCTCTACCAGTTTATTAATCATTCTTCATTCCTCCATATCCTGTTACTTTTCATCGGATCACCGATGAATGATAACCTTCGGTCTTTCCTTCAGGTTGACGCGTTACTTTTCTTTACGCACAATATATCATTTTTCATAATACCATATTCTTGAGAATTTTCCTAGTCATGCTTTTTTAATAAATCAAAAAATGAAGTTCTTTCTCTGTCACTCATTTAAACAGAATCTGAAAGAACTTCGTTTCTCTGGTTTTTATTTTTTAATATCCCGCCGGCACAAGCAATGTAAATGGACAAATCGGAATATTTCTCACGATTCCGAACCCCACCACTATAACTAATACCACATATAGGACTTTCTGATTAATCTTCTGATCCACATGATTACCACCGGTCAAAACCCAGTCAATCAATCGTGCTACCAATATACATCCCAAGAAACGGGAGTAATGTCACATACATCGGATTATACCGGAATGCCATATAAAATCTTCCATGTAAAATAGAATAGCTTGCCCGCCCGGCACCGCACCCCGGACAATACAGTCCGGTAATAATATGAAAGAGGCAGGGCAGCGGATACTGGTGCGGATTATGAAAAAAGAGATAACCCGCAGCGGCCACTGCAATCACTGCCCCCGTCAGAACTGCGATGATCCTGGCTGACCTTTTTGTTTGAAATGCTTCACGCATTTTTTCTCTTCAAATCATCATCCGCTCACTTTTTAATAATAGTAATAAGCCGAACCGGAAACTGCCCCTGTCACGATCAGAACCATGTAGATCAACCATGTAAGAAGACCAATTGCAAAGGATACGATAATCCAGTTTCTTGCCATCTTCGCATTATTCTGTGCTTCTTCAAGATTTCCTGCCAGCATAGCACTATTGATCTTCGCCGAGAATACGATTCCCACTACACCAAACGGAAGGCAGCAACATAACGTTGAAATAATCGATAATATAAGATACGGAACCCAGTTCACTGGCTTCTGTGGCATTCCATTGAAATTATTCTGCTGATAATATCCCTGGTTCTGCTGACCATAGTTTGGAGCTTGCTGAGTATAATTCTGATTCTGCTGGTTATAATTCTGATTTTGCTGACCATCCCCCTGTCCATACTCATAGTTGTTTGGTTCACCATAGGAAGTATTCTGCTCCTGATTCACACTTTTTTGTATGGATCGTTCTGATATGAACCTTCCACATCCTCCTGCTGTGTTGGTTCTGTCGGCTGCACATCTTCTTCGGCTGCACTTTTTCTTCCGGCAGCACATCTTCTTCTGACTGCACTTTTTCTGTCGGCTGCTGTACCTCTGCTGTATCTTCTGTTATGTTATCTGTTGTCTCTTCCTTCACCTGTGATACAGGTTCCATCTTCTGTACCGGCTGCTTTGCCCCGCAATTCGGGCAGAACTTTACAACTATCCGGTATCTCCTGATAACAGTTCATACATCTCATTTTCTCTACCTCGCTTTCGTAAGTCACAATTTTCACTTTCCCTGAGCACTGACCAATTTGCTCACTTGTTCGTTTTATGACTTTATTTCTTATATCATAACATTAATATCACCAAAAAACTTGTATCTTCATTAAAAATTAACACTTTTCTTTTCCCCAAACGGATTTCTTCCATCTGTTTTGCAGTTTCCTCATCAAGATAATCCGGAAGATAATTTTTTCAGATTTACCTGCCTGCCCAGATGCTCTCCTCTGAGTTCTTTTAATGCCAACTCAACCTCTTCTTTCAGACCTGGCGCAGACATTCTGTGAGCCCCCTGTCCCATGATGATCACCTGTTCAAGTCCATCTGATGTGGCTACTGTTACATCTGCATTCTTCGCAATCCTGCGGACTGTCTTCTCAATATATTGATCTGCTGTTTCTGCTTCTTTCGTATAGACAATATAAATGTTATGAGATATTTCAGCACTTCACCCGATTCCCTCTACTTTATAAGCATCATACACAAGGATCAGGGTACATTTGCGGAATCCCTGATAGTTACTTAGAATATCTGCAAGCTTTCCTCTTGCTGCACAAATATCTCTTTCTGAAAGTTCTTTCAGTTCTTCCCATGAAAAAATTATATTATAACCATCTACCGGAAGGTATTCTTCTATTCCGGCTTTCGCTCTCCGGCGCGCTTCCCACTTCGGATCCTGGTAAGCGCTTCCCGGCTCTCTTGTCTTTTTCCTTTGCCCGGACAGTTACAGGACCTGTAGAACGATTCTTCTTTGATCCGGTGTACGGACATAGATCGCATCCAACTCTTCCTGTGTCAGTTCAATACTGGAGTGCCTGCGTTTTGAAGTGTCACCTCCATTACATCCATTTCATCATCATTTCCTGATTCCAATGTATGTTCCATATGCATATATTCTTCAACTTCATCCCAATCTACAACAAATCCTGCTCCATGTGCACAGAATACAGAACCTGTCGGATTCGCCAGATCTGCCTCTGAATCATAGGTTGACGCTGCCAGAACTTCTTCCTGATTATGACAAATATCATAACCTTTCAACGAAACTGCCATTCTTCCACGTCCACCTGTATAGGCAGTGAATTCTTTCTGATATCCACGCATCAGGGACACCGGTGCACTTCCTGTCAGCACTGTTATCTCTTCTTCTATCATCGGTGTTCCGAATTTGCCGGACATATTTTGGATATCTGTCATAGCTCGTCCTACATTTTCTGATGGAAGTTCCATTCGAATTCATAATATGGCTCCAGAAGAATACTGTCTGCTTTCTTTAATCCCTGACGCACTGCACGATAAGTTGCCTGACGAAAATCTCCGCCTTCCGTATGTTTCTGATGTGCACGTCCGGAAGTCAACGTAATCTTCATATCCGTGATCGGTGAACCTGTCAGCACACCTTTGTGTTCCTTCTCTTCTAGATGTGTCAGGAACAAGCCGCTGCCAGTTTCTGTCCGAATATCTTCACTGCACTCTGCTGCAAACTGCATTCCGGATCCACGTTCTCCCGGTTCTAGGCGCAGATGCACTTCTGCATAATGACGTAATGGTTCAAAGTGTCCCACACCTTCTACCGGTGCTGTGATTGTCTCTTTGTAAACAATACTCCCTTCACCGAATTCTACCAGCACACCAAAACGTTCCTTTATCATCCGCTGTAAAATCTCAATCTGCACATCTCCCATCAGCTGTACATGAATCTCAGAAGTCTGTTCCTCCCATACAATATGAAGTTCTGTTCTTCTTCCTCTAAAATCTTTAGGTTCAAAAGCATCTTATGTACATCACAGTCATCCGGAAGAAGGATCTGGTATGTCAACACCGGCTCTAATACCGGTAAATCCGACTCTTCTTCTGCTCCGATTCCCCTGCCCGGGTCTTGTATTTTCCAATCCTGTCACTGCACATACTCTTCCGGCTTCTACTTCCTGGACAGCCTCAAATTTCTCACCGGAGTAGATCCGGATCTGATTGATCTTTTCATTCAGTCCTTCCACTACATCTTTTACTTTCAGTCTTCCACCTGTCACTTTCAGATAGGTCAGACGGTTTCCCTGATTATCCCTTGCAATCTTATAAACCTTTGCCCCAAACTCTGCCGGATAAGTCTTATCTTTTATATACAGATCAAGTCCATCCAAAAGTTCTTCCACGCCTTGAGAATGTAGTGCCGAACCAAAATAACATGGAAACACCTGACGGTCTGCAACTGCTTTTTGTACTTTATCCGAGAGATTCTTCCCTCTTCCAGATATTCTTCCATCATATCATCTTCACAGACAGCCAGCTCTTCCCAGCACCTCTTCCACTGCGCCCTCTTTCGCATGTAGAAATACTTTTCCACCCGCAGACAGTCAGATTCTGTCATGATATCCACAAATGGAACGACATTTTCCCCAAAACGCTTGCGGAGTTCTTTCAGAAGTTTTTCACCCATCCGTTCCTTCCTGATCCATTTTATTCACAAAAAGAAAGGTCGGAATGTGATATCTTTTTAATAACTTCCATAATGTCTGTGTATGTCCTTGCACACCATCTGCTCCACTGACAACAAGCACCGCGCAATCCAGAACCTGCAGAACGCGTTCCATCTCCGCAGAAAAGTCCACATGTCCCGGTGTATCAAGAAGTGTGATCGTGCGATCCTTCCACCGGAATACTGCCTGCTTGGAAAAAAAGTGATCCCACGTTCTCTTTCCATCTGATCTGTATCTAGAAACGCATCTTTATGATCCACTCTGCCAAGACTTCCTGATTGCTCCGGCATGATAGAGCATGCTTTCTGACAATGTCGTCTTTCCGGCATCCACATGCGCTACAATACCTATATTTATATATCTGTCCGGCTTATTTTCTGAGTTATTCCCCATAAAATCTGCCCCTTTCATTGTTTTCTCGTTTTTCAATTATACCATAGGAAAGAAAAGGAGTCGACTGCTCTTCTTTACAGTCAACTCCTGCTTTTCTTTCTCTGTTATCTTCTAATTATTCACTGAATGATGCACAACCAGGCTTTCCCGATCGATTGCCTTAAAAAGAATACCCCAGATTTTTATAGTACTCCATTACCGTCGGAAGTGCCTGGATGGTAGACTCCTTCGCCTCTGTGTCATGGAACAGGAGCATTACTTTGGTATACTCATCCGTCTCTGACTGTGCGATGATCTGATCTGCCGTAACCGTTCCTCCGTCTCCACTGCTCACATTCCAGTCATAATACTGGTATCCCTTATCCAGCACCTGCTGCGTCAGTTGTGTCATAATTCCCGCCGTATATTTTTTCGAAATGGAATTTGATGCGCCTCCCGGAAAACGGATAAAGCATGGAACAAATCCAAGCTGTTCCTTTGCCACCTCTCCTATTTTCTCAAGATCATCAAAATAAGCATCCACAGATGCATAGACCTGATCATATTCATGCGTATAGCTGTGAAGTCCAACTGTATGTCCCTCATCATAAACTTTCTTGATCATAGGAAAATAATCCGGCTGCTGGGCAGTAATGAAAAAGGTAGCTTTCGCATCATACTGATCCGAGAATATCAAGCACACGCTGCGTATTCGCAGACGGACCATCATCAAATGTCAGATAAACGACTTTCTCATCATCCTGCGGATCCATGGTTCCAACTGCAACTCCCGGCTGAAGAGACATGGACTTATCTCTTTCTGCCTTTGCTGCCTCTTCTGCTTTTTTTTTTCTCTTCTTCGGCTTTTTTCTTCTCTTGTGCTTCTTTCTCTTTCTGTATTTCTACCTGACGTAAAGCTGCTGCTTCCCGCGCATTTGCCACCATACATACACCTGTTCCGACAATCGCAAAAAACACAAGACCTACCAGTATGTTGAAATAAATATTGTTCTCCTGACGCATTCTTTTATAACTATGCCAGACACTCACCAGTACATCTTTTATCTTTATCAACATTTCCTTTCTTTATCTTTTGCTGCATTCTCTCTCCCAATCCCTCTGCGTTACTGTAAACAACGCTCTTTTTTTCTTACGGATATTACTGACATCACTATTTCCAGCATCTTTCGCATACAATATCCGTATAATTATATATATTATAAACCATACTTCTTAAATATGTAGTAATGATTCATTAAGAATTATTCGAAAAATGTTACATTTCTGTTACTCACTATCCTGCACTACTGTTCACACTACATGAGACCAGCAATGCATCCCCATCCATCCGTATTTGACCATTTTTTTTACAGGTGTTAAAATAACTTTACAGATAAGCAATCACCGCATTCGTATGATCTGCCATAGAACACAGAAAGGAGAATATCCGCAATGGAGGATAAGCGTATCACCAAAACAAAACGTGCTTTAAAGTCTGCTCTTTTTTTGAGCTTTTAACCACACAGGCTTTTGATGTAATTTCAATCACGGAATTATGTAAGATTGCCAATGTCAGCCGGATCACTTTTCTACACACATTATAAAGATAAATTTGCCCTCCTTGACGACATTTTCAATGATTTGCTGATTATTGGAAAAGAAGGATACCATCGCAGACAGGAGGAAAACAATCCTGAAAACAATCTCACGCAGGGATATCTGAACGTTTTGGACAGTATTTTGTCTCTTTACTACGAACGTTATGATTTTTTTTCCAGCATGTCGTACCGGAGACAAATCCTTACCTGGCTTTTCGATTTTATCGGATCCTTTTAGACACGGTAGAATCTCATACAGATAAGCTGAAAGCTTCTTATTCTTTAAAAATATTCTGCAAGACAGATTGCCGGATTCATCTGCTTTTTGGTCTGTTCGGATTTATCAGTGAGTCTTATACATCAAAAAGTACCGTTAGAACAGGTTCAGGCCGGAGCAAGACAACTTTTAACAGATCTTCTGCAATCCAAAATTCTTGTATAATGTTTTGCATTTGTAACTGTTCAGAGCCAAGCAAAATTTCAAAAAAAGATGTAAAATGCTTGCATTTTTAGATTTAAACCTGAAAAAGAACATGCCCCACAGTTTCAAGACTTCTTAAACAGAAGCTTTTATTCTTTGGTCATGTTCTTTTTATTTTTAATAGTTACGCCTCTTTTTTCTTTGTAATGATGCGCCTGCTCGAGCATCATATCTTTCACCTTCATTAAGCGAATCTGTGTACTTCTTTCATTCTCATCCAGCTTCATCGTAATATATTTGATACTTTCCTCTGTCGCTGAATGATAACATGCTCCAGTGCATTTACACGACGTCTTGTCTTCTCAATCTCTGCCGCCCTCAGCTGACATGCTTTTTCACATTCTGCAAGTCGGATCATATCCGGGAGGATATCTGATAAAGACTTCACTGCTCCATCAAGATCACTGGAAGTAAATGCAAATCCATAAGAATAGATATCATTTTCATCCGCCGTTCTTGTTTTGGATGTGAAGGTCGGAATCTCTACACTCATAACATTCTTCTCATCAACTATAAGTCCAACTTCCTGCTTCGAGCCATCAATGCAGTATTCAGTGATGCCTCTGACATTCCGGCCCGGGCAATAACAAAATTACGGTTCGCAGAGAAATTCCTTCTTCTACACGAAGTCTCACTTCCATATTTTCTCGGACAAGATCCGGATACTGGCGCATCAGCTCATCACGCTTATCTTTCAAAAGCTTGTGACCACGAATGGCTGTAATCCGCTTTTTCTTCAAACGGGTTAGTTCCATACGGGTTGGATTCACTTGTTTCGCAGCCAATACCGCCACCTCCTCTTTCTATCTTCGATCACTCTGTCTGTTCTTACTCTTTGTCGTAATATTCATCCGGATATTTATCGTCAATTCGTTTGAGTTCGGTACGCGGCAGCATGCGAAGCAGTTTCCAGCCGATATCCAATGTTTCCTCAATGCTTCGGTCTGTCTGATATCCCTGAGATACATATTCTTTCTCAAATGCATCTGCGAAACGTGCATATTTCAGGTCAATTTCTGTCAGTGCGGCCTCTCCCAGGATAACCATCAGCTCTTTTGCATCTTTACCACGCGCATAAGCGGCAAACAACTGATTCATCGTATTGGCATGATCTGCTCTTGTCTTACCTGCTCCGATTCCTTTATCTTTCAGACGGGACAGAGATGGAAGAACATCAATTGGAGGTGTTACTCCTTTTCTGTAAAGCTCACGGCTTAAGATGATCTGTCCTTCTGTGATATATCCTGTCAGGTCAGGGATTGGATGAGTTTTATCATCTTCAGGCATGGTCAAGATCGGAATCAGTGTGATACTTCCCTTCTTGCCATTCTGTCTTCCGGCTCTTTCATATAGTGTTGCAAGGTCTGTGTACAGATATCCCGGATATCCACGACGTCCAGGAACTTCCTTTACGGCTGCGGATACCTCACGAAGTGCATCGGCGTAGTTTGTGATATCAGTCAGAATAACCAGTACGTGCATATCTTTTTCAAATGCAAGATACTCCGCTGCTGTCAGCGCCATACGTGGTGTTGCGATACGCTCGATTGCCGGGTCATTCGCAAGGTTTACAAACAATACTGTCCTGTCGAGTGCTCCTGTCTCACGGAAAGCTTTCGATAAAGAAGTTGGATTCCTCGAAAGTAATACCCATAGCCGCAAATACAACGGCAAACTTTTCATCTTTTCCGCGGACCTTCGCCTGACGGGCAATCTGGGCAGCCAACTGGGCATGAGGCAGACCGGATGCTGAAAAGATTGGAGCAGCTTCTGTCCACGAACCAGTGTATTCAGTCCGTCGATCGCAGACACTCCTGTCTGGATAAACTCCTCCGGGTAGCATCTGGCCGCCGGATTCATCGGAAGACCATTGATGTCCATTCTGGTCATCCGGAAGGATCTGCGGACCCTCATCAATCGGATTACCAAGTCCATCAAAGACACGTCCAAGCATATCTTCTGATACGCCAAGCTCCATGCTTCGTCCAAGAAATCGGACTTTGCTGTTGGAGAGGTTAATACCTGTTGAACTTTCAAACAGCTGTACAAGGACATCATTTCCGTTCACTTCCAGAACTTTACATCTTCTAGTCTCTCCGCTCGCCAGCTCGATCTCTCCAAGCTCATCATATGTTACGCCTTCTACCCCATGCACCAGCATCAGAGGTCCGGCCACTTCCTGAATGGTTCTATATTCTTTTGGCATTTAACCTTCCTCCTTTACAAATGCTGCTGCGATCTGAGCGCTTAATGTCTCATCAACCTGTTTAAATTCTTCGTTCAAAAGCTTATCTTCTGTCACATATTTAAAACGTCCGATCTGCTCTCTGACCGGCATTGAGATCAGCTTCTGAAGTGATGCACCATCTTTTAATGCATCGGTTGCTCTGTCAAAAATGCCAGTTAACGAGAACCATCATCATGTGCTGTTTCTTCAATGACGTATACGTATCTACTTCATGGAAAGAGTTCTGATGCAGGAAGTCCTCACGAATCGATCTTGCAGCTTCCATCTTCAGACGGTCGGACGGTGAAAGTGCGTCCATACCTACCATCTTAACGATCTCTTCCAGTTCTGCTTCTTCCTGAAGCAGTGTCATCATCTTCTGACGGCCTTCCATCCAGTCTTCGGCAACCTGTCCGTTAAACCATTTTTCCATATCATCCGATACAGGGGAGTAACTCTTCAACCAGTTGATTGCCGGGAAATGTCTCTTGTATGCCAGGGAAGCATCCAGTCCCCAGAACACTTTGACGATACGAAGTGTAGCCTGAGATACCGGCTCAGACGTATCACCACCCGGAGGAGATACTGCTCCGATAACGGAAAGTGCACCTTCTCTTCCTTCTTTACCAAGGGATACCACATGTCCGGCTCTTTCATAGAACTGTGCCAGACGACCTCCAAGATATGCCGGGTAACCTTCTTCACCAGGCATCTCTTCCAGACGTCCCGACATTTCACGGAGAGCCTCTGCCCAACGTGATGTTGAATCTGCCATTAACATTGCAACTGAGTATCCCATATCTCGGAAATATTCCGCAATTGTAATTCCTGTATAAATAGATGCCTCACGAGCTGCAACCGGCATATCTGAGGTATTGGCGATCAGAACAGTTCTCTGCATCAAAGGCTGTCCTGTTTTCGGGTCCTTCAGTTCAGGGAACTCATTCAGAACATCTGTCATCTCATTTCCACGCTCACCACATCCGATATAAACTACGATATCTGCCTCTGCCCATTTCGCAAGCTGATGCTGGATCACCGTTTTACCACTTCCGAAAGGTCCCGGAACGGCAGCCACACCGCCCTTGGCGATTGGGAAGAATGTGTCGATCGATAACACGCTGTCCTGTTACAAGTGGCATCTCCGGTGGAAGTTTCTTTTTATACGGACGTCCACGGCGAACCGGCCATTTCTGCATCATAGTTAATTCTTTTTCGCCTTTTTTCTGTTTTTCAACAACTGCTACAATATCTTCTACTGTAAATGTGCCTTCTTTGATTTCCTTGATTGTTCCTTTAATTCCGTAAGGAACCATGATCTTCTGCTGCACGAGAACTGTCTCCTGAACTGTACCGATCACATCTCCTGTCTCTACTTCATCTCCAACCTTTACAGTAGGAACAAACTCCCATTTCAGATTTCTCTTAAGAGACGGAACTTCGACTCCTCTTTTCAGGTTATTTCCGGAAATCTTCATAATATCATCCAGTGGTCTCTGGATTCCGTCATAAATACTTGCGATCAGACCAGGTCCTAATTCTACAGACATTGGAACATCCATAGATTCAACCGGTTCTCCAGGTCCGAGACCTGATGTCTCTTCATATACCTGAATGGATGCCTCGTCACCGTGCATCTCAATGATCTCTCCGATCAGACGCTGTTCCGATACACGGACAACGTCAAACATATTCGCATCACGCATTCCCTCTGCGATAACAAGAGGTCCTGCGACTTTTTAATCACTCCTGTGCTCATTCGCTTACTCCTCCAAACAGAATATCTGGATCCGACGGCCTGCTCAACTGTCTTCTTCACGCCTTCAACTCCGGCTCCTGTATTCCCCGACACACCCGGGATCTGAATAATCGCCGGAAATGTCTGCTCACCATACTTGTTGATTTCTGACGGAATCTGTGCAGCCACAGCCTCTGTAATATAGATAATGCCGTAATTTCCTTCTGCAAGCTGGCGAAGCTTTGTCTTCGCCTCATCCCGGTCCTTCACAGGGCAGATGCTAAGACCGAGGGTGGCAAATCCATAGATACTGTCATAATCGCCCATTACTGCAATCTTATACATACATCTCCCTTATCCTTTCCCGGATTGCTTCATCCGGAAATTCATTCTGCTTTCCGGTCAGTATAATCCGTACTGTCTTGATCTCATTTTGTCTGGCTAACAGATACGCCAAAAGCGGTCCAACGGAAAATGATTCATATTTCTGTGACCTCATAGAATCTGTCATTTTATTATCACACCAGCGTTCAAAGGCCGACGGTGATATTACGCAGTGCATCGGCACCTTCACGATAAGATGTTCCTTCCGATACTGTGCGATCTCCTCCGCACCGGCCAATGCTGCCTGTGTCAGCTGATCCACATTGATTTCGGAACAATTTACCATTGCTTTTTTCATAAATTCTGCATTTTTTCCTGTCTTCTGAGATCTTACTGCAATCTTAATATCAGCGATTGCAACTGCTGTCTGTGCATACTCTTCAATGATCTTCTCACCTGATTTTTTCCCTGCTTCCAGCATAGATTCCAGTGTTGCGTGATCAATAATAAGATCGCACAACTGTCCGTCTCTTGTGTGAAGCAGAGTGTCAAATGCTTCTCTTGCTGTTGCTGGCATATTACCCGGCAGCTTATCAAATTCTTTTGTTCCGACAAGTGCAAACATCTCTTCTCCAGGAATCTCACAGTCATCGCAAAAAATGTTTTTATTCTCTACTTCCGTACACACTTCTTTGATCGCTGCTTTCAGATTGTGATAAAGTTTTGGAAGTGACAGAACATCGAATACATGCATATCCGGTGCCACCTCACGGATTGTCTGCCACATCTTCTCTTCTTCCTTATTCAGAACTTCATCTGCATCCAACGTTCCTGCTGTCAGATCTCCCCAGCCCTTTTCAACCCGAAGCTGTAGAGCCTGTTCTGCACTCTTGCACGCAAGAAGCTGTTCGATCACTGCATTCGTTAAAAGAGACTTCCAGTGCACGGATTCTGGCAACCGCATAGGTATATTTTGTCTTACTCAAGATTATCCCTCCTTGCGGCTACACTGCTGTAAACAGCTGCCGGTTCACTTTATCTGATAACTCTTCTCTTCTTGCATCAAACAACGCTTTGATCGTACAATTTTTCTTCGATGCCTCCATAGGTCAGGATAAATCCCCCATCCATTCCGTCCGGCACTGTCTCTGTAAGTTCCAGGCTTCCGCCTTTCTTCTTCGCTGTTTCATATACTTTTTCCATATACCCTTGAGGCATACGTTTTCTGTCTTTCTCTGTAAAGCAGATGGTTCCTTCTTCCGAAGTACATACTTCTCAAGAACCTTTTCAAGCATTGCAAAATAAGCTGCATCATCAAGCTCTCCGACTGCTTTGTAAGCATCTTCAAGAACTTCACTGATCACTTCCTGTTTCGCCTCAAGTACTGCCTTGCGCTTTCTCATATCTGATGAAGAGGCCAGGCGTTTCACAGAATCTTCTGCTCTGGCTTCTGCCTGTGCGACAATCTTCCGTGCATCTTTCTCTGCCTGTGCTTTTTGCTTCCCCAATTATAGAATCCGCCTGTGCGTGTGCCTGTGCGAGTATCTCTTTTTGCATTGTCCTGCGCCTCTGCGATTATCTGCGCTTTCATTTTGTCAAGTCCACTCATCTCCACGCTCTCCTTTTTTTATTTATTTCTTACAGCTGGATACCACTTACTGCGAGGAAGGAAATCAGAAGAGCCAGGATCGCATATGTCTCAACCATTGCCGGGAACAGCATAGCTTTACCAAACTGCTCTCACGGCTTCTTTGCTACGATTCCGATAGAAGCTGCTGCTGTCTTTCCCTGTGCGATACCTGAGATCAGTCCAACGATACCGATTGGGAGACACGCTGCAAGGATCATAAGTCCTGACTGAACACTTACCTCTACTCCGCCACCGCCGAGGATACCAATTTTTAGAAAGTGTAATAAATCCAACAAGCAGTCCATACAGTCCCTGTGTACCTGGGAGCAGCTGCATGATGAGTACTTTAGCGAATTTGCTCGGGTCTTCTGTTACAACACCTGATGCTGCCTGTCCTGCGATACCTACACCTAACGCAGATCATGCACCTGCGAATAATACTGCGATTGCTGCGCCTAATAATCCATATACAACTCCAAGTTCACCTGCTATATTCATAATGTTGTTTCCTCCTTAACATCAACATATTTCGTATTTTCTTTAAAAGGCTCGAATGCTTTTCCGCCGCCTTCATATAATTTTCCGAAGAATTCCACCAAACTGTAAACGGTTTGTGTGTACATAAGCTCCCAGCAGATTGATCGCCAGGTTCAATACGTGTCCCACAATGAAGATCACAATGAAAAGAATCACACCGATCACATTGTTTGGAAGCATTGCTCCCATCTGATTAATAACGGATGCGATAACTCCTGTTGCAAGTCCAAGTGCAAGAAGTCTTGAATAGGACAATGCGTCACTGAGCCATCCTGTCACGTTATACAAATCATACGCTCCAAGCGCAAGCCGAAGCGCCGGATTCTTGTTTGCTCTTCCTGACATCAGCACAATACCGATTGCTCCACCCGCAGCCATCACTTTTGCAGCAGTGTTCAAAGCCGCCGGGAACACGATCGTAGTCTGTGCGATCGATGCGAAAATGTCACTTGGAAAGCAGCATCAGGATCAACCCGATCAGCATTACAAACCAAAGTACAACGTCACAGATAAAATCTACAACCTTACCATCTTTTAAACACAGATAACCTTTTAATTCCCAAGTCCTACGAACAAATGAATTGTTCCAAATAACAAAGAATAAACCAAAGTTTCATTGGATCATTCAATGGAACAAACCAAAGTGCCGGAACTGTTACCGTATGTCCGAAGAATTTTTCTGAAACAATGTCTACGATATTTCCAAAATATCCTCCAAACAGAACGCCCCATACAAGTGTAGATACTCCACAGTAAAAAGAACAGTTTCAAAGATTTTGCCATGCTCTGTGACATTCTTGGATATTTCTTCACAAGAATCGCACACACAATTGCAACAACTGCTCCATACGCTGCATCTGACAACATCATTCCGAAGAAAAATACATAGAAGAATGACATGATCGTTGTCGGATCGATCTCTCCGGCATGCGGTAATCCGTAAGATTCTACAATGCCTTCCATGTTCGTAGAGAACGGGTTATTCTTTTAAAATAACCGGTGCTTCTTCACCTTCTTCAATGTCTTCAACATCTACCATACAGTTATATTTCTCTGTCAAAAAGATTTCTCTACCGGACCTGCTTCACATGCCGGTATATATCCACTGATCACAAATGTACGCTTTGACTGAAGAAGATCTCCGAGAACTGCATACTTATCTGCTCGGACTCTGTAATAATCTGCTACGGCCTGAAGTTCTTTTCCTTTTTTGGAAGCCAGGCTCTTAAGTTCTGCCTCGCACTGCGTCATCCGCTCTCTTGACGCTGCTATCTCTGTTTCCAGTACTTCCTTCTGCTCTTTTTTGGTGTCTTGCTCCAGTTCTGGGACGGTCTTGCAAATCCTGCACTCCGAAGTGCTTCTTCCACTGTCCGGAGTTGTTCTTTCAAACAGATGACTGCAATGCAGATCATATTAGATTCTGCTGAAACTAAATGTACATCGACCCCTGTTTTCTCCATCACTTCCGGAGTCTTCTCAAGTAGAATGGAATAAATGTTCTCAAGAGTAAGCTCTCCCGGCATTGTTCCAAGGATCAAAGCAGTCCTTTTTGTCTTCCCTTCCTGAAGCGGAACATCTAATGCCATCCACGGCATCAGACTTTCAATCTGATTCTCAATCTTTGCTATGCCTGCTCTAAGCTCAGCATACTCGCGATCAAGATCATAAATTTCGCGGGCTGTCTTGATCAATTCCGGTCCGATATCTGAACCTTTTCTTCCAACTCGCGATCGATCAGTTCTTTTTTCCTTCCAGCGAAGAAAGTAATGACTTTTTCTCCGGAGCGTAAGCATCCGAGAATCCCCAGTGCCTGATCTGCTGCCGTTGCCGCTTTTTTCAAATTTCATCCGCTGTCCGGTTGTGTCCATCTTTTGGAAGAATGCATCCTCTTCTTTTTTTCCCTGTCAACTTCAAGAACTCCAAGATGCTGTAACTGTTCCAGGATTGCTTTTCGGTCTTTCTTTAAGGCGCAGATGCTGATTCTCTGCATCTTAAGTACCGCCATAATCTTATCCCTCCTTTTTTGTTACGACCACATGGATCAGATTAATTCAGAAAGGAACTAGCTGCACTGCTGCATCCTTTTTTCTCTTTGCAGAAACCTTCAGCTCTTCGATCACATCTTTGAGCTTCTCTGCTTCTTTATCTTCCTGATTTTTCGCCTCTTCTTCTCTGGCTTTCTCATCCAGTCCACCGGCAGTTCTTTTTGCCTCTTCTACAAGTTCTTCATGAATCTGCTTTGCCTGAAGAGATGCATCTTTCAGAATCTGTTCTTTTTGTTCCTGCGCTTTTTACAAGAATCTCTTCTGCCTGCTGTTCTGCTTCTTTAATTGACCGGATTGTCTCATCCACCATAGTATCTACACCACCTTTCTTGTCTTCCCCTTTTTTTATTGTTCTTATGTGATTTTGAACAATAAGATTTCTTCGCTGCATGTTGTTACTGCACATTAATATCTAAGGATTATGCTGTTCGCAGCACGTATCAATATATTATTACCATACTTTTCTTTCCTATTCTCTTTCTGTTTGTAACTTTCGCACAACGATGTTATTTTAAACATAGCATATTTTGTCGTAATAATCAAACTTTTTTTATTAGATTTTTATAAAAAATTTTTAGATTACTAAATATTTCGTCTATTTTTCGTAGTTTATTAAACGTTTTTTGTGTATTTGTATAAATATCTGATTATTTACCATTCAAAAAAAGGAACAAGATCAAACCTTTTTCCAAATGATTTGACCCTGTTCCTTTTTTCACTTTATTTCCAATGAAGTTCGTGCAGCTCTCCACTTAAATTCATTCCTGCAAATCCATTCTGTCGCAGTGCTTCATACAACACAATTGCCACCGAATTACCAAGATTCAATGAGCGGATATCTCCGTTCATCGGGGATTCTCATACAGTCTTCCTCATTCTCTACAAGAATCTCTTCCGGGATTCCCGCACTCTCTTTTCCGAACATAATATAGCAATCCGGCTCATACTCTACATCTGTATAGACCTTGTGTGCTTTTGTTGTCGCCATATAGATTTTTTGCTCCTGGATTCTTTTTCAAGAAAATCCTGATAATCAATATAAGTTGTCACATCAAGATCGTTCCAGTAATCCATACCGGCACGCTTTAATGCTTTCTCATTCAGCTTAAATCCCAATGGCTCGATCAGATGTAGCCTTGTCCCTGTTGCCACACAGGTTCTTCCGATATTCCCGGTATTTGCCGGAATTTCCGGCTCATAAAGTACAATGTTTAACATAATTATCGCCTCTTCTATCTTCTTGTTCTTCTGATTCTTTTCGTTCTTTCCACCAACGGCTCAGTTCATCCGGTGCCGGACGATCCGATAACGGGTTTCTTCTCCATTTACAAGTGTTCTTGCATTCTGTTCTTTTACAAATCCGATTCGTACTGCCGGAACACCTGCATTCTTCAAGCTTTCCAATGTCTCTTCTCCATGCTCTGTCAGCACAAGATAACTTCCGGCTGATGTGAGAAGATATGGATTCAGCTGAAAGAATTCACAGATTTCCACCGTTTCCTGCTTAAGTGCAAAGTTTTGAAAAATCAATCTCAAACCCTATCTTTTCTGCCTCTGCAAGTTCCCATAATCCGCAGAGTACACCTCCATCCCCACATTGTCTGCTCTTTTGCTTCTTCTGGAAGCTGTAAAATCTGTTCCGGAAGTATCAGTGATTCCTTGCAGCGCTTTGTTTTTTCTATAAAGGACGGTGTAAATCTTGTACGAAGATCTGCTTCTGCCTCTTCAACCAATCGCAACGTTCCTTCTAATCCCGTATAGCCACAAAGAATGATTTCCGTTCCCGGAAAACATTTTTTCATCTGCTGTTTTTTGATTTTCTTTCACGCCGACAGCAGTAATATGAATCACTGTCTGCAAAACATACTCTGCACTTTCAGCCTGTACACAGGTAATGGCAAGTCCTGTCTCCTCACAGATCTCTGTCAGGATTCTCATGATTTTTTTTAATTCCTGCTCGTCAGAACTTTCAGGAAACAAAATCTGTACTGAAACCGCTGTTGGTCTGACTCTCTTTGCTGCAAGATCTCCTGCTGATTTAATTACTGCATATTTCACCTGTGCCGGTGCTTTTTCCGCTTACTGAAGTGCTACTCCGACAAAAATCCTTTTCGTCAGATATCAGTTCGGAACTACTTTCTTCCCACGCAGTTTTTCCTGTTGAATTCCTGTTTACTTTTTGGATCTGTTTCTTTACAGAACGATTCCAGATCGTCTGCGTTACTCTCCCTGTCCGCATCACACTCTCCTTAGACCAGATATGGAATCACCATCGTTGCAACCATTGCAACAATAACCACCAAAATAATAATTGACACCAAACGTCTTACTTTTTTATCATAAAAATTCATCTTTTTTCTCCATTTCCATTAACAAAACCATATGTAAATATCTTTCTAATATCTGCAACGCTATACTAGTCCTCTATTATATAAATCGCCGCATCCTGATTCAGCTTATTTCTATGTCTGTAATCAAAAAGATGCAACTTTCCATTCAATCGCTCCCAGATGAGTCATCTTTCGCAGTTGGCGGCTGTCGTATCCTTCATAATCCTTCAGATACTTGTGCTCTTCTGCCTCTTTCTTATAAAATTCAGACGCTACATCCTTTTCCACTTTGCTCTCTCCAAGAAATGCCGGACGATTCTTCACATTATCTCTCAGATAAAGATCTAAAGTCATGCTTTCAAGCACCTTCTCTTTAAAAATCCGCTTCTTTCTTCTGCATTTTCTCCGAACATGTGAATTCTGCTAATTCTGATTCTACAAAGTCCCACAATATCTCATAACGTGCAAGCCTTGAATAATTCAACCCAAACAAGCCTTTCTTCTCATAATAATTGCCCATTTTCTCATACATGGAAAATGCGGATGGAAACAATTCCACAAGAAGTCTCATCGTATGACTAAACTGAAAACTGTTATAGTAAACTTCCACCATCTCTTCTACTTTCTTCAGACGGATCACATCACTGTATGGAAGCCATTTTGTTGAAAGTACTTCATACGGCGGACGATTCTGGCAAAGCAGCTCATACTCTTTCATCTTCTCATGCATCACAGATCCATGCAGTACTTTCAGAAATCCAAGCTGAAACTGATCCGGTTCCATAGCATAAACTTCATTAAAAGAATGAGCAAAACTATCATAATTCTCATATGGAAGACCTGCGATCAAATCTAAATGCTGATGCACATTTCCCTTCTCATGAATCCTTGCTACCTTATCACGTACTTTTTCCAGATTCATGGAACGGTTGATCTCTTTGATCGTCTGTTTATTCGTTGACTGAATTCCAATTTCCAGCTGAATGAGTCCTGGACGCAAACTCCGGATCAACTCAATCTCTTCCTCATTCAGAAGATCTGCTGCCACTTCAAAATGAAAATTTGTAATCCCTTTATCATGCTCTTTGATATAATTCCAGATTGCCATCGCATGATCATGCTTACAGTTAAATGTTCTGTCAACAAACTTAACCTGTGGCACTTCATGATCAATAAAAAAACTGCAGTTCTTTCTTCACAAGTTCCAGGTTACGGAATCGAAGACATTTATCAATTGAAGAAAGACAATAACTACAAGAAAACGGACAGCCTCTGCTCGTCTCATAATAAATGATACGGTTCTTGAAATTCTCAATATCCCCATAGACAAACGGTACTTTGCTCAGATCCATGATCTGTCGAAACGGTGTCGCAGCAATCTGTTTTTCCTTTTCCCGAAATGTGATTCCCTGAATATTGATCAACTCAGCCGCACCACGGCCTTCATAATATGCTACGAGCTCTGCAAAAGTCTCTTCACCCTCTCCGCGCATGATACCTTCTGCCATCGGATATTTTTCCCAGAACTTCTCTTGCATTATAAGAAACTTCCGGACCTCCAAGCCAGATCTTTGTATCCGGCAGAATCTTTGGAATCTCCTGTATCAATTGTCCTACTTCTGTCACATTCCATAAATAACAGGAAAGGCAGAGAACATCGGTGCCTGCTTATAAATATCCATCAAAATCTCATCAAATGGCTGATTGATCGTATATTCAGAAATTGTAATATTGCTAGCCGGATGCTGCTCTTTTTTGCATATGCGCGCAGGCAATAGACCGCAAGATTTGAGTGGATGTACTTTGCATTCACCGCTGCAAGCAAAATCTTCATCTTTTTATAAACCTCTTTTCCTGTCAATAATGTATATTTGTAAACATTTTCCTTTTTTAGGTCTTACCTTTCTATTCTGAATGAAGATGTGAGAAATGTCAAGATATGTGAAGTTGTGTATATAACAAAAAAAGGGAAAGCTATCACTTACGATAACAACATAAATTGTGTCAGATTATCGTATGATAGCTTTTTTTTTTGCAGCTTTTAATCAAAAGCCACCTCTTCTTTCTGCTCCTCACGGAAAATAACCCCAAATACTTTTCTGACAATCGGTCCTGCGAAGCACAGCTGCCAGAAGAATGCCATTGGGAAATTGAATACTGTTGTCTGGAACCACACAGCAATCATCTGATTTCCTGCATCCTTAAAGAGCAGTGTTGCTGCAAGGCTCATCAGCGGGCACATTCCAATGATGGATAAAACGGATATCGCCAGCACGATCATAAACGGATTATCTTTCTGTGGGTTCACGATCATAAATGCTTTCTTCTTTTCAATCGGTCCTACGAGAAAGAAATCCAGAATGAAAGCAATCGGTCCCATGATGATGAGTTCATGGAATGCTGCCAGAAAGACCTCATTACTCATTCCTCCCATATTCAGAGAGATGTTGTAGCAGATCATTGCATAAACCATGACAAAAACCATCATGATTGTGAAAATTACTTGAAACTTATTTTTTGGCATAAAAAATCCTCCTATCATGATAAGCGTAACAGATTGTGTTGTTCGTTCATCATTCCGGAGGGAATGTATCGTTTCCAATATAAATACCATTCTATTCATTTTTTACGTGCATTGCGCTTCGAACTTGGCCCACAAGCGTTACCCCGGTAGTTAACTCAGCCCAGGCACCCTCACGGCACCCGAGAGGTTCTGCTTAGTGCTGCTCCGTTCCCGACCTGACACGGTTCACAGAGTCCCGTCGCGTGAGACCCAGACGTCAACGTCACTTTCCGGGGCAGCCCTGCAGACTGTCGCCCTCTGCGCAATATCACCCCTGCTATAGCGGATTGTTGGTGCAAGGTACCGCTAACACCCCGGCTGCACGGATTATTATTTTACATGATAAATGAATGCTTGTCAAGTATGCTGCTCTTTCTTTTGCACAAGATTCCACATGATTTTATACCTCTGTGTTACAGACTCTGTGCTTCTGCTTTTTCTTCATCTTCCTGGCTTCCCTGAGTTCTCTGAAAAACTGCTTCATCAACTGGCTGCATTCTTCTTCCAATACGCCTGTTGTAAGATCTGCCTGATGGTTAAATGCCTGGATATTCAGTAGATTCAGAATGGAACCTGTACATCCTGCTTTCGGATTCATACACCCGACAACCACTCTTGGTATACGGGACTGGACAATTGCACCTGCACACATCTGACATGGCTCTAATGTCACATACAATGTACATTCTTCCAGACGCCAGTCACCAAGCTTTTTGCTTGCTTTCTTTGATTGCTGCGACCTCAGCATGTGCCAGTGGATTCTTGTCTGTATTCCGTCGGTTATAACCGCGTGCAATAATCTTATCTTCATGAACGATCACGCAACCAATCGGGGTTTCTCCCAGATTATACGCTTTCTCTGCCTGTTTTAAGGCCGTACGCATATATTTTTTCATCCGTTGTCATCCTCATTTTGTTTCCTTTCGGTTATTGTATAAAAATAGCATTAATATTCCTTTTCATTCTGAATAAACTATATAGAAAAATTCTTTTCAGGGGCTTGCTATGAATCCGGGAAGTTATTATTTATATGAGTACGAATCCTGCTGCCGCCGCAGAAATCTTGGTTTTCTACAAATTTCATCACATAATTATTCTTATCTCTTAACACTTCATGTTAAAAAATCTTCCGATTGTCCCTGGAGAACAGTTGGAAGTCCATGCATTTATTCTCGAAAATCAAACACTTACAGGTTCTCCGGTTGCACTTCTTCAGTGCTCGGTCAGAACTTATCCACACAACTGGTCATTTCCGGGGAACGTTTTCCACATAAAAGAACTCTTAAACACATTGATGGGTTCATTATTTTCTCCATCACCCGAGAATCGATCACAGCATTGATTGCCTCCGCTGTACCTCTGCCGGATTTTTATTCTTTTTTCTGATTGCTCTTTATCAACAGAAGAGATTTTATCCTCTGAACCTGAGAATCCATCCATTTCGGAAGAATCCCTCATAACAGAAGACACTGTATCTGAGACTGTATCCGAAACAGCATTATCTGACGCTTCTATTGCTGACACTTCAACTTTGAATGCTCCAACTGAGGATACGCTAACCGAGGATGTTTCAGCTGATGATACTTCAATTCATGACGCTTCAATTCAAGCCAGAAAAAATCACACACGCAGAGATTTCCACACTTCCGCGCAGATTCTCGGCCACTTGCCAACAATAGTTTTCTTCTGCATGGCTGTCATAATTATCATCACCTTCTCCTGATCAAAGAAAAAGGATCATCTTTGGCTTGGCGTTCCCGGCCTTTACGATCCCAGAGAAGCACATATGGCTAACTTGTTCGGCTTTCCTCAATTTACCAGTTCTTACATCTCTATTCTGAACTTACCGAAGATGAATGTGAAAACTCTGAATCTTTCGGTCACTGGTGTCGATACTTAATGTGATTCTTAAAAAGAAAGGAAAAAGATAGAGAAAGGAAGCGTTCACAGCGGATGCACTTTTTTCTCTATCAATTTTAATTTTAATCCAGATAAATTGGCGGTTCGTAATCCTCTCCAAGAAGTACTTTCTTACGTTCCTGATATCCGAGGAATGCCCATTCTGTCATATCTGTCCATTTATGGTTTGCACGGTCATAAACCTGCACATACCCAATTCTTTTCGGATGCATACGTACGCTGTTGGATTCATATTCTCTTCCTGTGTATGGATTAATGTCTCCAACTTCTTCCTGTACAGGCTCTTCGTTGTTGCCTCTTCCTGCACCGGCTCTACCGGCTGTGTCTCATAGGATGTAACTTCTGCTTCTTCATATGGTTCTGCTTCTTCCTCTGCCGGTTGAGCATAATCTTCTGTATAAGAAATTTCTGATTCCGCAGGGTTTTCTTCTTTTCTGATCTGATTCCGGCACTTCCTGAAGCTCTTCCTTATATTCCTCTTCTTCTGCCTGAAGTTCTTCTCTGACATCTTCAGTTGGCTCTGCTTCTACTGCATTCTTTTCAAGTTCAGCAAGTTCTTCATGCATATCATAAATCTCACCGATCGTCATGTCGCGTTCTTCACCTGTAAGCTGCTGTTCTTCCTTCTCTGTCTCCACCGTTTCCTCTGAAAAAGCTCTCTTCCGGCTGTTCCTGTTCATTCCATTTTTTTTCTTCCTGCTTTCTGATACGTCCGACTGCACTCTCTGCAATCTCTCCTGACATGATGCTCAGCTGAAACGGACAGCCAAGAATAGACGCGATTAGTCTCATATCCTGTTCCTGAAAATTATCCCTTCCAAGACGCTGTGTTAAATTCTGACGTGACATCTTCTTTCCTGTCTCTTTCTCAATCGTCTCCGCCAGTTCTTTGATCGTCATTCCTTTTCTTCCCAGGACGATTTTCACCTGTTCTCCAAATGTTAAATCTTCCATTTACTTCTCCTCCTTATGTATTATTTATACTTCTCTCTTATCTGTCGATCAGAACGGTTTTTTTACTTAATTTGCAGAAACATATTCTTCCAAAGTAAGTCCTTTCTCTGTCATCTCTTTTTTGCAGCATCTACTCCCACATATCGATAATGCCACGGCTCATATATAATTCCTGTAATATTAGATTTATCCTGCGGAAACCGAAGAACAAAACCATACTCTGAACAATGTTCCATCAACCACTTTTGCTCTTCTGTATCTCCCTGTTTCTCATCAAGCTCCCCGTACTTTGTCGATATAATGTCAACAGCAAGACCGGTTGCATGCTCGCTTGTTCCTGGAATTGCAACTGATTTCTTTGTCTCATCATACGCATTTAACGGTGTGTATCCCTGATTGATCCAGTCCTGCATCGTCGTATTAAAGACATCTCTCTGTTTCTCATAAGAACGATATCCTGATGTCACATACATGCTGAGTCCTGCCTTCTTCCCATCATCCAGCATCTTATTCAGACTGTCTGCTATCCTGGAATCTACCTGTTTTTCCACCACTTATCTCCGTCAGCTTCGCCGGCACATAAGAAGTATCCAATGGATGCTTCTCATTCACAAGTGCAAGACACCATCTGTCATCATCACTTGCCAGCAACTCTGCAGTATTTTCTGTTACTTCTTCTCTTTCTAACTCTGCCTGCAGTTCTTCGTTCTTCTTTGTCTGCTCCTGTAATTTTTGCATT
>VOFJ01000797.1_pt1 | contig 27749 bp, 38 predicted proteins | sample 5384081 | NCBI WGS metagenome assembly VOFJ01 (sample SAMN12384729, study PRJNA508395) | human gut metagenome | isolation source: healthy gut I | host: Homo sapiens | reverse complement strand
CTATGACCATGATCAACCGGGTACTGAACCGCATCCCCGAGGAGAACAGCGACCTGCCGGCAGGCATGAACACCTGGCCGGACTGCAACCCCGGCGACTGGTTCTACCTGGCGGTCCAGGAGGCCACCAACTCCCACGCGTTCCAGCACAAGGCCGGCAACTATGAGACCTGGACCGGCATGAACAAAAAAACCGACTGGACCCGGTATGAGCACTGATATTGGGCAAAATTTCAGAAATACACATATCGGTTGCTGCTCCTAAATAAAAGCATAAGCGGCGCACCAAATCTGGTGCGCCGCTTATGCTTTTGCCTTGCTCTAAACGATTCTTTTAAATGTTGCCCTTATGCGAGGCTGGCCCATAGGCCAGCCTCTCTTTTTTGAAGTCATAATAGCATCGTGACCCCATTATCTTCGATCCCGATCTCCACGAGCGGCGCGCCGGGGTCGTACTCGCCGTCGAGCGTCCAGGAATGTCCTCGGCGGTCTCCGCCGTCACGTGCTTGACATGGCGGAAGATGAGCCCCTCGGAGTTATAGTAGTCCTTGTTGACGAGCGCCAGAATGAGCGCCTGCATCGCAGCCGGTGTGCGCGGCACAGGCACGAGCAGCAGCTCGAACTTGCCGTCGTCGAACGACACCTCGTCGGGCGAGAGCTTCATCAGCCCCGCGATCGACGTCGAATTGCTGATCGCACCGAAGAGGTATTCCCCATCGAAGACCTCGCCGTCCGCCGTGATCTTCATGCGGTACGGGCAGAGCGTGTCGAGATTCTTGACGCCCTCGAGTAAGTAGGCAAAGTGCCCGAACATATTCTTGATATCCTGCTGGACGGTGTAGGTCGTTTTCGTGAACGCGCCGAACGACGCGACATAGACGAAGTTCCGCTCGCCGAATTTGCCCACATCGAGAGATCTCGGCTTCATGCGCATGGCGGAGGCCGCCGCCTCGGCGGGATTCGACGAGATATTCAGGCTCGCGGCAAAGTCGTTCGTGCTGCCGCCGGGCAGATAGCTCACGAGCGGGCGGTATTCTCGCGGAATGCGCATCACACCGTTCACCGTTTCGTTGAGCGTGCCGTCGCCGCCGTGGCAGACGACGACGTCGAATTCCGGCCCGAGCGATTCGGCGAGCTCCGTCGCTTCTCCGCGGTGCGTGGTCTTGCGCACGGAGACGAGATAGCCCGCCTCGGAATAGATCGCGGCGGCGTCAAACAGCGGCGCGAGGGATTTGGTCTTTCCCGCGCGGGGATTGACGATAAAGAGCAGCTTTTTGTCGTCCATGGGTTCCTCCTCGTTTGCTCTTCACAGCATCAGACCGGCAAAGCACCCTGCGCCCTGTCGGTCAAAATCACCCTCTGCCAAAAAAAGTCAAGTTCTGTTCATCTTCATTAACAGAGAGTAAAGATTATCATAACACACGAAATGAGCGGTTGCAATTCCCAGCAAAAAATAGTAAGCTGTTTTTGGTATCTTTTTAGCAGTCATTTAACGCATTTTGCCCAAAAAAAGGGGGAGCCCATGAAGCAGAACAAAACCTATCTTCACCTCGGCGTAACGCTGATCGTCTCGGCCTGCGCGGTGCTGATGTTTTACGACACGTTTTTCCAGTCCCGCGTGCTGCTGGACTTTTTCGACAAGCTGATGAGCGTGCTCTCGCCGGTCATCTACGGCCTTGTGTTCGCGTACCTTCTCGCCCCCATCGTCGACTTTTTCGACCGGTATATCCAAAAGGGGCTGCCGAAGGTCAAGTCCTCGCTCGTCCGGGGGCTGAGCATCCTCGTCACGTGGATCTGCGTCATCGCCCTCATCTACCTGATGTTCAGCATCCTCATCCCCGAGCTGGTCGACAGCACGAAGACACTGGCCGACAACTTTGAAAGCTATTATAAAACCGTCTACAACTGGGTCAACAGCCTTGTGGAGAATCAGACGATCTTCTCCGACGACATCTACTCCGACCAGCTGCTCTCCGCACTCAACGGCTACTACGATAAGCTCGTCAAGTGGGTCACCGACACGGTCATCCCGCAGGCGCAGGTCGCGATCGTCGCCGTGACCGGCGGCATCTGGAGCGTCGTCATCTTCCTCAAGAACATTCTCATCGGCATGATGATCTCGGTCTATCTGCTCGCGCGCAAGGAGAGCTTTGCCAAGCAGTCGAAGAAGATCCTCTACGCCATTCTGCCCGAAACGCCGTACCGCCGCACGCTGCGCGCCGTGGCCGAGGCTGACCGTATCTTCAGCGGCTTCGTGCGCGGAAAGCTGCTCGACTCGCTCATCATCGGCATCCTCTGCTTCATCTGCTGCTCGATCTTCAAGTTCCCGTATACGCCAATTATTTCGGTGTTCGTGGGCGTGACGAACATCATTCCGATCTTCGGCCCGTTCCTCGGCGCCATTCCGAGCGCATTCCTCATCCTGCTCGTCAGCCCCAAGCAGTGCCTTTATTTCATTCTCTTCATCATCGCATTGCAGCAGTTTGACGGCAATATTCTGGGGCCGAAGATCCTCGGCAAATCCACCGGCATTTCGAGCTTCTGGGTCATCGTGGCCATTCTGGTCGGCGGCGGCTTCGGCGGCGTGCTGGGTATGTTCCTCGGCGTTCCGATCTTCGCGTGCATCAGCTCGCTTGTGAACTGGTTCACGAACCGCAGCCTCACGAAAAAGGGCGTGACGGACGACGCGATGTTCGCCCCCGCGCCGCTCGCCTCTCCGGATGAAAAAAAGGACTGATCTCCCCATGAAAACCCTGTACCGTGACAACAAAGGACTGCACCGCTGGCTTTTCGCCTGCGGCGCAGTCCTTGTGCTTTTCTATCTTTTCCGCGGAAACCGCGCGGCCGTCAATTTCTGGGTCTATTCGGTCACGCTGCCCTTCGAGCAATTCTTAGGCCGCGCGTGCGCGGCGCTGCCGTTTTCGGTCGCGGAGCTTCTGTATGTGCTCGCGGCGGTCACGGCGGTCGTGCTGCTCGTGCTGATGGTGCGCTATCTTATAAAGTCGCGCCAAAAAGGGCGCGCCGCGTACCGCTGCGCGCTCTTCGTGCTCGATTTGTTTCTCACGGTCTGCGCCGCGTTCTCGCTTCTCTGGGGCGCGAACTATTATGCGGACGATTTCTGCGACAGAAGCGGCCTTTCGCCCGAGCCCGTCGCGTATGAAGACTTAGTGCGCGTCACGCAGTATTTCGCGGACCATCTCGCCGAGGCGTCGACGCACATCGCGCGCGACGAAAACGGCCTCTTCACCGCCGACCGGCAGGAGATTTTAGACTACGCCGACACGGTGTACGACTGCCTGTACGACGAATTTCCGTTCCTCGACATGCCGGACCAGAAGCCCAAGGGCATTTTCTTTTCGAAGATCATGAGCGCGATGAACTTCACGGGCTTCTACTTTCCGTTCACGGGCGAGTCAAACGTGAACATGGACTCGCCCGCGATGCTGCTGGCCTCGACCTGCGCGCACGAGCTCTCGCACCAGCGCGGGATCTCGTCCGAGCAGCAGAGCAACTTCCTCGCGGTCCTCGCCTGCACGCGCTGCGACGACGCAAACTACAACTATGCGGGCTGGATGCTCGGCTACATTCACCTCGGCAACGCGCTGTACCGCGTCGACCCCGACGCATGGCAGCAGATTCGCGATTCGCTTCCCGACGAGATCGTGCTCGATCTGCGCTACAACAGCGCCTACTGGGCGCAGTACAAGGGCCTCACGGCCACCGTCACCCAGTCGCTCAATGATAAGATGATCAAATCCTACGGCGATGAACTCGGCACACAGAGCTACGGTGCGGTCGTCGACCTGCTTGTGAATTACTACGCCTGAGCGCTGCTCGTCTCGCGGTAAGACTGCAAGAATTCCTTGGTTCGCTCCTGCTGCGGATTTTCGAAGACCTGTTCGGGGCTGCCCTGCTCCACGATGACGCCGCCGTCCAGAAACACGACGCGGTCGCTCACGGCGCGGGCAAAGGGCATCTCGTGCGTCACGATGACCATCGTCATGTGCTCGTCGGCAAGAGAGCGGATGACGCGCAGCACCTCGCCGGTCAAAAGCGGGTCGAGCGCGGAGGTCGGCTCGTCGAAAAAGAAGGATTTCCGGCTTCATCGCGAGCGCGCGGGCGATGGCCACGCGCTGCTGCTGCCCGCCCGAGAGCTGATAGGGATAGGCGTTTTCCTTGCCTTTTAGTCCCATTTTGTCGAGCAGCGCCATGGCCTCGGCCTCGACCTCGGCTCTATCGCGCTTCTGCACCGAGATCGGCGCGTCGCAGACGTTTTTCAGCACTGTGTAGTGCGGGAAGAGGTCAAACTGCTGGAACACCAGCCCGAACTGCCGCCGCACCTGCGCGAGCGCGGCTTTTCCGGCGTAGACGCTTTTGCCGTTTTCCTCGCGCGCGGCGACGTTTTCGCCATACGCGAGCGTGCCGGAGTCCATCGTTTCAAGCAGCGTCGCGCAGCGCAGCATCGTCGACTTGCCGCCGCCCGAGGGGCCGATGATCGACACGACCTCGCCTTTTTCCACCTTGAGCGACACGCCCTTTAAGACTTCGAGCGCGCCGAACGCCTTTCTGGCGTTCCGCATTTCAAAAACTGCCATTGCTCTCCCCTCCCTTTAGCGGTAATAGCGCAGCGCCTGCTCCCATTTTTCCATGGCGAAGGCGACCACATAGTTGAAGACATAGTAGAAGACACCCGCCGCCACCAGCGCCAGCATGCCCGGCGTATTCGGCGAGGCAACGATCTGCTTGGCGCGCGTGAACATCTCCACCGTGCCGATGACGGACGCGAGCGACGTGTCCTTGACGAGCGTGATGACCTCGTTCGTCACCGCAGGGATGACGCGCTTGACCATCTGCGGCAGGATGATCTTGAAATGTCTGCGCCTTGGTGTAGCCCAGCACCTGCGCGGCCTCGTACTGCCCGCGCGGGATGGATTCGATGCCGCCGCGGTAGATCTCGGCAAAATACGCCGCGTAGTTGATGACGAACGCGACGATGACCGCCGTGAAGCGCCAGTTGCCCGGCACCGTGACGCCAAGCAGGAGCTTCGGCCCGTAGAAGACGACCATCAGCTGCAGCATCAGCGGCGTTCCGCGCATGATGGAGATATACGCCTTGATGAAGCCGCGCAGCGGCGTCAATCTGCTGCGGCGGCCAAACATCACCGCAAGGCCCAGCGGCATCGAGAATAGCAGCGTCAGCACGAAGATCAAAAGCGATGTGACAAAGCCCTCGGATAATAGCGAAAGCATCGTGGATACAGTCATGGAATGATTCTCCCTTATTCGGTCATAAGCGGGAAAAAGCGGGGGCTTTCGCCCCCGCTCCCTCCCTGAGAAGAGGATGGGCACCTATGAGTTATAATTGGTTTTTACAGTCGCCCGAGGTAAACGTTTTTACTTGTTGATAAGGCACAGGCTGTCGAGCACGAGACCCTGATCGACGTACTTCTGCGCGATCTCCAGCATGGTGCCGTCCTCGGCCATCTTGAGAAGCTCGGCGTTCACCGCGTCGCGCAGCTCGGTGTTGCCCTTGAGGAAGCCGATGGCGTACTGCTCGGTGGAGAGGGGCTCGTCGAGGATAACATAGTCGCCGTCGTTGTTCGCGATCTGATACTGCGCAACGCCGAGGTCAGCGGCCACGGCGTCCACCGTGCCCTGGGCGAGGTCCATAAAGCCCATGTTGTAGTCGCCCAGCTCCACGACCTCCTTGAGGGACGCCTTGAAGTCCTCGTTTTCGTTGATCGCGTCGACCGCGGAGGACGCGGCCTGCGCCATCACGCTCTTGCCGGCGAGGTCCGCGAGGGAGGAAATGCCGCTGTCGGCCTTGACGACCATGACGATGGAGTTATCGACGTAGGGGTCGGAGAACGTGTAGTCATTTTCGCGGCCGGTGTAGGTAAAGCCGTTCCAGATGCAGTTGATCGTGCCGCTGGAGAGCTCGGCGTCCTTGCTGTTCCAGTCGATGGCCACGGCCTCGTACTCCCAGCCGAGGCGCGCGCACAGCTCCTTGGCCATCGCGAGGTCAAAGCCGTCGTACGTGCCGTCGGCGGCGATGAAGCCGAACGGCGGGAACTCGGCATCAAAGCCGACGATCAGCTTTTGCGTCTCGCCGCCCTGCGCGTCCTGCGCATCACCGGTATCGTCGGCGGTGTCGTTCTTGCTGCCGCAGGCGGCAAGGGCCAGTACCATCACGGCGGCAAGCGCCATTGCTAAGAATTTTTTCATCGTTTCTTCCTCCTGTAAGTTCCGGCGCTTGGCCGTTCGATTTAGTGTGGTAACACGATAACACAATAACGTGTGACAGTAAATACACGCACTTTACAAAGATGGAGCGATAAAGCGAATCGTTTTTTGCCGCTTTCCACAGTTTTCACGGTTTCTGGACGGCAGCGCGGTGTTTGCCTCCCGTTTTTCCCCGCTTTGCGCTTGTTTCTTTTTGCCGTGTGCTACAATGCAAGCAAGAATTTTTGATCGCAGGAGGCTATTTTTATGCTGTCTATTGATATCTCCCATGCCGCATCGTTTCTCTCGTTGCCGTATGAAGCGGCGCTGCGCCCGCGTCTTGAGCGCGCGGCTGGCTGGCTGCAAAACGGCGGCGGAAAGGGCTCTGATTTCATCGGCTGGGTCACGCTCCCGCGCGACTATGACAGAGGCGAGTACGCGCGCATCCTCGCCGCGGCGAAGAAGATTCAGGGCGATTCCAAGGCGCTCGTCGTCATCGGCATCGGCGGCAGCTATCTCGGCGCGCGCGGCGTCATCGAATGCCTCTGCTCCCCGAACTATAACTTAAAGAAGAAGTCCACACCGAACATCTACTTTATCGGCAACGGCCTCTCCTCCGACGCGCTGCGCGAGGTGACGGAGCTCATCGGCGACGACGATTTCTCCGTCAACGTCATCTCGAAGTCCGGCACGACGACCGAGCCCGCCGTCGCGTTCCGCTTCTTCCGCGAAAAGCTCGAAAAGAAATACGGTAAAGCCGAGGCCGCGAAGCGCATCTACGCCACGACCGACGCGCACAAGGGCGCGCTCAAGTCCCTCGCCGATCAGGAGGGATACGAGGAATTCGTCGTGCCCGACAACATCGGCGGACGCTACAGCGTGCTCACCGCCGTTGGCCTTCTCCCCATCGCCGTCGCCGGCGTTGATCTAAATGAGCTGATGGGCGGTGCGCAGGAGATGATGTTGCTCTGCTCGAAAAACGATTACAGCAATCCCGCCTGGCAGTACGCCGCCATGCGCCACGAGCTCTACCGTCAGGGCAAGAAGGTGGAGCTTCTCGCGTGCTTCGAGCCCGCGTTCCGCTTCATGGCCGAGTGGTGGAAGCAGCTCTACGGCGAGAGCGAGGGCAAGGAGGAAAAGGGCCTCTTCCCCGCGAGCGTCGACTTCACCGCAGACCTCCACTCGATGGGCCAGTACATCCAGCAGGGCGAGCGTATGCTGATGGAGACCGTTGTGCGCTTTGCGCCCGCGGAGCACCAGATGATCGTTCCCTTTGACGAAGTCAATGGCGACGGGCTCAACTTCCTTGCGGGAAAGACGATGGACTTCATCAACCGTCAGGCCATGGACGGGACGCTGCTCGCCCATGTCGAGGGCGGCGTGCCGAACATCATTCTGAACCTCGGCGAAAACAACGCGCGCACCATGGGCCAGCTCATCTACTTCTTTGAATACGCCTGCGGGCTGAGCGGATACCTCCTCGGCGTGAATCCCTTCGACCAGCCGGGCGTGGAGGCCTATAAGAAAAGAACATGTTCGCGCTGCTCGGCAAGCCCGGATACGAGGAAATGGGCGAGGAGCTGCGTAAGCGCCTGCGCTGAATTTTTTGAATAAACCTGAAACTTTCCATTCAGCATTGCAAATTTGTTTCATTTATGCTATGCTGATGCCATCAGAAAGACCATCCCCGCAAAAGAGGCGGGGATCTATTGAAAGGAGTGATTTCTATGGTCAGACTCATCATGGGTGAAAAGGGCACCGGTAAGACCAAGAAGCTGATCGAAATGATCAATACCACTGCGCAGGAGGATAACGGCAGCGTCGTCTGCGTCGAAGCAAAGTCTACCATGACCTTTGACCTGCACTATCACGTTCGTCTGATCTCTGCCTACGAGTACGACCTGTCCAACTACGAGGCTCTGCGCGGCTTCCTGTTCGGCCTGTACGCGGGCAATTACGATATTTCCCACATCTTCATCGACAACCTGTTCAAGATCACCGGCGGCGAGTGCAACCAGGCGGCCGACGATTTCCTGAACGAGCTCGAGCGCTTCAGCAACGCCACCGGCGTCAAGTTCACCATCTCCGTCTCCGGCGACCCCGCCCTTGCCACCGACGGCATGCAGAAGTATCTGTAAATTATTTGTCCTTACAGGACAAGCGGTGATAAAAGGGGACCTTCTCTCACATGAGAGAAGGTCCCCTTTTGAACCCCTAAGAGAACGGCAGGGGCGTTTCGATCTCGCCCCTGCACCCCTAACGACCAAAAGGGAGGGGCCTTGCCCCTCCTTTTTGGATTATCCACCCCGCTGTTGCTTCTGACGGCACGGCATTGCTGCGCTTGCCGCGCTCAGGGCTGCTCCTTTTTTAGTCCTCTGCTGTGATATAGATTTCTTCTGCTTTTTGCTGGGCGGAGACGAGGGTTTCTTTGGCGCTGCCGAAGTTCTGGGCGTTCATTTGTTCCAACGCGTCTGTGATCGCGTTGAAGAGTAAATGGTACAGCTTTGTGTAGTCTTCCATGCGTTTCTCCTCCTAAATATCTGATGTAACATTATCTAATGTATTAGTCTATATGTCAAGAGAGAAACTGCCATAGACTGATGAAAACATGAGAGAATGGGAGCATCAGATATGGTAACATTAGATGTTTTGTCCCTGTTGGAGAAAAAGGGAAAGACGAAATACTGGCTCTACCACCAGCTGGGGATGAGCTATCAGAATTTCAGTCGCATGGTCAACAACGAGACCAAATCCATCCGCTACGAAAATATCGAAGCCCTCTGCCAGATCTTCGAATGCACCCCCAACGACCTCTTCCGCTTCACCGAAGATTAAAACGACCGCTGACGCGGTCGTTTTTTGCCGTCCGGCGGCGAGCGCAGCAAAGCCGCCCCCGCAGGCAGTCCGCCGCCGTACTACCGTCACTCGCGCCCCACGGAGTAGGGCGCGGTTGCGAATGGTGACGAAATGAAGGGATTCGTGGCGAAGCCACGTACACCGCACCCGATTCCGCAGGCCGCGCAGCTCTTCAAGTGCCGATCTGCCAATGTGCGGGGTCGAGGGTCAAGACCCCTCGTCCTTTCTCTCGGGGGTTTAAGGGGGATACTCTCTTTCGAGAAAGAGAGTATCCCCCTTTATCCGTGCAGCGCCAAGCGCTGATCTCCCCTCCGCGCAGCGCGCGGAACCCTCCCCGTTTCCCTGTTTAGGGAAACAAAAAGCCCCCGCCGGGAGAGGCGAGGGCTTTTTGCTGTGTTGTGTGTGTATTTTTAGGAGGGAGAAAATCACATCGGGGGGGAGCTCCCCTTTGCAAGTATTAAGATACCAGTCAATCTTGGCTAAAGTTTGAATCGGTTGTAAACAAATTATGAATACCACCGGAAATTTTGCACATTTTCAGCCCATGAGCGCACAGAGCTCGGAAAAATCGAGCGGCTGGAGCGCAAGGTCGATGCCGTAGCCGATGACGCGGGCGAGCTCGCGGATCTGCGCGTCGATGTCGCGCGTCGTGACCATGACGGTCTCGTGGCCGCGCAGGGCGGCGGGATCGACGTCCGACTTTCCGGCCTCTTCGAGCACATCGAGCGTCAGCGTGGCCGCGTCGACGACCGTGGGAACGCCGATGGCGTAGACCGGCACGCCGAGCGTGTCGCGGCTGAGGGGACACCTGTGATTGCCCACGCCGCTGCCTGGGACGATGCCCGTGTCAGAGAGCTGCACCGTGGAGCAGAGCCGCATGAGCGAGCGGGACGCGAGCGCGTCGATCGCGATGACCGCGTCGGGCTGCACCGCGCGCACCGTGCCGCGCAGCGTCTCCATCGCCTCAATGCCCGTCCGGCCCAAAACCCCCGGTGTCAGCACGCTGACCGAGCAAAATGCGGAAAACGCGCCGTTTTGCCGCAGATGGCGCGTTACAAGCACGTGCTCCGCACTCCTCGGCCCGATGGCGTCCGGCGTCATGCTCGCGTTGCCGAGTCCCGCGACGAGCACGCTTTTCACATTCTCGCCGAGCAGCGCCCTGAGTTCCGCCCCCACGGCGCGCGACGCGCGCTCGAGCACATCGTCCGCGTTTTTTTGCAGCGGCGAGAGGTCGAGCGTCACATACCGCCCGCGGGGCTTGCCGAGCTGGCGCGCCGCGCCCTCGGTGTCGATGCGCACGCTCGTCACGCTGCACCCGCGGCGGAAGACCGTCCGGCTGTCCACGCCGGAGAGCGTCTGCGCACGGCTTCTCGCGCAGAGCAACTCGTGCGCCTCCATGGCAAGATCGGTGCGGTATTGGAGCATTTTGCCTCTCTCCTTTTACTAAATCTTGTTTTCTTTCCCTATTTTATCCACAAAGTTTTGTGTCATACAAAAAAATCAGAAAATTTCGAAAAAATGCTTGCAATTTCTTGCATTCTTTGCTAAAATACCATTCTGCACGGTGGATTTTTTGTCCGCCGGCGCGAATTCCAACCGGAGGAGGTGTTTGGTTTGCCGAATATTAAGTCTGCCAAGAAGCGCGTTCAGGTGTCTGGTGTGCGTAATGAGCGCAACAAGGCCGACAAGTCCGCACTGAAGACCGCACTCAAGAAGTTCGAGGCTGCTGCCGCTGAAGGCAATCGCACCGAGGCCGAGGGCGCTTACAAGGTCGCAGTGAAGTCCGTCGATAAGGCTGCTGCCAAGGGTATTCTGCACAAGAATAACGCCGCGCACAAGAAGAGCGCGCTGACCCTGAAGCTCAACAGCGTTGGCTAATCGAGCGAAAATGAGAGCCATCCGAAAGGATGGCTCTTTTTTTGTATCCCGAAAACCACTCGCTGGGCGAGTGGTTCAAAAGAGGCTGCTGCCGATGAGGAAAAATAAAACTCCCTCTGTTATAGTAGAGATGCGGTCTGCCAACTGCAAACTACAAAACAAAGGGAGGTCACTCAAGAATGAATGACACGAACAGTTTAGCGCATACGAAGTGGAATTGCAAATACCACATCGTATTTGCGCCGAAGTATCGGCGCAAAGTGTTCTTCGGCGAAAAACGCAGGGAGATTGGGAAAATACTGCGGCAGTTATGCGAATGGAAAAAGGTGAATATCGTAGAGGCGGAAGTATGTATGTCCGGATCATATTCACATGCTCCTTGAGATCCCGCCCAAAATTGCGGTTTCGAGCTTTGTGGGATACCTGAAAGGCAAAAGCTCGCTGATGATCTACGAACAGTTCCCAAATCTCAAGTACAAGTACAGAAACCGCGAATTTTGGTGTCGCGGATACTACGTGGACACCGTGGGGGAAGAATGCGAAGAGAATAGAAGAGTACATCCGGAATCAATTAGAGGAAGATAGGATGGGCGAACAACTGACGATGGGCAACTTCTAAGCCCGTTTACGGGCTGCTGGTAACAAGCCTATGCAGATGTCAGATCGTACCAACGCCGCATGAGGCGTGGCTGGTAACATAGGGCTTCGCCCGTCTAAGAAATACCCCCGGCTAGGCCGGGGGATATTTATTGTGCCCAAAGGGACACTGGCTTATCCGCGCGATGCGCGGAGGGGTAATGCAGCGCTTGGCGCTGCTGCCAGGTAAGGGGGCCATTCTCTCACGTGAGAGAATGGCCCCCTTTGTTCGCACCCCTGCGGCACGCAGGGACTAAGGTGCAGCGCTGCGCGCTGCTTACTTTTTGTTAGGATTATAATAATCCGTCTCCTCCGGCAGGACGATCGGCAGCCCGTTCTGATACACCGGAAGCGTCTGGAACTTGAATCTCGACACCTTGTGCTTGCGGTCGATCTGCTCCTTGATGGCGGGGTCGACCTCGCCCTTGCGGATGTACTCGTTCACCGCGTGGTAGGTAAAGCCGAGGTTGTCCTCGTCCGTCTTGCCGGTCAGGCCGTCGGACGGCGGCTTGATGAGGAAGCGCTCGGGCAGACCCAGCTCCGCGCCCAGCGCGATGACCTCCTCGGTTGTGTACATGCCGAGCGGCGAGAACGCGCCCGCGCTGTCGCCGTAGATCGTGCAATAGCCGACCCAGTCCTCGGAGAGGTTCGAGGTATTGATGACGATGCCGCCCTCCTCGCTCTGCGCGATGGCGTACAGCGTCGCCATGCGGATGCGGGACGGCAGGTTCACCTTCGTCTGGCGGCTCGCCTCGATGCCCACGCGCGCCATCTCGTCGAGAATGCCGCTCGTGCCGCCGTGAATATTGAACGTGTAGTGGCGGATGTTCAGCACGTCGACAAGGCCGTTGGAATAGTCGATGTCCGGCTGCACGCCGTCGGGCATCAGCACGCCGACGACATTCTCGCGACCGTAGGCCGCCACGCTCAGCGCCGCCGTGACAGAGCTGTCCTTGCCGCCCGAAATGCCGATGACGGCGGTCTTGCCTCCGCAGGCCTTCATCTGCGCGCGCATCCAGTCGAGAAGTCCCGGAAGCTGCTGCTTTGCGTTGAATTCTGCCATAGTCTTTTGCTCCTTCATATTACTTCAGCAAAGCGGGAAGGCTCCCCTCCCTGCTGAGAAAAAATTTGCTTTTGTTGTACCACACTTCCGCTAAGCTTTCAAGTACCCTTCGGCCTGCTTTAAAAACATTTCCCGATATTTTCCGTTCTGCGCCATCAGCTCCGCGTGCGTGCCGGATTCTATGATTCTTCCATCGGAGAGAAGATAAATTCGGTCCGCGTCCACGACCGTGGAGAGCCGGTGCGCGACCATAACGGTGGTCGTCGGCGAGCGGTCGAAGATCAGCTTTGCGATGCGGTACTCGGCGATCGGATCCAGCGCGCTGGACGGCTCGTCGAGGATGAGCAGCCCAAATTCGCTGTGCAGCAGCCGCGTCAGGCATAGGCGCTGCGCGTCTCCGCCCGAGAGCACCGCGCCGTTTTCGTCGAACTCCTTCGTGACCTGCGCGTCCAGAGAAAGCCGCAGGCCGACCCCCTCAAGGCAGGATTTGAGCCGCGCATCGTCCGCGTCGGCGTAGGCCGTCATATTTTCGCGGACAGACAGCGCGTACAGGCGGGACTGCTGAAACGCGATGCCGATCCTGCCGCGCAGCGTGCTCACGTCATAGTCCGCGATCGGGCGGCCGTTGATCTGCACCGTTCCTCCGTCCGCGTCGTACAGGCGGAGCAGGAGCTTTGTGAGCGTCGTCTTCCCCGCGCCATTTTCGCCGACGATGGCGATCTTTTCTCCGGGCGCGATGGCAAGACTCAGATCACGGATGGCAAACTCATCGCTGCCGCCGTAGCGGTAGGACACATGGTCGAATCGGACGGAAAACGGGCCGTCCGACGCTTTTTCGCCGTCTGTCGACGCTTCGATGGTCGAATCTGTGTCGAAAAAGCGCTGCACCTTCTGCGCGTAGGCAACGCCTAAGGCGACCTGCGAGCTCCACCAGCCGAGCGCGTTGAGCGCCTCCTTGAGCGCGAGCGACGAGGCGATCAGCGTCGCATAGACGCCAATGCCGCCGATATTGCCAGACATCACGCCCCATGCGACATAGACCGGCACGGCAAACGTCGTGCCGAGCTGCGCGAGGTTCGCCAGAATATCGGTCAAAAATTCCTTTGCGCCGTATTTTCGATAGATCGCGGCCCTGCTCTTCACAGAGCCGTCGAACAGCGAAAAAAGCGACTTTTTGATGTTTGACGCGCGCAGGTCGGCGACCGCCGTATGGTCAAAAAACAGCCGCCGCAGATAGTCAGCCTTCCGCTGGTCGTTGACCATGGCCGTCTCACGCTCCACGGACACCCTGCTCCAGTAAATTTGCGCATACGCGACAAACGCAGAGCAGCCCAGAACGATGAGCAGCAGCGCAACGCCCTGCGACGCGATCAGCGCGCCGTAGACAATGCATTTCGCGACGCCGCTCAAAAGCGAGGAGAGATTTTGCAGCGTCTCCGACGACTGCGAGGCAAATTTCTCCGTCGCCAGCTTGTAGCTGTCGAAATAGCTCGGATCGTCAAAGTGCCGGTAGTCGACCGTCAGGGCTTTTTCGTAGATCGACCGCTCGATCGTCCCCTCGATCTCCTGTTTTTTCCACCGGAGGTAAAAATCCTCGTACACCGCGTGGAGCAGATTGAGCGCCAGCGCGAGCAAAAGGTATGTCAGGCCCGTCAAAAATGCCGCTTCAAACGGCTTTCCCGCTTCGATCATTTCGATCACCGCCTGCGCCAGCGTCGCGGAAAAATACCCCGCCGCCGGCACAAACAGCACCGATGAGATAAACGAGCCGACCATTAAGGTCTTGCCGTACTTCCACCAGGGCGCTAAAAGGAAGCAAATGCTGTCCCAACCCTGCCTGAGCTTTCCAACCGTCTTCTCCGGAATCAACCTTCTTTCTGTAATTGTCGTTGGTTTTATTCTTACTTAAACTGATTCACCGTCGCGGCATTATTTTCCCACGCGGCAGGCCGCGCGGGAGCCCTGTTTTATTCCATGTCTTGCGGCGGCGAAGTGAATCCGCCGCTCGCGCCGCCGGACTTCCGGCGAAAGGCCACGCTATCTCTTACTTAAACTTGTGCCACTCATTAACAGCCATCTCATCGCAGCGGTTGTTGTACTCATTCTCCGCGTGGCCTTTGACCCAGTGGTAGTGCAGCTCGTGCTGCGCGATGAGGGACAAGAGCTGCTCCCACAAATCGACGTTCAGCGCGGGCTTTTTTGTCGCTTTTGACCCAGCCGCGCTGCTTCCAGCCGTAGACCCAGCGCTTTTCCAGCGCGTCAATGACGTAGCGCGAATCGGAATAGAGCTCCACGACGCACGGCTCTTTTAAGAGCCGCAGCGCCTCGATGACGGCGGTGAGCTCCATGCGGTTGTTCGTCGTGCTCGCCTCGCCGCCGGAGAGCTCGCGCTCGTGCGCGCCGTATTTGAGCACCGCGCCCCAGCCGCCGGGGCCGGGGTTGCCCGAGCACGCGCCGTCGGTATAGATAATGACCTGTTTCATGCGTTTCCTCAATAAGAGCTGATCTCGAGCGATGCATCGTCCTCGCCCGGCGTGATCGAACGAATTTCGACCGTGTACTTCATTTCCGGCGAGACGACGATCTCGACGCGGTCGCCGACCTTTTTCCCCAGGATGGCCTTGCCGACGGGCGATTCCTTGCTGATGAGGCCCTTGAGCGCGTTCTGCCGCAGGGTGGTCACGAGCTGGATGTTCTGCTCTTTCCCCAGTTTTTCGTTGAAAAGCACCACGTGGTCAAAAAGGCCGACGGTGCCCTCTTTTCGTTCACTTCGATGACCTTCGCCGTCGCGATCATGCGCTCCAAGTAACGGATGCGGCTCTCGTTGCGGTTTTTCTCCTGCTTGGCGACCTTGTACTCGTAGTTTTCGCTCAAGTCGCCGAACGCGCGCGCCGTCTGCACATCTTCGATAAGCTTGGGGCGAAGCTCCAAACGGCGGTGCTCCAGCTCTGCCTTCATCTTGTCAATGTCGACCTGTGTCAGTTCGTCATACATGGTGTATTCGCTTCCTTTTATTTTGCTTACCCTCTGCTCTGCGCGTGCGCCTTCTTGACGCGCGCGACGCGCTGAGCGTATTCCTCGCGGTCCAGAATGCCCGCGTCATATAAGACCTTCAAACTCTCAAGCCGGTCCTCGCAGCTGTCCATGTGGACAGAATGCACCTCGCCGCTGTCGGCCTGCTTCCTGCGCGCGATCTCCCAGCGCTTTTCGCTGCTCTTGCGCTCCTGCGCGGCCAGATTCTTGTGGAAGTCGCGGATCTGTACGCCGCTCGGGCGCTTTTTGCTTTCGCGCTCTTTTGCGCGCATCGTGTCGAGGTCATCAAGCGTGCGGTTGGCCTTTTTGATGAGCTCGTCGGGCGTCGACGAAATGCTGCCCGTTTCCCGATCGTTGACCTTTTTGTCCTCGTTGGCGACAGCCGCCTTGAAAACCCAGACAAGTGCGATGATAATAAGGATCAAAACTTCTCCCATTGTCCGCGCTCCTTTCTCTTACAGCCGGTCCAGAATGTCCCTGCGCTTTTGCTGATACTCCTCTTCCGTGATGAGGCGGCGGTCGTAAAGGGTCTGCAACTCCTCGAGCCGCGCTTCGGCGTCGGACTTGCCGCCCTTTGCGCTCTCGTCCGACTCGTCGGTGATCTCGTAGCCGCCGTTGTACTTCACAACGCCCGCCGCCAGCAGGAAATTGTAGATGCCCATGCCGAAGGCCATCAGGCACCAGATGGCCTTGAAGCCGATCATCGCGCCGATGCTCGGAATGGTAAACAGGCCGAACACGCCCATCGCGCACGCGATGACGCCCGACAGAATGCTCGCGCTTTTGCTGGGCTTATAGTGGATGTTTCTTCTCATGGTGACCTCCCTTTTTTTTCTTTTCTCTTTCAAAGGAAATGCAGCGCGTCACGCTGCTGCATAGCACACCCCCCATTTTCTTTCCCGAGAAAGAAAACGGGCGGTGTGACCGTCCAAAAGAAAGGCGTCTGCATTGTATGTCTTCCCTTGAACATCCTTTTTGCCTGCGGATTGCACTGCCTGCCAAGTGTCGTATCTAAACGACTTGGTTTGCTTCTATCTCCGCTGTCGCTCTGCCTGCGTATCGGCAGTCTCCATCAATTTCCGTCTATTTCGGATATACTACTGTACTTCATTATAGTGGACAGAAGCGTTTCTTTCCAGCAAATTCAAGTTTACATACAGAGTTTTTCCGCAAGTTTGGTGTTACACACCGTGTTCTGCCTTTCGGCAGACCAATTCGTCCAGTGAAAGATCATAAAAATCGGCCAGCGCAATGAGCGTCGACATCCGCGGTTCACTTTTTCCGTATTCATACGCCTGATAAGCGCGGACGGTCACACCGATCGACAACGCAACATCGCTTTGTTTTAGCCCGCGCTCCTGTCTCAGTTTTAAGATATATTCGGGAAAATTCATTTCTGTTTCCTACTGACATGAAGTTTTCTTCGTGTTACAATAAAGGAAACATGAAGAAAACTTCGTTTATTGTTGAGGTTATTGTATGCTGCACCTTTACGAATCCCTGTTCCGTGCCGGATATGGCGAACATCCGGAACGCTTTTTGTCAAAGGACGAACTCGACGATTATCGGGCATCCTTGTCCTATTACAATTCACAGTATCTTGAATTGCTCGCCATGCTTAACACCGAACAGTCCGTTCTCTTCAAAAAATTACAGGACAATCGCTCTGACATTATCGGTCTTGAGCGCGACGCTTCTTTTCGCTGCGGCCTGTGTGTCGGCCTAAAGCTCGGCAGTCTTTCTTCTCTTCTGCTCTAATCAATGCGGCGAGCGAAGCAATGCCGCTATTTCGCAAGCAGTCTGCCGCCGAGCAAACGTCACTCGCGCCTCACGACAGTAAGGCGCGGTTGCTGTCAGGTCGCGACTCGCAGGGATTCATGGCGAAGCCATGTACACCGCACCCACACTGCGCAGCGCGTGCAGTTCTTCAAGCTACAGACTGCCAATGTGCGGGGTCAAGGGGCAAGGCCCCTTGCGTTCTCTTGGGGGTCCAAGGGGGCCATTCTCACGTGAGAGAATGGCCCCCCCTTTCCCGTGCAGCGCCAAAGGCGCTGCCCCTCCGCGCGACGCGGGAAAAGAGGGCCGAGGCCTTACGCCTCGTCATCCTCCTCATGCTCTGTGAGCGCCATGGAAATGACGCTGTCTCCCTCTTCCTTGAAGCGCATGACGATCACGCCCTGCGTGGCTCTGCCAGTGGTACGGATCGCCTCGACCGGTGTGCGGATGAGGATACCCGCGCGCGTGACGAGCAGCAGATCCTCGCTGCCGTCCACGACCTTGACGCCGACGATGCCGCCGGTCTTCTCGGTGACCATGTAGTTCTTGATGCCGAGGCCGCCGCGGTTCGTGATGCGGTATTCCTCGACCGGCGTCTTCTTGCCGAAGCCGTTCTCGGTGATGGAAAGGACCTGCTTGCCCGCCTGGGCGCGGGCGGCGCCGACGACATAGTCGCCCTCGCGCAGCTTGATGCCGCGCACGCCGACCGCCGTGCGGCCCATCGCACGGACATCGGTCTCGTCAAAGACGACCGCCATGCCGTCGTGCGTGGCGATCAGAATCTTCTGCTCGCCGTCCGTCTCGCGCACGCTCACCAGCTCGTCGCCCTCGTCGAGGTTCAGCGCGCGGATGCCGTTGTTGCGCAGGTTCTTGAGCGTCTCGACCGGCAGGCGCTTCACCGTGCCGTTGCGCGTCACCATGGTGAGGAACAGATTTTCGGCATTCAAGTCGCGGAAGTGGATCATCGCCTGCACGCGCTCGCCCGTCTCCACCTGGATGATGTTGACGATGTTGGTACCCTTGGCGGCCTTGCCGCTCTCGGGGATCTGATAGCCCTTCTTACGGTACACCTTGCCGGTGTCGGTGAAGAAGAGGATATAGTCGTGGGTGGAGGCGGTGAACACGTCCACGCGTGTCCTCCTCGCGGGTGGTGATGCCCTTTTTGCCCATGCCGCCCTTACTCTGCGCGGCATATTCGCTCACGCCCGTGCGCTTGATGTAGCCGTTCTGCGTCAGGGTGAAGACGCACTGCTCCTCCTCGATGAGGTCCTCAATGTCGATCTCGTCCTCGACGTCCTGAATTTCGGTCTTGCGCTCATCGCCGTACTTGTCGCGAATTTCGATGAGCTCGTCCTTGAGGACGCCCTTGAGCATCGTCTCGTTGGAGAGAAGCTCGACAAAGTAGGCGATCTTCTTTTCCAGCTCGTCAAACTCGTTCTGGAGCTTTTCGCGGTCGAGGCCCTGCAAGGCCTTGAGGCGCATATCAAGAATGGCCTGCGCCTGCACGTCGGAGAGCGAGAAGCGTTCCATCAGCTTTTCCTTGGCGTCGTCGTAGCTGGTGCGGATGATGTGGATGACCTCGTCGATGTTGTCCTGCGCGATGAGTAGCCCTGCAGCAGGTGCTCGCGCTCGCGCGCCTTTTTGAGGTCGTACTGCGTTCTGCGCGTGATAAGCTCTTCCTGGAAGGTAAGATACTCGTCGATGATGTGGCGCAGGGACAGAATTTTCGGCTGCTTCTGGTTGTCGACGAGCGCCAGCATGTTGATGGCAAAGCTCGTCTGAAGCTGCGTCTGGGCGAACAGGCGGTTTAAGACCACCTGCGGGTTCGCGTCATGCTTCACCTCGATGACGATGCGCATGCCCGTGCGGTCGGTCTCGTCACGGATGTCGGAGATGCCCTCCAGCCGCTTGTCGTTCACCTGATCGGCCATGCTCTTGATGAGCATACGCTTGTTGACTTGATACGGAAGCTCTGTGACGATGATGCGCACGCGGTCCTTGCCGAAGTCTTCAAATTCCGTGCGGGCGCGGAGCACGATCTTGCCGCGTCCCGGTGGCGTAGGCCGCGCGGATGCCCGCGCGGCCCATGATGATGCCCTTCGTCGGGAAGTCGGGGCCGGTGACGTGCTGCATGAGGTCCGAGAGCGTGGCCTCGGGATCGTCGAGCACGCAGATGCAGGCGTTGATGACCTCGGTGAGGTTGTGCGGCGGGATGTTCGTCGCCATGCCGACGGCGATACCGGAGGAGCCGTTGACCAGCAGGTTCGGGAAGCGCGCGGGCAGCACGCGGGGCTCCTTGCGGCTCTCGTCGAAGTTCGGGTCCCAGTCCACGGTCTCCTTATCGATGTCGCGCAGCATCTCGTTGGCGATCTTGGACAGGCTGCGCCTCGGTGTATCGGTAGGCCGCCGGGGGGTCGCCGTCAATGGAGCCGAAGTTGCCGTGGCCGTCGACGAGCATGTAGCGCATGGAGAAGTCCTGCGCCAGACGCACGAGCGCGTCGTACACCGACGCGTCGCCGTGGGGATGATAGCGGCCCAGCACGTCGCCGACGCAGGTCGCCGACTTTTTGAACGCCTTGTCGCTCGTCAGGCCATCTTCGTACATGGCGTACAGGATGCGGCGGTGGACAGGCTTCAAGCCGTCGCGCACATCAGGCAGCGCGCGCCCGACGATGACCGACATCGCGTATTCGATGTAGGAGGACTGCATCTCGTGCACGAGCTCGCTCTGCACGATCTTTTGGTTGGGGAATTGAATGTCTTCGGGTTTGTAATCCACGTTTTTGTGTGCCATTTTCTTCGTCCTCCTCTCTTAAAAGTCCAGATTGACCGCATATTTCGCGTTCTGTTCGATGAATTCCTTGCGCGGCTCGACCTTCTCGCCCATCAGCACCGTGAACGTCTCGTCGGCGAGCACCGCGTCCTCGAGCGTGATGCGCTTGAGCGTGCGCTTTTCGGGGTCCATGGTCGTCTCCCACAGCTCATGTGGGTTCATTTCACCAAGACCTTTGAAGCGCGAAATATCGACCTTTGCGTTCGGATTGTCGCCGCGCAGCTCGGCGGAAACGTCGCGCTCCTCGTCCGAGAAGGCAACGCGCTGCGTCTTGCCGCGTGTCAGCTTGAAAAGCGGCGGCACCGCGGCGTAGACATAGCCGTTTTCAATGAGCGGGCGCATATAGCGGAAGAAGAACGTCAGCAGCAGCGTCCGGATGTGCGAGCCGTCCACATCGGCATCCGCCATGATGATGACCTTGTGGTAGCGGAGCTTGTTGACGTCGAAATCCTCGCCCAGTCCCGCGCCGAGCGCGACGATGACGGGCTGGAGCTTGTCGTTGCCGTAAATCTTGTCGGCGCGCACCTTTTCGACGTTGAGCATCTTGCCCCAAAGCGGCAGGATCGCCTGGAAGCGCGAGTCGCGTCCCTGCGTGGCAGAGCCGCCTGCGCTGTCGCCCTCTACGATGTAGAGCTCGGTCAGCTCGGGGTTATTCTCGTTGCAGTCGCGCAGCTTGTCCGGGCATCGCCGCGCCGCCGAGGGCGCTCTTGCGGCGGATGGACTTCGCGCGCCTTGCGCGCGGCCTCGCTCGCGCGTTGGCCGTCATGGCCTTATCTAAGATTGTGCGCGCCACGACGGGGTTCTCCTCAAGGAACTGCATCAGCCGGTCGGAGACGATGCCGTCGACCAGTGTGCGGATCTCGGAATTTCCGAGCTTTGCCTTCGTCTGGCCCTCGAACTGCGCGTTCGTGAGCTTCACGGAGATGACGCAGGTCAGGCCCCTCGCGGCAGTCCTCGCCGCTGACCTTGTCGCCCCTCCTTGATGATGCCGTTTTTGATGCCGTAGGCGTTCAGAACGCGCGTGAGCGCGGCCTTGAAGCCGGTCTCGTGCATGCCGCCCTCGGGCGTGTGGACGTTGTTGGCGAACGACAGGATATTTTCCTGATAGCCGTCGTCATACTGGAGCGCCAATTCCGCGAACGAATCGCCCTTCATGCCGCTCATGTAGATGACGTTATTGTGCAGCGGCTCTTTCTTCTTGTTGAGCCACGTGACGAATTCGCGGATACCGCCCTCGTAGCACATCGAGTCACGGCGCTCGCTCTCGGGCTTTTCCTCGCTCTCAAGGCGCTTATCCTCGATCGTGATGCGAAGGCCCGCGTTCAGAAATGCCTCCTCGCGCATGCGGGTGTGCAGCGTTTCGTAGGAGTATTCGAGCTCTTCAAACATCTCGGGATCGGGCTTGAAGGTGACGGTCGTGCCCGTGTGGTCGGTCGAGCCGATGATGGTCATCTCCTGCGTGATCTTGCCACGGGAGAATTTCATCTCGTAGATGTTGCCGTTTTTGTGCACCTGCACCGTCAGCCATTCGGACAGCGCGTTGACAACGCTCGCGCCGACGCCGTGCAGGCCGCCGGAGACCTTGTAGCCTCCGCCGCCGAACTTGCCGCCGGCGTGCAGCACGGTGAAGACGACCTCGAGCGCGGGACGGCCCGTCTGCGCCTGAATGTCGACCGGAATGCCGCGGCCGTTATCCACAACGGTGATGGTGTTGCCCTCGTTGATCGTCACTTGAATTTCCGTGCAGTAGCCCGCAAGCGCTTCGTCGATGGAGTTATCCACAATTTCGTAGACGAGGTGGTGCAGGCCGCTCACCGACGTCGAGCCGATGTACATGCCCGGGCGCTTGCGCACCGCCTCCAGTCCTTCGAGCACCTGGATCTCTGAGGCGTTATAGTCGTTGTTTTCATCCACCGCCGTGGATTGCAGGATCTCATTTTCTGCCATTTGGGTTCTCCTTTCGTCATCAGGCAGGAAGAACCGGGTCGGAGCCCTTTCCGGCCCGTTTCTCCCTGCCTCGAGCACTATTTTGATGGGAAAGCCGCTTACATCGCGGCTGTTGTTTTCTTCTTTTGAATCACGCAGTAAATACCGTACACCAGCGCCTGACTCATTAGGTACAGAAACAAAATGCCCGTGATCGGCCCGACGGGAAACGTCGAATCCGCACCGTGGAACTGCCAGAGCACTTCGCATGCAAGCCAGAAGAGCGCCGACACCTTCATTTTCTTCCGAAAGAGCCACTTGTCGCCCTCGTCCGTTTTGAGCCGCCACGTGAAATACACCGTCAGCAGCGCGAAAAAGCCGAGCGCGATGGGCAGTATCCAGCGCTCATCGTGGGGAAGGGAAAAGGGACTTGCCAGCATTGTCAAAGCAACGGGGATCTTCATGTCTGCTCCTCCATTCTCTTTTGCAGTGTTTGGCTCGAAAGCTCGGATAGATAAACCAGCTGCGGGTGATACGGGTGGTCGCACACCAGAAAGGACTTGGGAATGTCCTCGCAGGCGTCGATGACAAGGCTCTCGTCCTCCGCCCGCCTAAGAAATTCTGACGTTCTCTTCGATTGCGACGTGATCTCGAGATCAAAAACGCCGATGATGTGTTTTTCTGGCAGCATGACATTGTTGCCGATGTGCAGGTACATGGTACCTCCTCAGATATCGCGCCCAAAGGGCGCGGGGTGGTCTCCCATTGGCATGGGAGTGCGCAGTCAAAGGGGGGATTCTCTTTCCAAAGAGAATCCCCCCTTTGGAACCCCAAGAGAAATGCGAGGGGAGTCCCCCTCGACCCCCGACATTGCGGGTTTGCAGCTTGAATAACTGCACGCGCTGCGCAGTGTGGGTGCGGTGTACATGGCTTCGCCATGAATCTTCTGCGAGTCGTGACCGCTTGCAACTGCGCCTTACTATCGTGAGGCGCGAGTGACGTCCCCTCGGCGGCAGACTGCGTGCGAAATAGCGGCATTGCTTCGCTCGTCGCATTGTGGAGACTGGCGATAGACGGGAATTACTGCGCACTTCTACAAGATCAGCAGAGCGGCAGCGGATAATAAAAGCAAACCAAATCGTATAGCAACACCCAACGCGGCAACGCCGCGCGCAGGGAAGTGCAATCGGCAAGCGCCGCACTTCTTCGAGCTGCTTGCTCTCAATGGGAAACGCCTTTCTTTTGGACGGTCACACCGCCCGTTTTCTTTCTCGGGAAAGAAAATGGGGGGTGTGGTCTTGCCGCCCGCAGGCGGCATCTCCCAGCCGCATAGGTGCGGCTAAACTACCGCTCCCTGCGAGATATGGAACACTTTTCCACTCAAAAGTGTCCCCAACCGATCCTCTTCACAGCACGTGATAAACACCTGCCCGCCAAGGATGCGGTTGAGCACATACTCCTGCCGCCGCGGGTCCAGCTCGGACAGCACGTCGTCGAGCAATAACAGCGGTGTGCGGGATGTGATCTCGCGGTAAATCTCCCGCTCGGCGAGCTTGAACGCCAGCGCCGCCGTGCGGGTCTGGCCCTGAGACGAAAACTGTCTTGCGTTCACGCCGCCGATCGTCACGGCGATATCGTCCTTATGCGGGCCGGAAAGGCACATTCTTGATGCCCGTTCCGCCGCCGCGTGCGATGCCTGATGCGCGCGCAGCTGGTCGTAAATCGTTTCAATTGGCGCGAGCGGGTCTGAAATGGTCGAAACCGTCTGGTATTCGACGCCCAGCTCTTCCCTGCCGCCGGAGCATTCGCGGTGCGCGATGCCCGCATATTCCTTCAATCGCTCGCAGAACCGCGCACGGTAGTAGATGATGACCGCTCCGCTCTGCGCCATGCGCAGGTCAAATTCCGGCAAAGTATCAAGAAGCGACGGATACTCTTCGCTGTCGCGCAGAATGCGCGTCTTGTGCTCGTAGGCGCGGTGATAGTCGCTGAGCGCCTGCGCGTAGCGCGCGCGAAGCTGGCAGAGCGCGTCGTCCATGAACTTGCGCCGCGCCGCCGCGCCGTCGCGGATCAGCAGCAGATCCTCCGGACAGAAGTAGACCGCGCCGAGCACGTCGCTGAGGTCGCTCCCCTTTTTCACGGGCACCTTATTGATGAGAATTTTTCGTCTTCTCCCCGCGGCGAGCGCGATCTCGAGCAGAAAATCTCGGTTGCGCGCAAACGCGTTCGCCTTGATGCTGCATTCGCTCTTGCCGAACGAAATGAGCTCTTTTTCCGCCCTCGCGCGCGGCGAACGGGTGGAAGAGAGATAGACGATTGCTTCCAAGAGGTTCGTCTTTCCCTGCGCGTTCTCACCGACGATGACGTTGCAGTCCGGCGCGAACGTGACATTCAGCGCGTCGTAATTGCGAAAGTTCCGCAGCGCCAACGCGTCAATTCGCATAGGAGACCGTCAGCTCTTTGCCGTCGAAGGCGACCATGTCGCCCGGACGGATCTTCTTGCCGCGCATCGTGCAGACCTCGCCGTTGACCAAAACGTCGCCGTTCTGGATGACGATCTTCGCCTCGCCGCCCGTGCCGACTAAATTCGCCAGCTTCAAGAGGTCCTGCAATTTGATAAATTCCGTGGTGATGGTAATGTCAGTCATAAAAAGTCCTTTACAAAGCGATTCCTATCAGAAATCGTTGTACTATTTTATACGATATGGATTCAGTTTTTTGTCTCAATTTGCCTTCAGGCGCACGGGCAGCACCATGTAGAGGAAGTTCTCTTCGCCCTCGACGGGAACGATGATGGCCGGCGAAATGCCGGTGTTGAGCTCCATTCTCACGGTGTCAGCGGGCGCGTAGCGCAGCGCGTCCATCAGATAACGGTTGTTAAAGCCAATCTCAAGCCCCTGACCGTCGCCCGCGATGCGGCAGACGTCCTTTGCGTCGCCGTTGGCGGTCTTGGCGGACATCGTCACCTTGTCCTCGCCGAACTGGCAGCGCACGGGGCTCTTGAGCTTTTCACTGATGACGACGCTCACGCGCTCGAGGCTCTGGAGCATCGTCTTCGTGTCGACGACGACGTTGATGGGGTTTCTGCGCGGGATGGCGTTCTTATAATCGAGGAATTCACCCTCTAAGCGGCGGCAGATGAGCTCGGTCTCACCGACCTCGAAGAGAATATGGCGCTGGCCGAGCGTGATGGTCACGACCTCGTCGATCTCCTCGCAGATGCGCTCGACCTCATTGAGCGCCGTGCCGGGCGCGACGAACGAGAACGCGCCGCCCTCGATCTTTTCAAGCGCTTCCTTGCGAAGCGCAAGGCGGAAGCCGTCGACGGAGACGACGGTCAGCCCCTCGGCAGATACCTCGAACAGCGAGCCCATGTGCACGGGGCGCGCCTCGTTCGTCGAAACGGCGAAGCTCGTCTGCTGGATCATGGTCTTGAGCGTCTTTTCGGCGATCTGGACGGCGTACTTCTCCTCGACCTCGGGCAGCTCGGGGAAATCGGCGGCGGAGAGGCCCATGATGTCGAAATCCGCGTCGCCGCAGGTCAGGTGGATCAAAAATTTGTCGTTCGCGGTGAAGGTCACGACGTCGTCGGGCAGCCTTCTTAAGATCTCGCCGATCAGGCGGGCGTTGACGACCAGCTCGCCGGACTCCTCGACCTCGGCCGCAAACTTCGTGCGGATGCCGGTCTGCATGTTGTAGCCCGAAACGGTCAGGCTCTCGCCGCCGCAGGTCAGCAGCAGTCCTTCGAGCGCAGGGATGGAGCTTTTCGCCGCGACGGCGCGGGAGGCGGTATTGACTGCATTTTGCAGCAGCAGCTTTTCGCAGGAGAATTTCATAGCGGCGTTCCTTTCGTAAAACGGATGATTTTTTCTCTTTTGGAAAAGAAAAAGGATAGTTTTTAGAAATAGCAGCAGTAGGGGCGCAAAAATGTGGAAAACCCAATTTTAGCCCGAAATGGCAAGGAAAATTTATCCCTCATGGGTTGTTGAAAAGTTCTATCACTTTCCACACCCAAAATTTTGAAAAAATGTTTCCACAGCTTCCCTCTGCACAACCCTGTGGATAATGTGGAAAACTTTGTTATCTCTTGGAGTTGATATTAATAGTGATCTCCTTGATCGTCTGGTTGAAGACGGGATCGGATTTCATCTTCTTTTCGATCTGCTCGAGCGAGTGGAGCACGGTCGTATGGTCGCGCTTGCCGAACTCGCGGCCGATATCGGGCGTCGACAGATTCGTCATGCGGCGCACAAGGTACATCGCGGCCTGACGGGCGTTGACGGCCTCGCGGCTTCGAGACGGGCCCTTGATGACCTCTTCGTCGATGCCGAAGTAGCGTGACGTTTCAGTGATGATCATCGCCGCCGTGGGGGCGAGATTCGCGTTCTTTTTCATAAAGTCCTCGACCGCGCGGTGCGCGGCGTCGGCGTCCATCTCGCGTCCGATGAGATCGCGGTAGGCGAGAATCTTGTTCATCGTGCCCTCGAGCTGGCGGACGTTGGACGTGACATTCTCGGCAATGTAACGCGCAATGTCGTCGTCGATGACGGTGCCCCACTGCGCGGCCTTGTTTTTCACGATGGCAAGGCGCGTTTCAAAAATCGGGCGGCTGCACATCGAGGCCAACCTGAACGGGCCGGAACTCGACAAGCATATCGATGGTATTTACCTGAACCTGTCGCCGGTGATGCCGCTCGGGATGGCGACGATGGAGGAGCTGCGCGACGCATTGGTCAAATTCAAGGAGCGTTCGGGCAAGTTCGTGGTAGCTTATTCCGATTTTTATACCCAGGGTACTTATTACCTCAGTTCAGTGGCCGACCGTCTTTACCTCAATCCCCAGGGAACTTTGCTGTGGAAGGGGCTTTCGTCGAACGTGATGTTTTATAAAGGGTTGCTCGACAAGCTCGGTGTCCGGCCCGAAGTGATCCGGCACGGTGCCTATAAAGCCGCCGTGGAACCGTTTATTATGGACCGGATGAGTCCCGAGAACCGTCGGCAAACCGAAGAGTTGATCGGCACGATCTGGTCGCATGTCGTGGGGGGAATCGCTCGTGCGCGGTCGCTCGACTCGGCGGCACTGCAACAGTATGCCTCGACCCTTGCCATCGGCGATGCTGCGCTTGCAGTGGAGAAAAAAATGGTCGATTCACTCGCTTACAGCGCTGATATGGAGGCGATGCTGGCCGGGATGACAGGGCAGCAGGAGACCCGGTTCATTTCGTTGGAAGATTATGTGATGCAGGGTCAGGTCGGCAGCAGCGGCGGTAAAGGATCCGGCAACCGGATCGCCGTGCTCTATGCCGAAGGCGATATTGTGGACGGAGAGGCTCCGGAACGTGAGGTGGGCGGCGAGACGCTTGCGGCGAAACTGGCCGATTTGCGCCGGGATGAGGAGGTCAAGGCCGTGGTGCTGCGGGTCAACTCGCCCGGGGGCAGTGCGCTTGCTTCGGAGGTGATCTGGCATGAGATGGAACTGCTCCGTGCGGAAAAGCCGGTCGTCGTTTCGATGGGTAACGTGGCCGCA
>VOFJ01003145.1_pt1 | contig 27759 bp, 37 predicted proteins | sample 5384081 | NCBI WGS metagenome assembly VOFJ01 (sample SAMN12384729, study PRJNA508395) | human gut metagenome | isolation source: healthy gut I | host: Homo sapiens | reverse complement strand
ATACTGATACTGCTTGGTGTGGAAATGAGGGTGAAGGAAGCTGCATTTGAGAGTATAAGAGAGACAAGCGGTAGAGCATGTCTTTATATGAGTGAAGACAGCGGATCTTTGCCTGCAGGTGGAATCACGTTGTTTAGTATTGATAAAAATATAAAACAGAAGCTTGCACAGTCAGGCACTCTGTCAAAAGTCCATAAAGGGAGGTGTAAATGGAATAAATATTACATCTTCCGAGATTTTAAATAACAATTCAAAAATAAAATTAAATATTGAATATACACTAAACACTCCTTTTTCATTTTTTTGAGGCTGCAAATATTAAGGTATCCCAAAACTTAGAAACATATGCATGGCTTGGAGAGGACTATATGGAATACCGTGAAGATACGAAGTATGTCTATGTGGCAAAGCACGGTACGGTGTACCATTTAACACCGCACTGCTCATATCTTCATACTAATATTTACGTGAGTAACACAGGTGAAATCATGTACAAAAGAAATGCTTCCGGTGCCAAATATTACGCCTGCAAAAGGTGTGGAAATAGCGGAATTGTCGGAACTGTATTCTATACACAATATGGAAACAGGTACCATTCGGACAGGGAATGCACCGAGATACATCATGATTATAAGAAAGTGCCGTTGTCGGAAGTTGAAGGAACCATGGGTCAGTGTTCAAAGGAGTGACAATTAAGTACGAGACAGGTTTTACATAGTCAGATTAATTGCAGATAGTGTATGCGCGATACATAATTTTCAGGAAAAAGAGAGGGTGATTAAATATTATTTAACATATCCATATTAATTTCTTTTTTAATTCTCAGTTTTTACGACATTTGCATAAAGGCAGTGCCACTTGTGCTGTTAATTATGCTGGCAGGGTTTGTCTGTGTTGATAGATTTGTTTTTGGAAGCATTGCTGTCGATTCAATAATATTAGATACATTTCCTGCATTTATTATGATGATTTTCAGCTTGTTTTCCACAAGATGGAGCATAGGCCTGGGAGATATTTTTCTTTTTTGCCATTATTGGCATTGCTTTCGGTGTCTTTGATCTGATTACGGTTATATTTTTTTCATCCATTATTTTTATCATTGTGATGTTTTCACTAAAATCATTTATTTCATTTAGCAAAAAAATACAACGGTGGGTTTTATTCCGTTTATAAGTGTAAGTACAGCTTCACTGATCTGCTTTTAAAGGAGGGATTGTCATAAGAATAAATAGATTACTTAATTACCGTATTCAGGCAGCTACAACCGTTGAAAATGCAATACTCATCCCGGTGTTTACAATAATTACCATAGCTCTTATTGCTCTGAGTTTTTTCGTGCATGACACAATAGTCATTAAAAAGTGTGACCTGGGAAAGTGCAATTGATGTGTCATCCATAACAAAAAGGACATTTCTAGAGACGATCTGATGTACAGGCAAAATATATTAAATGATAAGCTGAACAGTGAAGCTCTGTTTATACGTAATTCTTCGGCAAATATATGTGCAGCGGGCGACAAAATAGAGGTATCAACCAACTCAATGTTTAAAATGAATTTTTCATTCTGGAATAACAGGACAATAAATACTGTAACTTCTACGGAGAGAGTGTTTCCTGCCACAGAACTGAGAAAAAATAAAAAGCAATGAAAAACACATTAAATACAATAATTAATTGAAAGAGACAAGTATGAATTACAATAAAATTGTTGAAAATAATTCAAAGTATTTAGTCTGTGAATGTGATGAAAATAAAAAGTCATATACATATAAAATGCTGCAAAACAACAATATAGACAGCCTGATTAAGCCTGTGGAAAGAAATATTAACGGAGAGTCTTTCCTTTACTATAAAACAGACAGCTATCGGACCATGGAGGAAATCTTTAACGACAGGGAATGTTTTATACAGGATAAGGATATAGATGCACTCTGTAAATCGTTTATAAATCTTGAACACGACCTGACGGATTATTTACTGGATATAAATGATTTGGTGTTAAAGCCTGACACCCTGATGTATGACAACGTAAAAGATGCATATGTATTTATTTATATTCCGGGATATTCTCAGGATGAAAATGAATTTCATAATTCACTGCTCGCGCTATGGGAATATATTTTGTCAAAATATGACCATGATTCTGATATGAAAAGAACCATGAAGGTATATGAAACATACCAGAAAATAAGATCCTGCAACTATACGATTGGAACACTTTTTATATAATATGATAAGTGTTGAAAATGTAAGTGGAAATATGGTTGCAGACAGAGACTCATTTGTTAATTCATCGGATGATGAAGGCAGAGGTTCATATGTTTATACGTCTGACGCTACAGGCAGTGATGCAGCTAAAAGTTCATTCGATGAAGCAAGTGTAGAAATAAAAAACGTAACTGACCAAAATGAGAGCACCTATGTAAGGAATAAAGTCTGTTCTGAAAGCTATGATGATTGTGATATGTCGAATTATTCTGCATACGACAACCATGATATTTACGCTGAATCGTCACATCACAAGCCTGCTGCCAATAAATGGTTCAATTTTCCTAAAAACAGTTTTAGTAAAAATAACTCAGAATCGGACAACAGGTCTAAACGAAACCATAACCCAAAAAATAAACAACATAACTAAACGAAACCACAACCCCAAAACAGAAAAATATATTTTCATAACATCCATGGCAGTGGCCATAATCTGCACAATTTTAATTCTGTTGCCGGTAAATATGAACCGGCCAAATATTTTCATATTGTTTATCATAATCGCAATTTCTCTATTCATATGTTTTTAAGTACAAACATTCCCTAAACAACTCGAAATCTAAAAAACTTCAGATTATTTATAATGACAGAGAATTCAATCCTGATAACTTCCCATTAACAGTTGGCAGCAAGGATGAAATGGATATTTCCATACCGGAAAATGGTGTCAGCAGGCATCATTTAACGATATATGAATCGGAATCCGGGTATTATATTGAGGATAATGATTCCACCAACGGGACATTTATCAACAATAAAAAAAGATAAATCCATTTCAAAAGAGAGTCATTTTAGATGGTGATATTGTTACATTGGCTGAGACAAAATTAATAATTTGCATAAGTTAGTTTATAAAACTTATATAATTAATGAATTGCCCACATATTACTTAATATGCTAAAATAGATTACAAAAATTAGGGAGGTTTAATAATGAAAAAAAAAGATGATTGCATTTTTTGTAAATTAGCCGGTGGAGACATCAAAACTAACGCTCTCTCTATGAAGACGATATTGTAAAAAGTAATATTTGATTTATCGCCTGCAAGCCGCGGGCATGTTCTTATTATTCCAAAAGAACATTTTGCCGACATATATGAACTGGATGATGAAACAGCCGCACACATTTTTTCAAGGTCGCCGTTAAAGTTGCCAACGCAATGAAGAAGACACTTGGATATGATGGCTTAAATGTTGTTCAGAATAACGGGGAAGCCGCAGGTCAGACTGTATTCCATTTCCACATGCATCTTATTCCAAGATATAAGGATGATAAGGTAAATGTAGGCTGGGAACCTGGCAGTATTGACGAAAACGGAATTGATGAATTAAAGAAACTTATAGAAAAAGAATTATAAATCATATGTAACAGTCTGAACTGGTGTATATCTGAGAAGATTCAAGCCTGACTGGACATAATGTTACGCATGATTAATTATTTGTAGTTGTTTAGGAGAAATAAATGGTTGAGTTAAGTAATACAGGGGCATATTTGGTAAATGGCAGTGAGCTTGTATTTGATACTCCGGAAAATGCAGCGCGTATTTCCGGCGAATGTGCTATTGGTAAAGAAGAAGCAAAGAAGAATACAATTGCCTATGGGATTTTAGAATCACACAATACATCAGGCAACATGGATGAGCTTAAGATCAAGTTCGATAAGCTTACCTCACATGATATTACATTTGTAGGAATCATTCAGACCGCAAGAGCTTCAGGCCTTGAGAAGTTCCCCGATTCCATACGTTCTTACAAACTGCCACAACTCACTTTGTGCCGTTGGTGGAACAATTAACGAAGATGATCACCTCTTTGGTCTTTCAGCAGCAAAAAAATACGGTGGAGTTTATGTTCCACCACATCAGGCAGTGATCCACCAGTTTGCAAGAGAAATGCTCGCTGAATGTGGCAAGATGATTCTCGGTTCTGATTCACATACAAGATACGGTGCTATCGGAACAATGGCTATGGGTGAAGGTGGTCCTGAGCTCGTTAAGCAGCTTTTTAGCAGAACTTATGACATTAAGATGCCTGGAGTTATCGCTATTTACTTAACAGGCGCACCACAGCCTGGTGTTGGTCCTCAGGATATTGCTCTTGCTATCATTGGTGAAGTATTTGCCAACGGTTACGTAAAGAACAAGGTAATGGAATTCGTTGGACCTGGTGTATCTAACCTTTCAATGGATTACCGTATCGGTGTTGATGTTATGACAACTGAGACAGCCTGTCTTTCATCAGTCTGGAGAACAGACGATAAGACTAAGGAATTCCTAGCAATGCACGGAAGAGCAGATGCTTACAAAGAGCTTAATCCTGGTGCAGTTGCATACTATGATGGGGTTGTATCTATTGACTTATCAAAGGTTAGACCTATGATCGCGCTTCCATTCCACCCAAGCAATACATACACAATCGAAGAGTTAAATGCTAACCTTGGCGATATCCTTCGTGACTGTGAAATCAAGTCAGAAGCTATTCTTGGCGGAAGTCAGATTAATCTTGTTAATAAGATTAAGGACGGTAAGCTTATGGTTGACCAGGGAATCATTGCAGGTTGTGCAGGTGGTGGATTTGAAAATATCTGTGATGCAGCTGATATCTTAAGAGGTGCATCAATCGGTGATGATGAATTTACATTAAGTGTATATCCATCAAGTACTCCAATTTACATGGAATTATTAAGAAACGGAAGAATGGCAGATCTTATGGAGACAGGCGCCATTGTTAAGACAGCATTCTGTGGACCTTGTTTCGGTGCAGGTGATACACCGGCTAACGACACATTATCTATCAGACATACTACAAGAAACTTCCCTAGCCGTGAGGGATCTAAGCCACAGAACGGTCAGCTTGCTTCAGTTGCTCTTATGGATGCAAGATCTATTGCAGCAACAGCAGCTAACAAGGGTGTTCTTACACCAGCTACTGATTTAGTTGATGTACAGTATACAAAGCCAACATACCACTTCGACAGCAAGATTTATGAGAACAGGAATCTTCGACAGTCACAATGTTGCAGATCCAAGTGTTGAATTAAGATTTGGACCAAACATTAAGGACTGGCCTGAAATGGTTGAGCTTCCAGAGAACTTACTTATCAAGGTTGTTTCAGAGATTCATGATCCGGTTACAACAACAGATGAATTAATACCATCAGGTGAAACATCATCTTATCGTTCTAACCCACTTGGACTTGCAGAGTTTGCACTTTCAAGAAAAGACCCTGAATATGTTGCAAGAGCTAAGGCTGTTCAGACAGCAGAGAAGGCAAGAGAATCAGGTGAGTGCGTAGGTACTGTATTCCCAGAAATCAAGCCTATTATGCATGCATGCAAGGATAAATTTGGTAACAGCAAGCATGACACAGGTATGGGAAGTACAATCTTCGCTGTTAAGCCTGGTGACGGTTCAGCAAGAGAACAGGCTGCTTCATGTCAGAAGGTATTAGGCGGATGGGCTAATATTGCAAATGATTATGCAACAAAGAGATATCCGTTCTAACCTTATTAACTGGGGAATGATTCCATTTATAATCAAGGAAGGTGATCTTCCATTTGAAAATGGTGATTACATTTTCATTCCTGGAATCAGAGAAATGATTGCAAATGGCGGAGAAAAGATTACAGCTTATGTTGTAAACAAAGACATGAAAGAATTTGAACTTGAAACAGGTCGTTTGACAGAGGATGAGAGACAGATTATTCTTGATGGCTGCTTAATCAACTACTATAAGAATCACTAATTCCTATATATAAACAGACAAGGGGTTATCGCATAGGCATAACCCCTTATTGTTGCTAATATGAGGAATTGAAATAATGAATAAATAAAAAAAAAGGAGGTTATCATGTCAACTAATATATTAAACGGTGATTTAGACACTTTGGAGAACATCATTGTTGATGTTAATTCCTACTCCCTTAGTGCAAGAAAACACGAGGAAATTCTTGACGAAATCGACAATATGGTCAAGAAGAGCGACGTTCTTAAAAAAAAAGAACTGACAGATGAAGTAAACAGTAAGCTTCAGAGTGGTGAAAAGGCTATCTGCGAGGGTTATGACAAAACTCTCAAGGATGAAAAAGCCAAGCTAAAAAGTGTAAAAGCCGAAAGAAAAAGGCTAAAGAAGCAGGAATGCGAGACAGAATACACGATGAGACAATTGACTTAAAAAAGGCAAATGAAGAGCTTATCAGAAAGAGAAAGGAAATGTTCAAAGCTGATAAAGTCCCTTCTTTCTGCTCAAATAAATTGTTTTATGCATTTATTTATCCACAGAGCTTTTCAGACTACATCATTTTCTTAGCAATAATGTTTGGTGTATTTGCCGTTATACCGGAATTATTGGCAGTGTTTACACCTATTCATGCATGGGGGAATAATTCTGTATGAATGTATTGTAGCGATATTTGGTATAACAATTTTCAGAGGTATAAGAAACGCAACATTACTCAAGCATTACGAAGTAATTAAAAAGGGACGTAAGATTGCCGACGAAAAATAGAATCTAACAAGGGTATTATTAATAAGATTAAAAAGGGTATCAGATCAGATACAAGTGAAACTATGTATAATCTTGGAGAATTTGATGACGAGATTGATGCAGTTTCAGCTGATATCAGAAAAACAGAAGCTGAAAGAGCTTCAGCACTTGAAGATTTTAATAAGAATGTAAGACCGCAGATTATTAAGAGTATAGAAGATGTAAGAAAACCTGCAATTGAAACTCTTCTTGGAGATATTAAGAATAAGAGAGCCGAGGCAGATAATCTTGCTGCTGAACTTAAGGCAAAGAGAGCATTTATATCTTCAAACTACGAGGCATATTTAGGTCAGGACTTCGTTACAATACCGCAGTTAAAGAGATTAGAGCAGATCATGAGAAATGGTGATGCTAAAACAATCGGCGGTGCAATCGATGTATATAACAACATTTAAGGGGACTCTATATGGCTGCTAAAAATGCGTCTGATGCAGACGAGAAAAAAGGTTGATGATCTTGAGAGAGTCAGAATAAAGAGAAAAAAAGCGTAAGAAAAACAGAAAGCTTAAAATAATGTTCATGATTATTGTTGGAGCTGCTGTTGCGCTTATAACATTTTTTCACAATATTTAACATGACATACGGATCATATAAAATCGAAGAATCATGGAGTAGAGAGAGTGATACAAATACTGAGTTTGTCCCATACAACAATGGTTATATAAGATATGGTTCATCAGGTGCCGCGTTTGTAACCAGTGCAGGTGAGCAGCAGTGGAATGTGTCATACTCAATGCAGAATCCTACAATCCATCAGAAAGATAACAATCTTGTTATCGGAGATGTAGGCGGTAATACGGTTGTAATGTTAAATGAAAAGGGCGAAGTCGGCCGTATCAATACTGAATATAATATCTTAAATGTTGAAGCTGCGAGCACCGGAATAGTTGGCGTTGTAATGCAGTCAAATGCTGATAATTATATCAATATGTACGGAAGCGATTCTTCCCTCATTTTATTCAATCAGAACCAATATTACCGGTGATGGTTACCCTGTTGATATTGCTATTTCCAATGATTCAACAAAGCTCATTGTTGCATATGCAAAAACAAGTGAATCTAATGTTGTTTCAAATCTTGTATTCTATAACTTCAGTGGTGATGCCAACAGTAAGGATTCAAGAGTTGTTGGAGCATACAGTGACTTTGACGGAAAGCTTGTAGGTCATGTTGCATTTTTATCAAATAATACGGCAATAGCAGTGTCTGAGGATTCACTCAGATATTATACTGTCGGTGCAACACCTTCAGCAGGAGAGAAAATAGCTTTAGATTCTAAGATACAGAATGTATTTTACACTTCAGGAAATGTAGGTATAGTTTCTGAAACAGGAAATGAAGACGATCCATATAATATTAAAATATTTAACTCTAACGGCGGAAAACTGTCAGATGTGAATTACGATACTACTTACACTACATATAACTTCGATGGAAATACCGTTCTTATGTACGGAGGTTCTAATTTTGCAATTATGAATCTCAGTGGAAAGTTTGTTACTAAACAGACAATTGACGGAACGGTTACAGCCTTTATTTCTACTGGTAAAAGAGGAAAATATTATCTTGTAGATGATAGATTTATTTCCAGAGTCAGATTGACTTAAAGTGCATTGATAAATAAACACAGTGCTGGATGTTTTATATTAATCCTGTCACTGTGTTTGTTTTATTGTAAAATATAAATATGTAAAATTGAAATGGCATGTTTATCACAGAGTAAATAAACTATTATAAATTTCATTTATATATATCTAGATATATTGAATGTTTAAGCGACATCGAATAACCTGCTGATATTGATACTGTATAGTATTAAAATATCAGCTGTCACTAAGGAGAGGCTATGAACCCCGTACTTATCGTTGTAATAATTGTATTGGTACTTTTAGGAATAAAAGGTGCCTTTAAGGGATTATTTAAAATATTATTTTCCATAGTAACCCTTATTGCCTGTATTCTTATTGCAGGTTTTATAACCGTGCCAGTTGCCAATGGTTTAAAGGCCAATACGGGAATGTATGACGGCATAGACGGATTTGTATATGATACGGTTAAGGATAATAAAAATCTTAATAACAAAATAGACTCATCATTTGCACTGATGAATATAGATTCTGAAATGACTATAAGTGCAGAGTATGTGCCGGCTTTAGAGTCTAATTCAACTCTGATTGCCACTGCATTAAATGCCAATATTGACGGATATTTCCTTCCTCCTCTTGTGAAGGATAACCTTAAGGTTACGGCAGAAGATGTAAATGAAAATATTAAAGCAGGAAGGACTGTTAAAGACACTGTTATCCACACATTTTCACAGAAGCTTTCCTGGATTATTTACGTTGTTATAATCTTTATTATATTGTTTATTATTCTGGAAATAATATTCTGGATTATATTTAGAATATTAAATGTATTTTCAAGATTACCGGGCCTGTCCACCATTAACAGAATAGGTGGATTTGCCATAGGCATATTTTGAAGGATTGCTGATAGTCTGGCTTTGGATTTATGGTGCTCACATTATTTGCAGGAACAGCATTTGGAATGAGCTGCTTTTGAACAAATAAACAGCGATGCATTTTTATCATTTATATATAACAACAACCTGATAATGAAATTGTTGGGATTTGCGTAATTGTGTTTGACCGGGAAAGGATATTGTAATGGGGGATAGTGAAGAAAAAAGAATTAAATTGTCAGTTGTGGCTGAAAAAATGAAACTCACAAATCTGACACCTGACATTAACTTATCAAAAAAATATCTTACTGCTCCGGAGGTTAACAGACCTGCGTTGCAGCTACCGGATTCTTTGACGGGTTCGATAATGAAAGAATGCAGGTAATCGGACAGGTAGAAAGAGCATATTACAAGCGACTTTCAAAAGAGGACAGAATAAGCAGATTTAAAAGCATTATAGAGCACAGGGTTCCTGGTATCGTATTCTGCAGAGACATACGTCCTGATGAGGGAATAATTGAATTTGCATCTGAAATGGGTGTTCCTTTAATGCAAACTGCAGGTTCTACATCAGCATTTATTGCCGAAATTATCAGATGGTTAAAGGTACAGCTTGCGCCTTCAATTACAGTTCACGGCGTTCTTGTTGACGTAAATGGTGAAGGTGTTCTTATTACGGGCGAGAGCGGAATCGGAAAAAGTGAGGCGGCTCTTGAACTCATTGTAAGAGGACACAGACTTGTAACTGATGATGCAGTTATAATTAAAAAAGGTAAGTGACGAAACTCTTTGTGGGAAAATTCCGGAATTAACTAAGCATCTTATTGAACTCAGAGGTATAGGAATCATAGATGTAAAAAAGAAATATTCGGTGTGGAGAGTGTAAAGGATACCCAGCAGATTGATATGGAAGTTCATCTTGAAGAGTGGGATGAAAAGAAAACATATGAAAGAATGGGGCTTAACAGAGAATATAACGAATATCTGGGGAAATAAGATTGTTACATATAATCTTCCTGTAAGACCGGGAAGAAATATTGCTGTTATTGTTGAAACTGCTGCCGTAAACCACAGACAGGAGCAGATGGGATATAATACAGCTCAGAGACTGTACGAAAAAAAAATCACAAAGCAGCAGCTCGAGAGAGATTTGGAAGAAGACGAGGATGAGGATGTTGTCGATAATTTCGTCGATAACTGGGAGAAATTGATTAAGAGGTTAATATGACTGACGAGTTAAAACTTAACATGGCAGAGAAGCTCACAGCCATTGTCGGAAAAGACAGAGTTTTGGTAGACGAGGCAATGAGCCGACATACAACATTTAAAAATAGGCGGAAATGCAAAGATTCTTGTGCAGATTTCATCTGAAGATGAGATTATGTTAATGACAGAGCTTTTAAGAGATAACAATGTTGATTATTACGTTATCGGTAACGGTAGTAACCTTCTTGTATCTGACAACGGATATGATGGAGTTATTATTGAGCTTCTTGACGACTACGCAGGTATTGAATTAGTTGATCCGGCTGATATCAGAATCCAGTGTGAAGATAAGGATGAATATACATTTGTTAAAGCGCTTGCAGGAACAAGAATGTTAAAGGTTGGCAAATTTATGGTTGACCAGTCTCTTACAGGATTCGAGTGCCTTGGAGGTATTCCGGGAACTATCGGCGGTGCCATTGTAATGAATGCAGGAGCATACGGTGGAACAATTTCTGATGTATTACTTTATGCAAGAGTAATTACAAAAGAGAATGGTATTTTAGAGTTAACTCCTGAAGAATTAGAACTTGGATACAGAACAAGTAATATTGAAAAGAACGGATATATCGTATCAAGTGTCGTATTAAAAATGAAAAGGGTAATCCTGAAGAAATAAAGGCTTTAATTGCTGATTTTACAGAGAGAAGAAAAAGCAAACAGCCATTGAATATCCAAGTGCCGGAAGTACATTTAAAAGACCGGAGGGACATTTTGCAGGACAGCTTATTGATGAAGCCGGACTCAGAGGATATCAGTGCGGAGGAGCTCAGATTTCCGTAAAGCATGCCGGATTTGTTATTAATACGGGAAATGCTACTGCAGAGGATGTTGTAAATGTTATTACTCATGCACAGGAAGAAGTGTTGAAGCGTAATAATATTAAGTTGGAAACAGAAGTGAAAAGGTTGGGATTTTAATGTCATTTTCCAGAAAAGTGAAACAAGAATTAGAAGCTGTTACGGAAGAAACTGCCATTCATTGTAAAATGGCACAGCTTGCAGCAATGATTGCCTGTACAGGTGAACCGGATGTGGATGTTTTAAGAATAACCTCAGACAACAATATAGTTATTGATGTTATTGCAAAGCTTCTCAAGGAGCTCTTTGACATTGAAGTCATTAATAAATCTCCAATGATGATACCGGAAGATGACTTTATCAGAATCGGAGAAGGACTCAGGATGACTGCTGACATTCAGGATGTATACCTGACACTGATTAAGTCATCATGTTGCAAGAAGGCGTTTTTACGAGGGGCATTTTTATGCAACGGCTCCGTAAATACTCCGGAAGGTGCATATCACTTTGAAATTTCCTCCGTATCTGAAAAATTTGCAGGAGTCATAAAGGATATAATATTTGTATTCGGAATAGATGCAAAGCTTATGGAAAGAAAGGGCCACTATGTGGTTTATCTCAAGGACAGCTCTGAAATAGCGGATGTTTTAAATATCCTGGGTGCTCCTGTTTCTCAAATGGAATTTTATAACGCCATGATTCTTAAAAGCGTAAGAAATGACATTAACAGAAAGGTTAATTGCGAAACAGCCAATCTCAATAAGACGGTTGCGGCAGCAATGAAGCAGATTGCAGATATTGAGACTATAAGGGATACTGTCGGGCTTGATGCGTTACCATCATCTCTTCTTGAGACTGCCATGCTCAGACTGGAAAATCCGGATGCCAGCTTAAATGATTTAGGTATGTTACACAATCCGCCAATCGGAAGATCAGGTGTTAATCACAGATTAAAATCCATATCAAAGATAGCGGAAGAGTGTAAATAAAGCCCGTACTATATGCTTAACAAATGAAAAATATGTAGAAAAAACACGATATTTTTTGCTAAAATAAACACACATATACTATTTGAAAAAGCATTTATTTTTATTCTTAAATTTTTCCTAAGGAGGTAATTATAATTGAATAATGAACAGATGATGCAGATTACACCAGATAATAAGGAGTTATTTCAAAAATTGCTTCAGGAATGTCTCGATACAAATAAGATAAATCCTAATCTCTATATTGAGTATGACGTAAAAAGAGGATTAAGAGACAGTAACGGAGAAGGCGTACTTACAGGCCTTACAGAGATTTCAGACGTAAGTGGTACTGAAAATGTTAACGGAAAGAAGATACCTGTAGATGGTAAGTTATATTATCAGGGTTATGAAATCAGAGATATCGTAGAGAAGTTCCAGGGGCACAGATTCAGATTTTGAAGAGATTACATATCTTCTTTTATTTGGTGAACTTCCTACTAAGCATCAGCTTGTCAGCTTCATTAAGGTTTTACATGATTTAAGTGAACTTTCAGGTTCATTCGTACGTGACGTAATCATGAAGGCTACAACTACTAACCTTATGAACTCACTTATGAAGAGTGTACTTACACTTTATTCTTATGATGAGGATCCTGATAATACTTCAGCAGGAAATGTTCTCAGACAGTCACTTCAGTTAATCGGCAAGCTTCCGCTTATTTCATGTTATGCATACCAGTCATATATGCATTTCAAGAAGGGTGGAACTCTTATGATTAAGAATCCAAGAAAGGATTACTCAGTTGCTGAGAACATCCTTTACATGCTTCGTGAAGATGGCAAGTTTACACCACTTGAAGCAGAAGTTCTTGATATTTGTCTTGTTACTCATGCAGAGCATGGTGGTGGTAACAACTCAACATTTACTAACCGAGTTGTTACTTCATCAGGAACAGATACATATTCAGCAATTGCTGCTGCCATCGCTTCTTTAAAGGGCTTCAGACATGGTGGTGCTAACCTTCAGGTTCATCATATGTTTGATAACATTAAGAAGAATGTTTCTGACTGGGAAGACGTTGAAGAAGTTAAGGAATATTTAGGTAAAATCTTAGACAAGCAGGCATTTGACGGCGCAGGTCTCATCTATGGTATGGGTCATGCAGTATATACACTTTCTGATCCAAGAAAGGTTATCTTAAAGGAATTTGCAAGAAAGCTTTCTATTGAAAAGGGTAGAGAAAAAGAATTTGCTCTTTACGAGATGATTGAAAATGAATCTCCTGATCTTATTAAGGCAAGACATCATATGTTCAAGCCTGTATGTGCAAATGTAGATTTCTACAGTGGATTCGTATATTCAATGCTTGGAATTCCTGAAGAAATGTTTACTCCAATGTTTGCCGTTGCACGTATTTCAGGATGGAGTGCACATCGTCTTGAGCAGATTGTAAATACAGGCAAGATTATCAGACCTGCTTACAAATATGTGGGCGAACACAAAGAATATGTAGATATTGAAGAAAGGGATTGCAGAATACGAATAATTTTCTGAATACCAATAAGGGAGGACTTATGTCAGTTTACAAGGTAGTAAAACTGCATAAGCCATTTGATAGAGTTATAGAAGTGCCCGGCTCGAAAAAAGTATTACGAACCGGGCGCTTCTTTGGCTTGTATGTCAGGTGGCAGATGTAAGCTTAAGGGAGCGTTATACAGCGACGATACAATACATTTCATCAGCTCATTAAGATCCATGGGATTTAATGTAGAAATTTCAGATAACGGTGATATAGAAGTTACAGGTCAGGGTGGCAATATACCTATAAGCATCGGCAGTATAGATGTAGGTAGTGCAGGTACTGCCGCAAGATTCTTAACTGCATTTGTTGGATTATCAGACTGTATTTATACAGTAAATTGCACTGATCAGATGGCAAAGCGTCCAATGAAAGCCTTTTATTTGATATTTTAACTTCATTACAGGCACAGATTACATATTTAAGAGACAGGGAACATTTACCTGCAAAAATCATAGGAGCAACTCTTGCAGACTCTTTATACGGAGAGGCGACAATAGACAGCGAATATGACAAGGACATCAGCGAGCTTCTCTATTTAACTCCTGCGGAAAAGGAAGAGGAAGTGGTTATTGATGTGCCTTCTGATATGAGCACACAGTTCTTAAGTGCACTACTTATGATTGCCCCTGTATATGCTAATAAAGTATTTAAGAGAGTCATTTTAAATGTTACAGGCAAGAGAGGTCTTGGTTCATATGTAATTATGACAAGAAGAATGATGGAAGAATTCGGAATTTCTATAGGGTGCGAGCATGATGAGGAATCCGGAGCAGTAAAATACATCATTGATACAGGACATTTCTACAGCAGAGATGAATATGAAATAGAGCCTGATATGTCATCTGCCAGCTATTTTTATGCGGCAGCGGCCATAACAGGAAGTAAGGTTAAGGTAAAGGGGTGTTCACAGAAATTCTCTTCAGGGCGATATCAGATTTATTGAAGTTCTTGAGGAAATGGGATGTAAAACTGAAGAACAGCCTGACGGAATTGTTCTTCAGGGGTCTGACCATAAGTTAAAGGGAATCAGTATCAACATGAAGGATTTCTCTGACCAGTCAATGACACTTGCGGCTATTGCTCCATTTGCAGAATCAAATGTGGAAATAACAGGTATAGAGCATATCAGAGGTCAGGAATCTGACAGAATAAACGGAATGCTTACAGAGCTTAGAAGAATGGGTATTGAAGCCGATGAACTTGACGGCGGCGTAAGAATTAAACCAGGAATACCTAAACCATGTAAGATTGAAACTTATGAAGACCACAGAATGGCTATGGCATTTTCATTGCCGGGATTAATTGTGGACGGAATCGAAATAGATAATCCGGAATGTACAGGTAAAACATTTGGCAATTATTGGGATAAGTTAAGCGAGTTATACTAAGGCGTTTTAACCAATCTGTAATATGCGATATATAAATTCATGCATTTTAGTATGTGGATTTGTGCAGATATATAAGTGGGACGTAGAAAACCACATATATGAGTATATAGATTTGCACAGATATATAAGCTGGGTGCAGAAAACCATACATATGAGTATTCGGATTAGTAAAGATTGATAAGAAATATAATAAAGAATTTATAATTCAAATATGTACAATTTAGCAAAGACTAACTATAATGAAGAATTAAATTATGCTTTATTTAATATAAATGCAAATGTTGGCGCAATTTAAGGAGAATATAGATATGACAAAAATTGACATTATATCAGGATTTTTGGGTGCCGGTAAAACAACACTCATTAAAAAAACTTTTAACTGACAAGGCATTTGGCGATGAGAAGGTAGTTCTCGTTGAAAATGAATTTGGTGAAATCGGAATTGACGGAAAGCTCTTTGATGAAGCAGGAATTGAAGTTCATGAAATGAACTCAGGATGTATCTGCTGTTCACTCGTTGGTGACTTCAAGACAGCTCTTAAGCAGGTTGTAGAAGATTATCATCCGGACAGAGTAATTATCGAGCCATCAGGTGTTGGTAAGCTTTCAGACGTTATCAGCGCTGTTAAGGAAGCTGAGATTGATGACGTTGTAATTAACAGTACAACAACTATCGTTGACGCAGGTAAGGCAAAGTTATACTCAAAGAACTTTGGTGAATTCTTCGATGATCAGGTTAAGACTGCAGGAACAGTAATCTTAAGCCGTACACAGAACGTAGATGAGAATAAGATTATGGATGCTGCTGAAATCGTTACAAGCCTCAATGAGAGATGTAACATTATTACAACACCATGGGATCAGTTAACAGGTGTTCAGATTCTTAACTCAATTGAAAACAGATCTGACCTTATCGAAGTATTAATCGATGAATTAAAGCATCCGGGTCGTCATTACCATGATCACGGTGACGGACATTATCATTTCCATGCAGAGGATGAAGAACATGATCATGATGAGTGCGGATGTGGACATGACCACGACCACGAGCATGACCATGATCACCACCATGACCACGACCACGACCACGACCACGAACACCACCACGACCATGACCACGAACACCACCACGACCATGACCACCACCATGACCACGACCATGACCATGACCATCATGAACATGGCGATTCATGCGGATGCGGTCACGACCATGGCCATGACCACGATCATCACCATGCTGACGATGTATTTACTAACTGGGGAATTACAACACCTAAGACATACAGCGTAGAAGAATTAACAAATATTCTTGATAAGTTTGATGAAGCAGGAGTTGGTACTGTACTCAGAGCAAAGGGTATTCTTTCAGACGGTGAAGGAAACTGGCATAACTTCGACCTTGTACCTGGTGAGTTCGAAATTAACGACACAACACCTGATACAATCGGTAGAATCTGTGTTATCGGTACAGCATTAGATGAAGATAAATTAAAAAAGAATTATTCAACTTATAATTCATAGACAACATAAAGATACTGATTTATTATACAAAGGGGTTGTACTTAATTAGGACAGCCCCTTTGTGTTAATATAAGAATGTTTATTTGATATTTAAGTGTATATACATTTGGTAAAGACACTTTTAAATACATTTAAAACAATGGTATTTAGAACGATATATTAAACGGTATATTGAATATATTTTTTACAGGCAGGTGAATATAATGAGTAATGAAGAAGAATATTTAATTCCGATATTTTTTATTAACGGTCAGCTTGAAAGTGGAAAAACAACATTTATCCAGGGAATAATTGCAGGCGGACAGTTTGATGCTGCAAAGAAGAAGCTTCTTGTTGCATTTGAAGACGGTGAAGTTGAATACGATAAGCAGTTACTTGATGAGCATGGTATCGACCTTGTAATTTTAAGCCCATCTGAAATGACATCTGAGAAAATGGCAGCGCTTGATGATAAGTACGATCCATGGCTTGTTATCGTTGAATACAATGGAATGGTTGATCCAAAAGCAGTTTAGAGATTTAGCTATGCCACACGGTTGGCAGGTTTACCAGTCTATTACAATCATGAATGCTGAAACATTCCAGAACCAGTGGAAGAACATGAAGTCAATCATGGCTGAGTCTGTTAAGGCTGCAGAATCTGTAGTATTTAACAGATGTACTGAGGAGATGGAACTCGGATCATTCAAGAGAAGTATGAAGGCCCTTAATCCTAATATTGATATTATTTTTGAGGACGTTTCAGGAAATATTATTTCAGGAACAAATGATACAGTTCCATATGACATGGAAGCTGATGTTATTGAAGTAAGCGACAATGATTTCGGAGTATGGTTTATCGACTGCAGAGACAGACCAAAGGCATATGATGGAAGAGTTGTAAGATTTAAGGCGCAGGCTTTAAGAGATCCTGAACTTAAGGAAAATGAATTCGTTGCCAGCAGACAGGTAATGACATGTTGTGAGGACGATATTGCATTAGTTGGATATATTGTTAAGAAGACAGATGTAATCACAGATCCTTCATATCCTGCAGAAAAAAAGAGTGGGTTATGATTACAGCTAAGATTACATATGAAGAAAGAGATGAATACAACGGTATGGGACCTGTTCTTGTTGCAGAGACAATCGAGACAACAGAGAAGCCTAAAATGGAAATTGTAGGAATCTGATAATATATTCTGACTTTTGGTGACAGGAATAGTGCCCTTCGCCATACATGAATATTTTTAAAACTACATTATTATAACTTGTCAGTGCAAATATTAAATTGACAAGATTTAAAATTTTTTATATGATATTACGGTATGCCGCATAAGAGCGGATAGAAGCAGTGCCATAGGGGCACTCTCCGGTCTTAGCGAATAACTCATTGGGAGGTTATATATGTACGCAATTATTGCAACAGGTGGAAAGCAGTACACTGTTAAAGAAGGTGACGAAATCGTTATCGAAAAGCTCGGAGTTGAGGCTGGTCAGACAGTTACATTTGACGAAGTTCTTTTCGTTGGCGGTGAGAATGCCAAGATTGGTAACCCTACTGTAGCTGGAGCAACTGTTAGTGCAACAGTTGTTAAGGAAGGCAGAGGCAAGAAAGTTGTTGTTTGCAAGTATAAGGCTAAAAAGGGTTATACAAGAAAGAATGGTCACAGACAGCCATTCACAAGAGTTAAGATTGAGAAGATTAACGCATAATCACTCAGAATAGGAGGCATTGATATGTTATTTTTTTAAACCTTCAATTATTTGCTCATAAGAAGGGTGTTGGTTCTACAAAGAACGGCCGTGATTCAGAATCAAAGAGACTCGGTGCTAAGAGAGCAGACGGACAGTTTGTACTTGCAGGCAACATTCTTTACAAGCAGCGTGGAACAAAGATTTTACCAGGTGTTAACGTAGGTCGTGGTAAGGATGATACACTTTTCGCACTCGTTGACGGTAAGGTTAAGTTCGAGCGTAAGGGCAGAGATAAGAAGCAGGTTTCAGTTTATCCTGTAGCTGAAGCTTAATTATATTAAATATAATTAACGGAATGCGGAGAGCGTAAGCTCTTCGCATTTTTTATTTGCAAAATTATAGACCAATAAAATTTGCCAAAGGTATATTTAAATTTTACCGCAGGTATAATAAATTTTGTCGAAGACATAATTTGATTTTGTCGAAGACATAATTTGATTTGTATAATAAACATAATCCCAAAAAAGTATACTTAAAATTCATTGTAATTCATTTAGTTACATTATAATATAACATCACAAATGAAATGTTGCAGTGGAGGAGGTGAGACCTTGTGAAAAAAGGAAAATACGACGTTACGGGGAATGACCTGTTCAGCCTGCTCTTCAAGAGTTGATAAGGCTGTCCGTAAGCTGGAAGGCGTAAATGAAGTAAGCGTCAATTTACTGACTAACAGTATGGAGGTTTCATACGATGAAAATGTAACGTCATCGGATAAAATTATTGAAAGTGTTGTTCATGAGGGATATGGAGCAACTCCTCAGAATACAAATGGAAAGTCTGACGATAAAAAAAGAATCCCTTAGAGAAAAGAATAAAAAAGACAAGAGACAATATTAAACTAAGACTTATAATCTCGATTATATTTGCATCTCCTCTTGTTTATCTGGCCATGGGAACTCACGGAATGTTCCCGATGCCCGGATTTTTATATGATGTATTTGTAGTTCACAGTATGTTGCTGGTTAATGCACTGACACAAATGCTGCTTACACTGCCAATTATATATGTGAACAGATCATTTTTTTACCAAGGGCTTTAAAACGCTGTTCCACGGTGCACCAAATATGGACACTCTCGTTGCGTTAGGAACAGGAGCGGCATTTGCATATAGTATTTACAACATGTACAGAATGGCCATTGTGGCGCCGACAGGAAATCATGAAGCTCTCCACCATCTTATGATGGGAATTGACTTCGAATCTGCAGGTATGATCCTTACTCTCTTGTTACACTTGGTAAATTTTTTCGAAGCCATTTCGAAGGGAAAGACAAGCGAAGCTGTTGAGAAAATGATGGATCTTGCACCTAAAAAGGCAAATGTCATAAGAAATGGCATCGAATCAGAAGTAGGTGTAGAGGAGCTTGTTGTTGGTGACATCGTCATCGTAAGACCCGGCGAGGCCATTCCTGTTGATGGGGGAAATCATTTCCGGCGGTTCATCAATAAATGAAGCAAATATAACAGGCGAGAGTATACCTGTTGAAAAGACTGTCGGTGACAATGTAGTTTCAGCGACTATAAATATGTCAGGCGTTATTCAGATAAAGGCACTTAAAGTTGGCGAAGATTCAACTATTAACCAGATAATTAAGGTCGTTGAGGAAGCAAGTGCATCAAAAGCACCTATTGCCAAGCTTGCAGACAGGGTTGCAGGTGTATTTGTTCCGATAGTAATAGCCATTGCCTCAGCAGTATTTATTACATGGATAATTGCAACGGAGATTTCCAGATGGCTCTTTCAACTGCAATTACGGTTCTTGTAATTTCGTGTCCTTGCGCCATGGGTCTTGCCACACCTGTGGCAATTATGGTTGGTACGGGAAAGGGGTGCAGAAAATGGAATCCTTATAAAGTCAGGTGAGGCATTTGAGGCGGCTAAGGGAATTGATACAATTCTTTTTAGATAAGACAGGGAACAATTACTGAGGGTGTGCCAAAGGTTACGGATGTTTATCCATTTGGTAATATGTCATCTGACAATCTTTTAAAAATTGCTGCAACTCTTGAGCATTCAAGTGAGCATCCTCTTGCAAAGGCCATTGTTAAACGAGCTGAGGATGAAATAATCGCACTTGGAACTATCGACAATTTCAATGCCATTTTCGGACAGGGTGTTGAAGGTATAATTGACGGCAAAAAAGTATATTCCGGAAATATTGCATATATGGATTCTCTCGGGCTTATTAAGGACAGTGAGAAAACACAGATTCAGGAAAAACTGGGATGAATTTGCAAATGAAGGAAAGACACCTCTTTTATTTGCCTTTGATGGAAATATTATAGGTGTGATTGCCCTCAGAGATGAGCCGAGAGCCACAAGTATTGCGGCTATTGCAGAGTTTAAAAAACTTGGAATTAAACCTGTTATGCTTACGGGTGATAATGAAAAAGACAGCTAAGGCAATTGCAAAGAGTATTGGAATAGATGATGTAATTGCCGAAGTGCTTCCTCAGGATAAGGAAAGAGAAGTTAAAAAGCTTCAGCAGGCAGGAAGAAAGGTTGCCATGGTTGGTGACGGAGTAAATGATGCCCCTGCTCTTGTAAGTGCTGACTTAGGTATAGCAATCGGTGCAGGTACTGATATTGCAATTGAAAGTGCTGATGCGGTAATCATACGAAATGATCTTATGGATGCGGTAACTGCCGTAAAGCTCAGCCGTGCTACCATAAGAAATATTAAGGAAAATCTTTTCTGGGCATTCTTCTACAATGCAATATGTATTCCAATTGCGGCCGGAGTATTCTATCCTGCATTCGGACTTTTACTTGAGCCTATGTATGGTGCGCTGGCCATGGGATTCAGTAGTGTATTTGTAGTAAATAATGCACTCAGATTAAAGTTCTTTAAGCCTGTAAGATTAAATAAAGATGCGGATTTAAATGAAATCGGCGATAATAAAATAAATACAGAAAAGGAGAATGAAAATATGAAGACAGTTGTTATTGAAGGTATGATGTGTGAACACTGCAAGAAAGCAGTTACAAAGGCTCTTGAAGGAATTGAGGGAGTAACAGCAGTAACAGTTGATTTAGAGGCTAAGACTGCAACTGTAACAGGTGATGTTACTGATGAAACAATCAAGTCTGTAATTGATGAAGCAGGTTACGAGGTTGTTGAGATAAAGTAATCTGATTTCAGTAAAAGTCGGGTTTTATATGTGAAAAATGTGGTTTTTTGCCATGTGATACATTCACATATAAATGCCCGATTTTTTATGTTAAGCTAACCCTTCGCTAACTATAATATGATAACGGGAATGGAAATTATATCAGCATTTTAAGTGGAAGGACTTAGAACATGAATAATCTGATAATAAAGACATTTGTAAAAAATTATGAGGATATTAATAATCCGACGGTCCGTGCCTCTTACGGAATGGTAGCCGGAATATTTGGAATAATATGTAACATCATACTGGCAGCATTTAAGGTGACCATAGGATTGCTTACAGGATCGTTTTCCATCATTTCCGACGGTATTAACAATATTTCCGATATATGTTCAAGTCTTGTAACTCTTTTTGGATTTAAAATGTCTAAGAAGAGGCGGATGCGGATCACCCGTTTGGACATGGAAGAATAGAATATGTAGCCGGAATTACGGTTTCCATCGTTATTATCATGGTGGGCTTTGAACTTTTAAGAACTTCAATCGGGAAAATATTTATGCCGGATGATCTGGATTTCTCAATAGTTGCATTTATTATTCTTGTAGGTTCAATAGGGGGACTTAAGCTCCTTATGGGTTCATTTTATACATCAACAGCCAATAAAATTAACTCAAGTGCATTGAAGGCTTCTGCTGCAGACAGCTTTTCAGATTGTATATCTACAGGCGTTGTACTTGGTTCAACTATTCTTTATATGACTACAGGAATAAATATTGATGGTTATGCCAGTGCGGCTGTAGCGGTATTTATTCTCATAACCGGTATTAATGCTGTAAGAGAAACTGTTCATCCTCTTCTGGGAGAAAAGATACCTGAGGAAATGGTTGAAACAGTAAAAGAAAGAAGTTTTAGAAGATAAGAGAATATTGAGAATTCACGACCTTATCATTCATAACTATGGTGAGGGAAGAATTTATATATCACTCCATGCGGAGATTAATTCAGACTATTCACTTATTGAAGCCCATGAAATAATCGATGATGCGGAGCGCAGGGTACGAAATGCATTTAAATGCGACATTACAATACACACAGATCCGGTTGAAATATATGATGAAAGATATAAGGAGCTTTATAAGCTTGTAGCCGGTATTATTGGGCAGATAAATGTTTATAATTTGGCAAATGTATCTAATACAAACAAAAGGATAAGGAAAAATCCAATGTCTTATTCAATGCACGACTTCCATATTCATCATTCTGATAAGAGCAAAGAGGAATTAATTTCTTTTGATCTGATGGTACCGGAAGACTTCCAGGGATCACCAAATAAGTTAAAGGATTATATTAAATCTGAAATCCGTAAATCAGAGCCGGATTTAGATGTGGACATATATGTCGACAGATTATATGAGAGAATCGGATTTTGAGAAAGTACATATAGAGATAATGTGAGATGTGCGTTTAACAATGCAGATAGTGAAAGAATATAATTGTGAATAAATAACGCAGACAATAAAAATGTGATTGTGAATAATTCACATATATAAATAAAACACGGATGACTGGTTTAGTCGTCCCGTGTTTTTATATTAATTCTTATAATAATGTAATCAGGCTAATTAATTTTCAATTGGTATTAAAGTCTGTAACCGAATTTTTATGAAAGCCGTATTATGTCCAGCCACCGTCAACTGTAATTATCTGACCTGTAAGGTATGGTGATGAATCTATAATGTGAAGTACCACCTCGGCCACTTCCTTAGGTGTACACATTCTTCCTGCAGGGAATTTCATCGCAAATGGCTTCGATATCTTCTTCTGTAAAGCATTTGTTCATATCAGTGTCTACAATTCCGCATGCAACTGCATTTGGAAATATTGCTTAGGGGCAAGTTCCTTTGAAAAGAGCTTTGGTGAGGAGAATTTACTCCACCCTTTGTGGCAGAATAGGCAACTTCCATGCTTGCGCCGATATTTCCCCATACGGAGGAAATATTTACAATACGTCCGCTGTGATTATGCAGCATCTCAGGTATCACTGAATGTGAACAATTATATACAGAAGTGAGATTGCAGCTGATAATTTCATTCCAATCCTCAGGAGACATATCCTGAAGAAGTCCCTATTTTGGAAATGCCGGCGTTATTCACAAGTGCAAATGGTGTTCCCAGTTCTTTTGCGGCATTGTCGATAAATTCATGTGCAGCGGCAAAATCTCCCATATTTCCCTGGTAAATGAAACATTTAACGCCTTTTTCTGATGCATATTTTTCATATCCTCAAAGGAGGCTGTAGTTATGCACACATGATACGGCAATATTTATATTTCGCTCTATACATTCATATGCTATGGCTGCACCAATGCCTCAGGGAGGCACCGGTTATAATCACAAAGCCATCAGTTGGTATATATGTCATATTTTTCTCTAAAAATAAATATTTCCAAGTTTATTCACAATGCCTATATATAGTACTGTGTGGTTAATATAATACTACATGTGATAATTTTGGGCAAAATAAATAAAAACAAGGCAGAAACGCGCATTATGTACAATAAAATGTATCGAATTTTATACACATTATATATTATGCATATTGCACAAAACAGTCTTTTCGCTTAATAATTTCTTAATAATTTGTGTGTATATAACGGTGATTTATTCACACTTATTCACATCGAAAATGTGCATAAATTAGGTTATTCACAAACTTATTCACACTATTCACATTTTTCAGGTGTGAAATGTGTGTGGAATTTATGTGTAAAATGTACATAAAAATTTGGAACAAAGCACAAGAAACAAAATTTCATATCCTGTAGGTGTATTGACAAAAAAATATAATTTATAAAAAGCCATATTTGCATTGAGAATATAAGGCGAAGTTTGGTATAATACGAAATAAGAAAATCGTTGTTATAAGTCATATATTTTTGATTAAGATTTTGATTAAGATTTTGATTAAGATATTATTTGGTTAATCATCTGCTTTTTGAGCAGGCCTTACTTATATAGACGACTATCTGCCAATAATAAATAGGGGGATGGTATTATGCGTTTCATAATTACAGGAAGAAACATGGTCGTAACAGAAGGACTTAGAGAGGCTGTAGAAGAGAAGCTTGGTAAGCTTGATAAGTTCTTCGCTTCTGAGACAGAGATTCATGTAACACTCAGCGTTCAGAAAGAACATCAGAAGATTGAGGTAACTATTCCGGTTAAGGGTAACATCATAAGAAGCGAGCAGGTAAGCGGCGATATGTATGTTTCAATTGACCTTGTCGAAGAAGTTATCGAACGTCAGTTAAAGAAGTATAAGAATAAGCTTATCGACAAGAAGCGTAACGCTGCTGACTTCGCACCTGAATATGTTGATGAAGATGAAGAAATCTTCGAAGATGAAGAAGTTAAGATCATCAGAGCTAAGAAGTTCGGTATTAAGCCTATGAATGCTGAAGAAGCATGTGTTCAGATGGAGCTTCTTGGACATAATTTCTATGTATTCCTTAACTCAGATACTAACGAAGTTAACGTAGTATACAAGAGAAGAGACGGTGCATACGGTCTTATCGAGCCAGAGCTTGACTAATTCAGATATTAATTAAAGAGATACTAAATATGCATATTAAGTAGATTTGTTTAATATATCTTTAACACATACATTAACATGTATTGAAAAAGGGACGACAGGGAGAATGTTTTATTACATCTCCTGCCGTCCCTTTCTTGATTTACAATAAATGCAATGTTATAATTTTTATTTGTAATAAAATGCAATAATTGTAACTAATAATAAGGAAAAAAAGTTACATACAATTATATGTAATTACTCAAGGGAGACTGATTATAAATGGCCAATATTCGTGAACACGGCGTATCACCATACAGCACACGTGAGCTGAAAAAGATAATGCCGATAGTTGAAAAAATCGAAAGCTATAGAGACGAATACATAAAGCTTTCAAATGAACAATTAGCAGCTAAAACTGAAGAATTTAAAAAGAGATTAAAAAAGAGGGAGAAACATTAGATGATATTCTTCCTGAAGCATATGCGGTTGTAAGAGAAGCATCTAAGCGTGTACTCGGAATGGAGCATTACAGAGTACAGCTTATTGGTGGTATTGTTCTCCACCAGGGTCGTATCGCTGAAATGAAGACCGGAGAAGGTAAGACATTGGTTGCTACTCTCCCATCATATCTCAATGCACTTACAGGTGAAGGTGTTCACGTAGTAACAGTTAATGACTATCTTGCCAACCGAGATGCGACAGAGATGGGACAGGTTCACAATTTCTTAGGACTTAGTGTAGGTATTATTCTTCACGACATGAAAGATAAGCAGAGAAGAGATCAGTATAGCTGTGATATTACATATGTAACTAACAATGAGTTAGGTTTTTGACTACCTCCGTGACAACATGGGTATGTATAAGGAACAGCAGGTTCAGAGGATTAAATTTGCAATTGTCGATGAGGTTGACTCAATCCTCATTGATGAAGCCGAGAACTCCTCTTATTATTTCAGGACAGAGTGGTAAATCAACAAACCTATACGAACTCTGTGATGTTCTTTTGTCAAAAACTTGAAAGAAAGTTCAATTCAAGGGCGAAATGATGCAAAAGATGGAAAATCATTACAAAGTAGATGAAAAGACGGTGACTACGTAGTTGATGAAAAGAACAAAACAGTTAACCTTACTGAAGAAGGTGTTCGTAAGGTAGAAAAGTTCTTCCATATTGATAACTACGCCGATCCCGAAAACCTTGAACTTCAGCATAATGTAAATCTTTGCCCTCAGAGCTCACGGCGTTATGACAAGAGATGTTGATTATGTTGTTAAAGATGGGGAAATTTATCGTTGACGAGTTTACAGGTCGTCTTATGCCGGGACGTCGATATTCTGACGAAGGTCTTCACCAGGCTATTGAGGCTAAAGAGGGCGTAAAGGTTCAAGAGAGAGCGAAAGCAAGACTCTTGCTACAATCACATTCCAGAACTACTTCCGTCTTTACAAAAAAAGTCTGGTATGACAGGTACTGCAATGACAGAAGATAAAGAATTCCGTGAAATCATATCAACTTGATGTTGCTGAAATTCCTACCAAACAAGGCTGTTTTAAGAAAAGACCTCCCCGATTCGGTTTATAAGACTGAAAACGGCAAGTTCCACGCTGTTATTGATGCAATTGTTGAAGCTCACGAAAAGGACAGCCTGTCCTTGTCGGTACAATTTCAATTGAAACGTCAGAATATTCTTTCAGTGAATGTTCAAAAGAGAGGCGCATAAGCACAATGTCCTCAATGCGAAGTATCATGAGTTAGAGGCACAGATAGTATCAGAGGCAGGACGTCATGGTGCAGTTACTATTGCTACTAACATGGCTGGTCGAGGAACTGATATTAAGCTTGATGATGAGGCTGTTGCTGCAGGTGGTCTTAAGATTATTGGTACTGAGCGTCATGAATCAAGACGAATTGATAACCAGTTACGTGGACGTTCTGGAAGACAGGGAGATCCTGGTGAATCAAGATTCTACATTTCTCTTGAAGATGATCTTATGAGACTCTTTGGACAGGACAGATTAATGGGTATCTTCAACAATGCATTAGGTGTTGATGAAGATATGGAATTAGATCACAAGATGCTTACTAATGCCATTGAAAAGGCTCAGAAGAAGATTGAGACTAACAACTATGGTATAAGAAGTAACCTTCTTAAGTACGATTCTGTTATGAACGAGCAGAGAGAAATCATTTACAAGGATAGAAACAGAGTTTTATCTGGTGAAGATATGCATGATTCTGTTGTTGAAATGTACAGAACTACAGTTGATTACTATGTAGACAATATTATTAAGGATAAGCAGGCAGCGGCTGATTGGGATTACATTATTAAATGAGCATTTACTCCCAATTATTCCATTACAGAGAATTGCTTATTCTGCTGATATTGATACAAAGGATAAGCTCAAGAAGAAGCATTATTTGATGAGGCTCTTAAGATGTATGAATCTAAGCCTGCAGAGTTCGAAAGTGAAGAACAGTTTAAGGAAATTGAAAGAGTAATTATTCTCAGAGCGATTGATGAAAAAAATGGAATC
>VOFJ01002576.1_pt1 | contig 27761 bp, 42 predicted proteins | sample 5384081 | NCBI WGS metagenome assembly VOFJ01 (sample SAMN12384729, study PRJNA508395) | human gut metagenome | isolation source: healthy gut I | host: Homo sapiens | reverse complement strand
ACAGTCCGGGAAACGGTTGAGCATTTATGCCGGCATACGGGAATCGGAAAAAGCATATCTTACTCCGGAGAAATTTATCAAGTTCTATGATGAAATGAACGATTTTGTATCCAATGCCAAAAGGAAAAAAGACATGCAAAAAAGCTCCATGAACTCCAGACGCTCTCTTTATACACGTATGGAAATGGGACGTGAACATAGTTTCGATGCTTACGGATATGCAAAAACGAAACGGAAAAGTCTTCAACCTATTCCCCAAGTACAGGAATGGCTCACCAGCTCAAAAGGCACAAAGCATTCACCGGAATGGAATATTTACAATGAATCTTCCGATGAAATCAATTATATAAGGAATGGGAAAAGAATACATATTTGCTTCCGACCTAAAAAAGAATTGTTTTTAGGGGTTACTCCTTCAGTTATCCCGCAAGCATACAAGAACCATATAAAAGAAGCTGACCGACGGCACTCACGGCTTACCCGGAAACTATCATTGCGGCTGGGTAATCATTCCGGAAGAAGAATGCACAATTAACCTCCCCTGTGAAAGGAATAAATACATCCGGAACGATTTACATCAGCTTCCTTAACCTTCCCAGGCATCGTTTCTATACTCCGCAACAAATTGAACTGTTGAAAGACGGAATAATTTATAAGAAAATTGACCTGGAACCGGGGCCCCCTGCCGAAAAAGGAGAAATGGTTAAAACAAGTATCCCGGCAGATTTGAACGGAACAGAGCAATTAAGTATAAGAATTACGTGCTCGAAAAAGCCCGGAGCACAAATTGGCATAGATGAAATAGCATTCATCCCACTAAAGGCTGATATAAATGTAGCATTATAAAAATAAATTAGCAACTATGAATAAGTCTATATCCTATATTATTTTATTAATCGCATTCCCCTTCTACTTTACAGGGTGTAAAAGGAAGTGCGTCCTACAAGTATGACCATCAAGGATTCGATCAGGCACTATTATCCTATCAAGCAAGGTCAACAACTTGAACTCATGTTTACTATAACCAACACAGGAGACGCTCCATTAATCATTTCAGAGATACAACCTTCCTGCGGATGCATCATACTCGACAAAAAGTTCGCACATCATTATACCGGAAGACGGCATCCGACAATTCAAAGCCACCTACAACAGTATTAAGAACGTAGGTGAAGTTGTCCACCGCATCCGTATTTTCGGGAATATGCTTCCACACGGAAAAGCAGAACTGAAATTTGATGTGAATGTAGTTCCTGACGCTGATTACACGCGCGACTACGAAGAACTCTCTACCAAGACTTTAACACCAAGAATGGTATCGTCAGAGAAAAATGGTGAATGGAAAAGAGTCTGAACTAGGATACTATGTAGGAGAACCTTAAGAGAGTAGTAAGCTTTTTCAAGGATGTATCTCTTTGAAAGCTGCATTTTCCTCTTTTACTTGCTGAATGGTCTGCTTCAATTCCCCGATCGGCAAATCATATCCATACCAGCCTGTATAACAGTCCACTACATACCATTTCCCATCGGCAGCCTGTTCAAATTCGACACGCAAGTCGATTTCTGATTCCTCATAACCTGCTTCGAACACTTTATGAACCGGCTCATTGAGAGTGAACTCAGAAACATAAATACCACCTTCTTCCTGCTCAATGCGTTCCTCCTTCATCGTTTCACTATCCAGCAACGGCCATTTTTCTTTTTGGTGAACGGAAACGTTTTCTCAGTTTCTCCGTCATCGGCCAATAAAGTAATCGGTGTCTTTAATGGAAACTTGATACGGGTATATTAAGGAATGCTGCACTGGACGTAAACTTATCAAGGAATGATTTAAAATCCTCGCCGGACTGTGCTATCTCATTCTTCGCTTTGGCCCTGGAACTATTACCGCAAAAATCAAAGACACTCCCAACAGCAACACACTGGCTAACAGACAACATACAAACCTTTTCACGTTCATAAATATATAATAATAGTGATTCATTCCCATAATACAAATGCTATCATTCAAGGCACAAAGATAATCACAAGTTCAACATCTTCATACACGAGCCGCGAAATAGAAAAAAATTACCGTTAAACAACTATAAATTACATATATTAGATGTGGGGATGACTATCTTTAGGGGGTATTTACTGTAACTAGTATCACTTTAAATCAGACATACTTATGACACACACATTCATCCATTCCGTCTTTTCGTCTTTTTATTACTATGCTGTACACGAGTTATCACATTCGCCCAATCCGACAGTTACCAGACAATACCCGAATCTTTGCGGGGTTATTGGCAATACAAAACAGAGAACGTATCCGACTGGAACGGACCTCTCATTGGAGAGAATTTTGTAGAAGCTCTCTATACCGTTTTTCAGGTCGAACAAATGGAAAAAGAAAACCGATGGAAAGCTATCTCTTCCACCTGCGGAACCAAAAATGGAAATAAAATGGATTTCCGTTTCACCCCTATCAGCGAAGATAGTGCTATCATCTTCTATCAAGGCTGGAAAGAACCTAAACACTGTGTCCGCAAGCAAATTCCCGACCACACGGAAATGCTCACTCCCACTACACTGCCTGACATCATTTACAAGAAATGGGTGGAAGGATTGTCCGGCAATGTTATATACGAATTTACACGCGATGGTAAATTTATATATGACGGAAAACATGGGATATCGTATCTGCCGGACATTTCCTTAATAAAGAGTATCGTCTGCTCGCCAAAAACGGAGAACGGTACAAACTGCTTTACCTTAGCTTTCCTTTTCCCAACTCAATGAAGGTTGCAGCCGAATTACAGAATGAGACAGTATTTCCCATCGCAACTTCCCGCCCTGAAGTATATACCATCACCGGATGTTGGGTGAATCAGGCAACCGGCGAATGGACTATTGGTTTCTTTTGAAAACTTCGCCGTATACCAATGCCGGTTCTGGGACTACGAATCCATACAAATTAAAAAGGATGAAACCGTCGTCAAACTAAAAAACAATACAACCCGCCTGACTCTATATCTCTGAAACATAAGAACAGAGCTTCTTGCAACATTGCATTCGGAAAAAGATAATCCACAAAAATATTTCCTCTGTAACGGCAAACATCTACCGGACTACCCGTTAACCGATACTACACCGTTCATCGACAACGGGTACCGGACAGACAGCGTCACCCCTCACCGGATACCTGCGCAATCCTCCTTCTTCACGCCCTTTCGACGTTAGCATACCTGACATGATTACAGGCAAAGAAGAAAATACCAGACTGACATCGACTCGCTAGACGGTTTACCCTGCGATTTCCCGTACTGAACAGTCATAATGTCTTTATCGACTGGGGACGTACGACCATCTGGTCGGCGGTAGAACCCGGAGAAACTTATTTCTTATACGTAGATTATGCCCAACAACAAAAGTTATTCATGGGAAAGAAAGCACGTGTACTCAACGAACTTCTCTCCCATGAAGGACTGAGGGAATCACTCGATTATAATGAAGAACAAAAAGAAGTAATCTGGAGTGTCTGCACAAGACACAGGAAAGGCTTCATCGCCAACTGGAGTTCCGGAAGAAAACACTCCAAGAACATCCGTTACTTTCTGACAAATACCGCTACTACACCGAACAGGAACTACGATACGATGCGGCATCTACCCTGATGCAACGACGTTTCTCAGTAGACCGTAACAAACAGGAACATTTGGAAGACGAATTCATGAACTATATAGATTCTGCTTTTTACCCACATCCAGTACATCCTTATACTCTTCTCAGAGGGTATAATTCATTCATGAGATTACATTGGTTATATCGACGACACAACTCCATCATCCAACAGCCTAACCTTAACACCTCAAAATATGGAGAGACTTTACTTTGCCTTTGAAGCCGAAGGTAAAGTCCGGCTATCCGAAGAAGAAAAAAGAACGCACTACGCAGTTTCAGCAAATATCAGGAAGAAATTGAAAAGTTGCAGACTGCCAAAGCCGATTCAGCAACCATTAAGGCTTACACCAAGGAACAGGAAACTGTCATCAAACCCCAGATAGAAATAATAGAGCAACTCATTGCCAGAGACGGTCTTCTCAATGAATATATGACAGGACAGATGTACGTTAATGCAATCAACAACAGCATGGCAATTATCGACTCCCTTCAAATGGATAAGGACCTGAGAGAGATTCTAAAAACAAAGTGCTATTATGAAATGCTTCAATATACCCATAAGGAATTGCCCGACAGCCTTATCAGTAAATTTAAAAGGAAGTTACGAATCCTTCTTTGCAATCTTATGTTTTGGTCCAGCAACAGAAATATGATAAAGTATCACATAAAACCATCGAGCATCCGGAAAGCCTGATGCCGAATGCCCTCTGGAAGGAATAACGGACGGCGAACAGTTATTCCGCAAAATCATTGAGCCATACAAAGGGAAAGTGATTTATCTGGATATTTGGGGACTTGGTGCGGTCCGTGCAAGGATATGATGCAATATGCGGGAAACATTAAGAATCTATTTGCAGGAAAAGAAGTCGTGTTCCTTTACCTTTGCAATCATTCGACAGACAAGTCATGGAAAAACATTATCAAAGAGTACGGTCTGACAAGCAAAAAGTTCAGTCCATTACAATTTGCCCGACAAGCAACAGTCTGCCATTGAAAAATATCTTGAGTCCATTCCTTCCCTACCTATATGTTAATAGATAAGGAAGGAAACATTGTAAACCGCAAAGCTCCCAGACCTACAATGGAAAACCAACTTCTAAATGCAGTCTATAAGGAACTCCTGGAGAAGTAAGAGGAACTTACTTCTTCCGCAAATATTCATATCCGAAACGACAATACAAACATTTACGTTTATCACAATATTCTTTTTGCAACTGTATCAGCGCCTGACTATCCGCAGCAGAAGCTACCGGTAGTCCGGCGTCGCTCCAGGAGCGAATAATATGGTTATTCTCCGCTTTCAGTTTTCCAGAAAGCGTCCGGCACGTTCGCACATTCCTTCATCGGCCTTGTGCAAACCATACGTATACAAGAAAGGGACAACGGTATTGATGATAATCAGGTCTTTCGACTGTTCTCCTAACAATTTTTCCCTTTGTGGAGAAGTACGACCGAATATATAATGATTCTCCCAATAAACAGAAGTACGGGTGGAGAGCAAAATTCTCACTTCCGCCAATGTCTTCGCCTCCAATAAACGGGAAAACAACTTGTCCCCTTTCTGATAAAGATAAGCCAGTTGTGCCAGCCGGATATGAGGAAAATTATCCGGGGCGAAGCCGGAGAAAACGCCAGAGAGTAGCGTCCATTACCCGAAATATCTCAAACTTCCGTTGCAAATAATGAAATTCTTTGCTAAGACGCAGGCAGTATTCATCCTTTTGTTCTTCTTTCAGAAATGTATCTTCAAACAGTCCCGCCATACCATAGAAAAAGAGCTTCTATCTGAAACAGATCGTTCCGGTGCTTGTCCAACGCACGAAACGGAAGCAGCTCCGCCCATGCCTCAAAAAGCATCACCGTTCAAGCCAAAACCATAATTACGGGCAAGAGTGATGAAGAAAACATCTTCCCAGTTGTTGTTACAATGTTCGAGACGTGCTCCTATCAGTTTCGCCTTTTGTTCCAGCCGTTCCGTTTGCAAGGCAGACAACCACGAATGAACCGTAAGCTTCGGTAAAGAACGGAGGATCGGATAACAAGCCGGATAACAGTCGGACACGCAAAGTTCATAATAATGCATTTTTATCCGTTCGGGACAGCTCACTATTATCATTTGCGGAATGACTTCCCCGTTGGTACGGGTCACTTCTCCGTCCGCTTCACCCACTATATGCAGGATCACCGAGTCATAGACTTTATCACCATCGTGCCCGTGACGGAACCAATCCGAAGAACGGGTATGGATTTCCACGTTTCCTACCCATAAAGTATTGTTTATCTTTAATTTGGCATTGAAGAAATCAGGACCGGAATTCGGATTCCGGAGACCGGGATCAATAACCTCTACCGGTAAGCCTTTGGTGGTTTGCAGGATTTCAAGGGAGAATAATTTATGTTTCCACACGTAGTGGAGAAGGTGTTCCATGTTAACAAGACGTTAATGTACACTGCAAATGTAATAAAAAAAATCTTATCTTTGCGACTATTATTTTGAATATAAGTCAGAAAACAATGAAAATAGCATTGATCGGTTACGGAAAAATGGGCAAAGAGTTAGAAAAGGTTGCCCTGAGTCGCGGACACGAAATTGTCTGCATTATTGATATCAATAACCAGGAAGACTTCGAGTCGGAAGCATTCAAATCGGCTGATGTTGCCATAGAATTTACAAATCCGACAGTGGCTTACAGCAACTATATGAAAGCCTTTAAAGCCGGAGTCAAACTCGTATCAGGCAGTACCGGATGGATGTCCGAACATGGCGAAGAAATCAAGAAGCTCTGTACGGAAGGCGGAAAAACGCTGTTTTGGTCGTCCAACTTCAGCTTGGGAGTAGCCATTTTCTCTGCTGTAAACAAGTATCTGGCCAAGATAATGAATCAATTCCCCGCGTATGACGTCACCATGAGCGAAACACACCATATCCACAAACTCGACGCTCCCCAGCGGAACTGCCATTACGCTGGCAGAAGGTATTCTAGAGAATATAGACCGTAAGGATAAATGGGTGGAAGGGACATTTACGGCACCGGACGGAACAATCAGCGGAACAACAGACTGCGCTCCGGACGAACTTCCGATCAGTTCTATCCGCGAAGGTGAAGTTTTCGGTATTCATACTGTTCGTTATGAGTCTGATATTGACAGCATTTCAATCACTCACGATGCCAAGAACCGGGGCGGTTTCGTACTCGGAGCTATATTGGCCGCCGAATACACCGCGCATCACAGAAGGTTTCCTGGGAATGAAAAACTTATTTCCGTTCTTAAACGAATAAAGGTTCTAATATAAATATACCACTATGAAACAAGCCACACGTGCACAATGGATTAAATGTGCTATTGCTATTCTTCTCTATCTTGTTTTCCTCATCTGGGTGCGAAGCTGGTGGGGATTAATCGTCATACCTTTCATTTTCGATATCTATATCACAAAGAAAATACCCTGGTCGTTCTGGAAAAGGTCAAAGAATCCGGCAGTTCAGTGTCATGAGCTGGGTAGATGCTATTATCTTTGCATTGGTAGCCGTTTACTTTGTCAATATCTATATCTTCCAAAACTACCAGATTCCTTCTTCTTCTCTAGAGAAATCATTGCTGGTAGGCGACTTTCTATATGTCAGCAAAATGAGTTACGGCCCCCGCGTGCCGAACACACCGCTTTCTATGCCGCTGGCGCAACATACATTACCAATTGTAGGTACTAAATCATATATCGAATGGCCACAATGGAAATATAAAAAAGAGTGCCGGGATTCGGCAATGTGAAATTGAATGACATCGTAGTGTTCAACTTCCCCTGCAGGAGATACGGTAGCCGTCAATTACCAACAGACGACAGACTTTTTTATACATTGGCATACGGCGAAGGCCAACGCATATATTCCAAACAGATAGATATGGATAGCCTGACACGCGAACAACAACGTGCCGTGTATGACTTATATTTACGCCGCAGGACGCAAACAGATCCTAAATAACCCGCGAACCTACGGAGAGTGCTCTGGCGTCCGGTAGACCGCCGCGAGAATTATGTAAAACGCTGTGTAGGACTGCCGGGTGACACGCTCCAGATCGTAGACGGGCAAGTCATGATTGACGGCAAGGCAATCCAGAATCCGGAGAATCTGCAATTCAACTATTTCGTGCAAACAACCGGTCCATATATCCCGGAAGAAATGTTCCGAACTGGGAATCAGCAATGCTGACAGGACACTAATGGAAGACTCCGGTTATGAAATCGGACTATTGGAAATGGGACTCGACAGCCGGAATGCGCAAGGAAAACTGAATCCTGTATATCATCTCCCGCTGACTAAAAAAGATGTATGACACTCTTCTGGGCAACAAGAAGCTAATCAGCAAAATAATCATGGAACCGGAAGCCTATGCCGGACAAATGTATCCGCTGAATCTTTACACCAAGTGGGACCGCAACAACTACGGTCCAATCTGGATTCCGTCCAAGGGAGCTACCATTACGCTGACTCCGGACAACCTGCCTATCTACGAACGTTGCATCGTGGCATACGAAGGCAACAAGCTGGAAGTGAAGTCGGACGGTATCTATATCAACGGTGAAAAGACCAATGAATATACCTTCAAAATGGATTACTACTGGATGATGGGTGACAACCGCCATAATTCTGCCGACTCCCGTTATTGGGGCTTTGTACCCGAAGACCACGTTGTGGGCAAACCGATCGTTGTATGGCTGTCGCTCGATAAAGACCGTGGCTGGTTTGACGGAAAAATCCGTTGGAACCGCCTCTTTAAGTGGGTGGATTAAAAAAGGAAGCTATTAAGTGAACATTCGTAAATTCAAATGGATACTAGTATTTGCCGGAGCAATAGTCATTGTGCTTCTGCTCCGGGGATTTGCTTTTACGTCTTGTTTTATCCCTTCCACCGGCATGGAAAACTCTATTTTCCAAGGCGAACGTATTCTGGTGAATAAATGGAGTTACGGCCTGCGGGTTCCTTTCATGTCGATATTCTCCTATCACCGTTGGCGCGAACGTCCGGTACGAGAACAAGATATTGTTGTGTTTTAACAATCCTGCCGGAATCCGGCAACCGGTTATCGACCGCCGCGAGATCTACATCGGCCGTTGTATCGGTGTTCCGGGTGATACTCTATTTATCGATTCCCTTTTTTCTGTGATTTCTCCCCCGAGGTACAATTCAATCCGGACAAGAAGCGGCTTTATGCTTATCCGGTAGACAAAGAGAATCTGATAACTTTACTCATGCACACCCTTTCCATTGACGATGACGGTTTAATGGGTAGCAGTGACAGTACCCATGTACGCAGTTTCAGCCGTTATGAATATTACCTGTTGGAACAAGCCATAAACGGGAATAACTGGATTCAGCCTTTGGCGGGGAAGAAAAGACACCGAACTGCGACCGCTTATCGTCCCCCGGTAAAGGGAAGTTCGTCCGGGTACATCCTTGGAATATTACACTACTGCGAAACACCCTCGTGATGCACGAAGGTAAACAGGCGGAAATCAAGAATGACACTTTTTTTATGGACGGCAAACCAACACAACACTGTTATTTCACCAAAGATTATTATTGGGTGGGAGCCAACAACACCATTAACCTGATCCTGATTCGCGCTTGTTCGGATTCGTTCCGCAAGACCATCTGATCGGCAAAGCCTCTCTTGTCTGGTTCTCCAAAGAAAAAAGACACCGGATTGTTTGACGGCTACCGTTGGAATCGTTTTTCCGGACGGTGAAATGATCTTCCGGGCAGCACGACAATCCCCGAACAGTAACATAAACGACTCTCAAAACGTATAAAATGAAAGAAATGAAAACAGCTTATTTATCTTCAGCCTACCTCGCTCCTGTCGAGTACTACACCAAACTACTGGCATACGACAAGATTTTTATAGAACAGCACGACCACTATATGAAACAAACCTACCGTAACCGATGCACAATTACCGGACCGGACGGTGAACTGACTCTCTCTATCCCCACCGTAAAGCCCGATACACCGAAATGCCCAATGAAAGATATCCGGATTTCCGACCACGGCAACTGGAGACACCTGCATTGGAACGCTATTGAGTCGGCCTACAACAATACTCCTTTCTTCGATAAATACTACAAAGACGATTTCCGTCCCTTCTACGAAAAGAAATACGAGTTTCTGTTCGATTTCAACGAAGAACTCTGCCGACTGGTCTGCGAACTGATAGATATTCATCCGGTTATAGAACGTACCGCCGAATATAAAAAATGGAGTTTACCGTCGACGAAGCCGACTTTCGTGAAATCATTCATCCCAAAAAGGACTTCCGGACGGCCGATACAGCGTTCGTTCCGCAGCCTTATTACCAGGTTTTGAATCCAAACTAGGCTTCCTGCCTAATTTAAGTATTATAGACCTACTTTTTTAATATGGGGCCTGAAAGTTTTGCTAATACTAAGCAAACATTAATCATATTCTGTCCAGCCACTGTAAACAAAACACAAAATATAGAAGAGAAATCATCCTTCACCTCCTCCACATCTATAACACTGTCTCACAACGTTTATTGGACATATAGATCCAATGTGGTGGGCATATAGCTCCAGTGTGGTGGATATATAGATCCAGCGCCTTGGGTATATAGATCCAATAACTCAGGTATTAATGCCCTGAAAAGGGACGTTAATACCTGATAATTAAAGAATTCACACCTGGCAAAACATTAACAATTAGCATATTGCAAATTGCCATAACAGACATCCTCCCAACAATCCATTCTTACCAATCAAACACCTATTTTAATTCAAAAGGGACAATTCCCTTTATATCTCTCTTGACGAGCTTCCGATAATGGCCTCAAACCTACCCGGTTCAGCTACCCATTCGTGTTTTTTGCATCATCAAAGAAGCTCAATGCTTTTTTATCAATCGTCAGCGTTACCGCTTTTTCTTCACCCGGAGCCAGTCGCACCTTTTTTGAAAAGCTTTCAATTCTTTCACCGGACGGGGCAGAGAGAACTTCTTATCACTGATATAAAGTTGAACGACTTCCTGACCCTCGCGGGTTCCTGTATTCTTCACATTGACAGTGAACGAAATCGTATCATCGGCGGTCATTGTTTTTTATTCTGCGGAAGGTTTGCTATAAGCAAAAGTCGTGTAGCTTAGTCCGTGGCCGAATGGGAACAACGGTTTGATTTTCTTTTTATCCGCCCAACGGTACCCAACAAAGATATCTTCATGATAGGTTGTATTAATGGTATCCCGGCTATGTTTGGACTTTGCCAGTTCTTCCTTATTCCCCGGATATTCACCCAGTTTATGAGCACCTACATCTTCCAACCTTACCGGAAAAGTGAAAGGTAATTTCCCCGAAGGATTGACGTCTCCTACCAATACCGAAGCAAGAGCCGTTCCGGCTTCCGGAACCCAAGTACCAACCTTGAACAATGGCGGGCACTTCGTTTACCCAAGGCATAGCAACCGCATTACCGGAGATATTAACAAATATCAGGTTTTTTTATTTACTTTTGCCAGGTCACTAATTACTCTATCCTGCGCATACGGCAAACCTAAAGCAGAGCGGTCCGAATCCTCACAATCCTGGTGATTACTCTTGTTCAATCCACCGAAGAAGATAACATAATCCGCATCCTTAGCCACTTTTAGAGCCTCAGCAAGCAGTTCATCCGCCGAACGGTCATCCTTCAGGTTCTGCCCGGTTTTCACGCCACTATATTCACTGGTAGGATCACCTACATACCCACGGGCATACACTATTTCAGCCTGTAAACCAATACGTTTTTTAAACCTGCCAATGGAGATACCTCATATTTTGTCTTCAAAGAAGAACTACCACCTCCTACTGTCATCATCTTAATGGCATTTTCACCGATGACAGCTATCTTTTTCACTTTATCCAAGTTGACCGGTAATACATTATTCTTATTCTGTAAAAAGTACAATGCCTTCTTCACCAATTCTGCGCGCGGCTTGTCCGTGTTCGGGAGACCCTAATGAGCCGAACGGTTTATTAGAGTTCATGGAAGTACGGAAAATCAGACGAAGAATGTTACTGACTTTCGCATCCAGCTCTTTTGTCCCAGCTTTACCTTCCTTTATCAACTTCAGATAAGGATAGGCCTGGTAATAGTTATCATAAGCATTGCGGGTTCCGGTAGAAAGACCGTTTGTCCAAGAACCAAATTCCATATCCAGACCATTATAAATAGCCTGACCAGTATTATGTACACCTCCCCAATCGGATACCACTCCCCCATTAAATCCCCATTCATCACGGAGAATGTCTTTGAGCAAGCGTTTGTTATGACAGGCATGTTCACCTTGATAAAGGTTATAGGCACCCATAATTGCCCACGCTCCCCCTTCTTGAACAGCCGCTTTGAAAGCCGGGAGATATATTTCATAAAGGGCACGGTCAGTCAAATGTACATTGGTAGTATGGCGTTTAAATTCCTGATTATTCAGAGCGTAGTGTTTTACGCAGGCTGCCACCCGTTCTCCTGTACCCCCTTAATATAAGGGACTACCATTATAGAGGATAAATACGGGTCCTCCCCCATATTTCAAAGTTACGTCCGTTTAAAGGAGTACGACAGAATATTTACCCCTGGGGCCCAAAAGAATGTCTTTTTTTGCGGTAACGCGCTTCCTCACCAATACTCTTTCCATAAAGATAGGACATTTCGGGATTCCATGTAGCCGAAAGACAAGTCAATGCAGGAAAAAGATACAGGAAATCGTTTGTCCACCCGGCCTGATTCCATTTATCCCACAAAACCTCGGGACGGATACCATGAGGACCATCTGTTGTCCATACTTCAGGAATACCTAGACGGGGTACTCCAGGAGAACTGAATTTGGACTGAGCGTGAATCATCGCCACCTTTTCTTCAAGCGTCATGCGAGTTAATGCATCTTTCACCCGTTCTTCAACAGACTTATTTGTATCCAGATATACTGGTGTCTGTGCCAAAGCAGGCAATGCAGCCGCCATGAACAAGCTCAATAAAGTTAATTTGAATTTCATGTTTGTTACTTACATTAAAGGCCACACAATTAGGCTATGTTATTTTTAATCCTATCAATCACCGCAAAGATAGAATGCCCTTAACTCCATAAGAGGAGAAATCGTCCTTTCCATGATACATTTATGTCCTCTCCATTAAAAAGCTCATTTTTAACATCTCATTCTCGGCTAAAAAGCTTTACTTTTTGTATGGTAATCATAAACACGCTTAATCTCAAAATCCCCGCTATGAAAAGGAAATCGTTACTATGCCTATTTCTTATCATATCTGTTGCCATTCACGGAAATATCTATTTTAAGCATTTAGGCAAATCAGAAGGTCTGTCACAAATATCTGTACTTTCTATCTGCCAGGACGAACTGGACAGAATGTGGTTTGGTACACTCAGAAGGCTTGAACTGCTACGATGGGAAACCAAATGAAAACCTATAAACCTTCTCCGGACAATAAAGATTATTTTGGCGGTAATGAAATATCACACATAGTAAGTGACAAACAAGGTAATCTATTCTTTACTTCCGACGGGAAACTGATCCGTTATGATCTACATAAAGATCGCTTTTTTATCTCTACCACTACGCACACAAACTCTATTCGCACACAACCATACAATATGGACAGCTGTTAATGACAGTGTCTTCCAATGGGACCGGGAACAAGAAACATTCAGATTCGTCTACCAAGCCCCTTTCCATAAAAAACAATCATCCGCCTTTATGTAGATGCCAATAACAGTCTCTGGCTGGGTACCCGAAACGGACTTTACAGAACCGATAACATCCATAATCCTTCATCCCCCGTCTGCGTGATTCCAAATATCAACGTGCTTTCATTATACCGGGACAGCCGTGGAACGATGTGGGTAGCCACCTTCCGCAACGGCATGTACAAGATAGAGAACGGAATCAGCCAGCAATTTACCATCCAAAAAGGAATTCGGTATCTCCAGCAATGATGTGCGTTGCTTTGTGGAAGACAACGAGGGAAGTATTTGGCTGGGTACCTTCAACGGACTGAACAAGATAGATACCTTAGGGCATATTTCATATTATCAAAGAGGAAGCAAAAAACCCGGAAGTCTATGCCACTCTTCTATTTTTTCACTTCACAAAGACCGGCAAAGGTACTATCTGGGTGGGCACCTACTATGGTGGTGTCAACTACTTCAACCCCGAAGTGGATATCTTTCACCACTATACCGAAAGTATCGGCAACGAAAACGGATTAAAGCTTTCCTTTTTGTCGGAAACATGGTGGAAGACAAGCGTGGAGACGTATGGTTGTACCGAAGGAGGTGGTCTGAACTGTCTGGAACGGGAAACCGGACGTTTCACTCACTACCTAATGGACGCAAAATCAGCCCACGGACCTTTCTACAACCTGAAATGCATTACCTACGATGCCGCAAACGACCAACTCTACATAGGTACTCACAAACAGGGCGGCTTGTGCTTCGACATTCCAAGCAAGAGAGTTGCCTTCCACTCCAAAGCATTTGGAAATACCTGGATAAAGGTAACGTTCAGAGATGAGAAGATCTATCTCCTTACGGGAGAAGGGATGTTTGTCAAAAGAAGGAAAAGGGAACTTCAAAAACTATTCCCTCAAATCCCGGAAGCAAATACAGAAGGAAGTAATTTTTTTTGATAGATTCTCAAAACTACCTTTGGATAACCCATTGGAGGAGAATTGTACGTATCAACATGAACAATCCGCAAGAAAAATATATCTATCAATACGGGGAAAAAGGATTGGGGAAACTATTATGTGCAGAGCATGGCGGAAAGTCACGATGGTACCCTTTATTTCGGTACCTCCGGAAGCGGCATCTATCGGTTCGACGGAAAAAAAGCAATTTACAGCTTGCACAGATATTGATGCTGACTATTGCTACAATATGGATATCACCACCAAAGGTTATCTGGCAATCAGTAACGACCATGGTCTTCTCATTTATCATCCACAGACCAAGGAGAAGCAGCTAATTGATGTGGAGAGTTTGCACCTCTCTGCTATCAACAGAAGGTTGCGGACTTCTGATTTGCCGTAACGGAGAAACCTTTGTAGGTGGTATAGAAGGTATGAGTTCGTTCATGAACTCCTCGTTGCAGAAAATAGCCCCCAATTACAACCTTTATTTTTCTTCTTTAGTAGTAAACAATCGGGTTATCTCCGTCGGAACGGACGATGGTATTCTGAAAAGTGCTTTTACCCTTTGTCCGACAAATAGAGTTGAACCACAAAGAGAATAACTTCTCCATCAGTTTTTTCTTCGAATAATTACGTTAATAATACTGACAGAAAAATATATGAATACAAGTTGGAAGGATTCAGCAAAGAGTGGAGCAAAACCAACGGTAATACTGTGGTATTCACCAATATCCCCCGGAAAGTACAAACTGGTAATACGTGAACAACAACAGAGTCTACTCGACAGAAATACATGCTATCGAACTCCCCATCCTTATTCATCATCCCTGGTGGAACACCTGGTGGATGTGGATTCTTTATCTCTGCACAATCACTGTCATTGGCTGGAATATTTTCAGTGAAGCACGTTCCCAAGATGCAACTCCGCGCCTCACTGGCACAAGAAAAACTGGAAAAAGAGAAGAATGAAGAACTGATACAAGCCAAGTTGCAGTTCTTTGCCAATATCTCTCACGAGTTTCGTACACCGCTAACACTCATTATCGCACAAATTGAAGCACTGTTACAAGTCAATACCCTCTCTCCTTTTTCTGCGCAGTCGCCTGACAAAAATCTACAGAAACACATTCCAGTTCAAAGAGCTGATCTCAGAGCTACTGGATTTCCGGAAGATGGAACGTGGGAAACTGCATCTAAACGTTTGCCAAATGGACCTCATCCCCTACTTGAGACAAATTCATCAAGATTTCACAGACCAAGCGAACTTACAGAATATACAGTTCATATTCCATACAGAAACAGAAAACTTGTTGTGCTGGTTCGATGGACGACAATTGAGGAAAGTCCTCACCAATCTACTTTCCAATGCCTTTAAACATACGCCCGAAAAAAGGAAAAATAGAATTGTCAATCACTGATAAAAGGAGATTCTATTTATATTAAGGTGATAGACTCCGGCAAAGGTATTCCCCCAAAGGCCCTACCGTTCATCTTCGACCGCTTCTACCAGGCGGACGAAAACTTTTCTTCACCCGGTAGTGGTATCGGCCTGGCTCTTTCAAAGGGTATTGTAGAACTACACCACGGTCAAATCGAAGTGCAAAGTGCAATAGATTATGGAAGCATCTTCACAGTAATACTACCCAAAGAAAAATCTCTTTAAAGATGACAACGATGTCACCTTCATAGAGGCAACAAAAGCGGAATCTGCAACAATACTCGCACCATTCACAGAAACGACAGAAACAGAAGAATGTGCAGAAACACCGGAACCTATTTCCATTGGAAGGACGGACAAGGACTGCGTACTCATTGTAGAGGATAACGAAGAACTGCTCCAACTGCTCACCGATCTACTCTCGCCACTCTACCGGATAGTTATTGCGATGAACGGCAAGGACGGACTACACTAAAAAGCAATGGAAGAACGTCCCGACCTTATACTAAGCGATGTCATGATGCCGAAAATGGACGGTATTGAGATGTGTTCCAAGATAAAAACCGACTTCGACCTCTGCCACACCCCCCTGTAGTACTGCTCACAGCCCTCACTTCGAACGACAAAAAGTTGGAAGGACTGCAATGCGGTGCCGACGAATACATTGGGAAACCTTTCAACAACAAAATGCTGCAAGCTCGCATTGCCAATATACTGCGTAACCGAAAACTGCTAAAACAGAAATTCAGCCAGAGAATGACAACTAGTGAATCTCCTGCTGAAATTGAGATACAAGCACTAGCGCTTAACCCTATTGATGCCAAGTTTCTGGAACAGTTAGAGGAAACGGTCAAAGCCCATCTCTCAGACTCAGAATTCGACGTCGGTGCCCTAGCCAAGGAAATGGCTTTAAGCCGTAGCGCATTCTACAATAAACTGAAAGCCTTGAGCTGTATGTCTCCTAACGAGTTCATTATGAATGCCCGCCTGAAATACGCAGCAGAACTGTTGAGAAATCATCCCGAGCTACAAATCACGGAAATAGCCTATCAGACAGGATTCAGTTCTCTACGTTACTTCCGGCATTGCTTCAAAGCCTGTTTCAATCAGTCACCACAAGAGTACAGAGGAAAGTGAAAAATCCCGTTCTGCTATTGTTGCTGAACGGGATTCACTCTTTGATACCCTGAGCCTATTGATTACATGTTTTTTAAATTTTATTTTATTCTTCGGTTGCTGCCCATTCTTTGGCGCCTTGTTCTTTCAATTTGCTAGTGAAAGCCTTCGCTTTTTCCATCGCTGCTTCCTCGTCAGCAGGAGCAGCATAAGCGTGTCTGTAGCCTTTCACCTTATTCCATTCACCACGGGTAAAGTCAGGAAATGCAACAGAGGCGCAACCATTGTCCATAGAGAGTTCACCCAATTCTGCCAAGCAGCACCATTCAGCCAAATCATAAACGTCCATATCCAACGGAAAGACCATTCTGCAAGCAGTAAACCAAACGGCTGTCCATGATGAAATCCATACCACCATGGCCGCCTACCTCTTTCGCCATCTCACCATACTTTTCAGGATAGGATGTTGATACTTCTCTACTAAAGCTACCATCTCTCTCTCTCGGCATGAAGCCATGTGAGTTCAAGTCGTCCACCTTAGGCTGAACGCCGGAAGCCTTCAACTGCTCTGCATCAAGGGCGTACCCTTGAGTAGGATATTTATTGGCAAAACCCTTAGTACCCGTCAGTTGATAAAGGCGGTTGTAGGGTTGCGGAGTCATCACGTTATGCTGGATTTCGATGACCTTACCATTAGCGGTACGAATCAAAGTAGTAGTGTGGTCACCATTACGGAAACTATTACAAACAGAATCGGCATTTTCTTTCACCAAGTCCTTACCTACGACCGATTTGGTATCCATTGCTACTAAAAGTCTCCATACGGTCACCACGATGAATATTGAGGGCCTGCGCCACCGGACCAAGACCATGAGTAGCATATACATCGCCACGATGACGCATATTATAATCCAAACGCCAGCCCAATTTGTCATCCTCACCTTTCTTCCAATAATGCTTCCAGAAAGGAGCAAGATTATGAATATAGGCACCCTGCGCGCGAATTACCTCACCAAACACTCCATGTTGTGCCATATTTAAGGTATTCATCTCAAACCAGTCATAACAACAGTTCTCCAAAATCATGCAGTGCTTACGGTTCTTCTCACTAAGATCAACCAGTTCCCAACATTCTTTCAGGTTCATAGCCGAAGGAACTTCAATCGCTACGTTTTTGCCATTCTCCAATGCGCATTTCGCCACAGGAAAATGATGCAACCAGTCGGTTGCAATATAAACCAGATCAATATCATCGCGTTTACACAATTCTTCGTAACCTTTATCACCCGAGTAAACAGCCGCTTTTGGTAAAGAAGCTTCTTTCAGATACTTTTGACACCTTCTCAGCACGCTCCTTTTCATAGTCGCACAGTGCTACAATCTGTGTGCCAGGAATGTAAGTGAAACGTGACACAGCACCCGGCCCACGCATACCTAACCCTACAAATCCCACACGAACTATTTATCTTCGGAAGAGCCAGCCCGATGACACTCTCTTTGTCCGGCAGTTCGTTCGGGAGTTTTCACTCCAATTGTTCCTTTATTCCACTCCCATGCCGTACCCTTGTCGTTGACTTGTACAGTAGATTTCTGCATTGTACATGAACCAAACAAGAGGCATATGCCCAATGCTAAAAAAATTTGTTATTTTCATACGTAATTATTAATTAAATTATTCTTAGTAGGCTATCTCATATTTCTTTTACTGCTCATACGCACCACAACCTTTCCTTTTACCACCTTCCAATCCACATTCTGCCTCCAACATATTGTAACCTTCAATGGGATATTCACCCTTATAGGTATTCTTTGCCGGATAAGTTTTAAAGGTAGCTCCTGCCGGAGCGATGATTTCCATATAAAAATGTTTGCCTTCATGCGTCAAAGCGTACCCGGTTCTCTTTTTACTTCCACTTGTGCCTTGGTGGAAGCTATCCATGAGACTATAGACTGCGGGCTGAGTAAGTCCACTTCATCCGTTATCTCTATTGTGTAATCATTTAACAATTTGAACGTGCGGAATACAGAAGAAGCCTGATCTTTGTATAGAGTAGTCATATCCAGCTTTACAGAAGGCTGCTTCGCATCTGTATGCTCTTCGCAAACAAATGCCTCGCCATTGGCATACTGAATCTTATGGTCGATACTCAACGTATTATGGGAAAAATTGTTATTACGGAAATACTTTTTAACGTTGTCCGTCAGGACGTCCGTCCCAAAATCCCGGTAGGGCATAATCATCAGCTCCCAGATCCTCTGTCCAACAAACCCCATTGCTTTCAACAATGAATGTACCTCCATCCAAATGTTGATGCGCTTGACGAGGTTCTCCACCCTTGGCTATCAAAAAAAAGATAGAGAACCTTTCTTATTTCTATTCCCATTGAAAACTATTATATCATTAATTGTGTTGTGGTATATTTCTAAGGCAGGTATTTTCTCCACTTTTTTTTAGGTGAAGCATTGTCAAACCAAGGAAGTGACAGAAAGAAAAGCTGATGTAGAAGTAAATTATCCTGCATGGTCAATTTTAACTTTTCCCGATACCATTCAGCCACTTCAGGTTGGTTATACATACGGCTGAATAAGAAAAATGCTGGAGAATTTTGAGCATCAGCCCCCGCATTACCGAAATTAAAAAGACGACCGGACGGAGTAAGTGTCCGTTTTTGATAAAGCGCCGTGCGCTCCAAGCCGGGTAGTTGTGCTATACCTCCCTTTCCATTGTCATTATCAGCCACCGCCTTTAGGTAGAGAGTTAAATAACTGGCAGTATATCCCCAATAAGCAGGGCCCTCATAGCATACGCCATCCGGAGCAAAATGTTTCAGGCAGTTGGGCATATACTTGGCAGCATTATCAAGAATGACAGCGGCCTCTTTCGGATAATCTTCTGCAATACCCAAAGCGGCCAGCACCATACCAGTGTTACATACCACGTTCCAATTGGTTTCTCGTTTCGCCCAACTTCCCAAGCTACCCCTTTTCGTATTCACGCAACACACGAACAATGGCACGTTCGTACAAACATTTCTTTACCAAGTCTTTAGTCGAAATAGGCAGCGCATCATACAACCAGTCATAAGCAATAGCTACGGCAGTTGCCATTTCCGCAGTATCCAAATAGTGAGGTGGATCCCAGTCGGGATAGTTACACACCCACAATAAAGCCTCGTTGGCGGCATCCAGTATTTCCGCTCACCGTAGAGACGGTAAGCTAATGCAAGCGTACCCAAGCGGTTCACATAGGATCGGGATGTCCACAATATATTACCATATTTATCCTTTAAATAAGGTTTCTGCGGAGTAATCGCCAATGTATCCGCTTTTTCGCTTTCAAGAACTCTGCCAACTCACCGGCAAGCTGATTGTTTTGTATCAACTGCTTCACAGCAGCTTCTTCTGCACCAGTGAACAGCAAGCGAGGGTGATTGGAAAGAAAGCGTTGCTGACCATACATATTGCAAACAAAAAGCAACATGAATACAACAACAGTGCATCTGCCCATATTTGCAATCGAATTAAAAAAATAGATTTCTCATATTGAAAGAATTAAATGCAACTCCCCGTGAATTGTTTTTATGTCATACAAAAAACTAATCTGTCAATTTTGTCACATCCATACTCGGTTTCGGATAGTTTTTAGAAGCAATGTAGTGCTTTGTTTCCTCAATCATCTTGGGAGTGACCTCAAAATCATAGTTACCATAATCGCCTACGTGAAATTTTCCGGTCTGAAAGAACCCCCACGCATCGAAGAAGTCCGTAAGATCTGTTTTCAGGAAATCACAGCAAAGCTTAACATACTCATACATATTATGAATAGATGCATTACCCGCCCCTTTATGAGGTTGGGCTGGTTACGTAAATGCTCCATCAGGTCGGCATAGAAATCCTTATAACCAATCTTATCGGCATAGATTTGAATTTGCCAGAAGGGTATCAATTTATGGAAAGGATCCTTCACACACATAATAAACTGCTTTTCTGGCGCATTAAGTACTTTTTTAAAAAGCAGCCTCATAAATATGACGCTTACTCAAACGACTGGAATCACCCAAACTCATAGTGCCATACATGGAGAAAAAGATTATTGCTCACTTCTGTCATTCCTCCCCAAGTAAGCCAGGGGACGCATCTGCATCACGTGTCCTATCTCATGATGAATGCCCCAGTTAGTTGTCACTTCCGGACCTATCGCTGCCTTCATAGTGCCATCTGTACCCTCAAAAGCTACACCGTCACCATCACGAAACATAAAATAGTTAAAAGTTAACACGGGCCAAAATACGTTTCTTAGAATACGATTATATTTTGTAGCACCCGAGAAATCATATTGTACCTGCATTATCTTGTCATAATTTCTCAGCCAGTTCCTTTGCCTTTGCCATAAGCCAACTTTTTTTAATTGCTCCACAGGGTATGCTAGTTGAATATATTTCCCCTTCACATCCATAACAGGGGCTGACCGCATTATCTAATAGACGGTTCCAGTCTTCGTTACTCTGTACAGTAGCGTCAAAGTACCCATTTACCTTCCCGGTTACAAAGTGAATGGTAACTGCCGGTGCAGTGTCGGGGTCATCCGCGAAATAGTCTACATACACATTGCCAGCTTTCTTCACATTGATTACGTTCACACCTTCGTGTAACAGTATCTCTTGTTTTTCAGTCCCCATCCTTCGGGGTCTTTTGTCGGTTGATAGCCTAGAGTCGGTTGACGCATCCAGTCTGGAATGAGCAGTCCTACGGTGCGTCCGTGAAGGTCACCCACCAATACTACATTTTCTCCAGCTTCCAAATAGACCCCGGTAATGTTTTCGTAACGACTGTATCCGTTGGTGAGTTTGAGTTGTTGCTCCAGTACCTTATTTGAGGGTATAGGCTTATAACTCTGTAACAAGTAGGCCGAGTTATAATCACCTCTCAGCATTTTCTCGGCCAATTGCTTCATTAGCTGGGATTCCATGCCTTTCAAATGTTTGTCTTTAAAGTTCTTAGACAGAGATGATGCTGTCCAATCAGTAAAGTTAGTAAGGTCCTTGTTTACTTGATAGGTGGAGTAAGAGGGTGTTTGCGCGTAGAGTACCCCCGCCAAACTACAAAAGGCAGCCACTGTCCACTTGCGAAGTTGTTTCATATTTATAACGTAATAAAGATTAATTTATATGCAAAGATAAATAAAAGACCGCCTATTCTAACAGGTTGTGCTAAAATAAGCAGCCTCATTTCAAAAATAGCGCCTCTATTTTATTTAATAGAAGCGGCTATACGACTACCATCATATTGTACGGCCATCAACTTATATCCATTTTCCCCAAGCAGTATTCATCTTATAGGATTTCTTACTACCTTCAAATACACAAAATAAGTTTATTGTCGGCATTGAGCACTTCGAAAGCTACTACATTTTGCCAGTTATTAACGGTAATGGTAGAATTGGTGATTCCTTCATCGTTAGTATCTTCTTGATGTGAAGCTATACCGGCTATAACATTCTTTCTGATCCTTGAAGATATCTACGGTGCTATCTACAATATATTCTACAGGATCTGTACATTTAGGCAATCCCAAGGTAGCGATACGGTTTCTTACATTGGCTATCTCTGTTTCAGTGATGGTGAATTGCTTGTTGGTATAATCACCAATCATCATATCGATGGGTGATAAGAATCCCCACTTCTCAAAGAAGTCAGTCAAGTCCATACCAGCCGATACGCAACTGTTATAAACAAATTCGAGTTGGCACAAACCATCGGTTGTCGGATTGGCTGTGGTACGTACTTTCTCATAGATGTTCGCATAGAAACCTCCGTGATCGGTCCGTTTCATCGGAGTATTTCCTTTCACTTCGCCAAAGTAGAGTTCCAATTGCCAGAACGGAACTAACTTGTTGAATACATCGCTTTCGGCATTATGTGCCTTTTGACCTGCCATAATGTTATTGAAAAGCCGACACATAGCGATCCTGAACAGTCAAACGTGACGGCTCGTTGTAGACCTTAGTTTGTACATAAATGGCAGTAATGTTGTTTGTTACCTCTGTCATGCCATGCCATTTCAAGCCCGGACGAGTTTGATGAATATGTCCCAATTCGTGTGCAGGTCCCCAACAATTGGCCGCCATTTGGGTCTCATCAGCCAGATAGTTCAAACTACTTTCAATGTAGGCTGTATGATAATCGGTAGCATACATAAATGAGCCACTATTATAATGGACATGGAAATAACTACGATTATGAAACATACGATCATACTTTTCCAATCCCAAGAACTCTTTGCTGACGATAAATCATATCATCATAAAGGTTAATCAGGTTATCTACATCCTTAGTATAATTCAAGAAACTGCGCGTAGTAAACGTAAGATGCACATATTTACCTATCACATCAAAGTGAGTATCTACACTATTATTGAGTAACTCTTTTCCAACGTCCTTTCAGTTTTGGATTTTGACTATCGTAATATCCATTTACCTTACCCGATGCAAAATGCAGAGTGATTTCAGGGGCATTTTCATAATCATCTTTGTGATACATCACATACACAAGTCCTTTCTTTTAATGCTAATAGTATTAACACCGTTTACAATGGTATATTCCGTTCCTCCAAATCCATCTTGTCCTGGTTTGTCGAGATTCTGTACACGGATATTCACTTTATCCAATCCATTCAAATCGGCCATTACTACCAAGTTCTCTCCGGCAGGAACAAAGATTCCTGTTGGATTATCAAGTAAACTATATTTAGCTGTTTTATTAACAGCAGCATCGATATCAGGATGCGGATAAGCCTTATAGTTGGCAATACGGAACTCACGTTGGTATTCATTATTATACATAAACCAAGCTAAAGTCTTGTAAAATGAACTCTTACAATTCAAAATATCCTCTTCGGTAACGGTAGGCTTCAAGTCAGTGCAAGCGATATCAGTAAACAGTTCATCATATTTGAAAGCATTGGGATCTTTTTGGAAGAACTGCATTTCTTGACACCGCAATGGTTTGCTCATATTATAGCAAGTACTGATAGTAAATTTTACCTTTGTCACATTGCTTTGGGAAGCATTGAAGTCTGCACGTGTAGAGTTGGCGTTATCAAATGTCCTTCGTATACTTTCACATATTCTGCACTACGTGTTTTATTAACATCGGTCAACACTTCAATCTTCACATCTTTAAAACGATTAGCAGAATAGGTACAATGATAAATGATGTAGTCCAAATCTACCGGTTCATCAAAAGTATATTCAATATACTGAGGATATACCAATCCTATTGAGCTTTCAATTCGCTTGCCATTCGGTAGTCAAATCATTATCGAAAGTTGCATCATAATTTCCACCGGGCACACCACCATCACCTTCCGCACTGTTGGGAAACAGTTGAATATCGTTGCCTTCTTTCAGGTGCAACAGGTTCGTAAACATCCAATCCTTTTTGCACCACATTAATAACGGTTGGCTCCAAGTCAGACATTTCATCACTATCGGCAAACACAATTTCACCCATACGTTTTACTCCCTTGTTACTCTCTATTTTTAAGAGGTATTGTTTGGTAACAGTTTCCTGCGGAGCACGGGTATCAGGTTGAGTCTCTTTTATTATCCAATCGGGGAGGGTAATAATATAGTCTACATTCAAGTTACTTCCACCAATACTTTATCTCCGGCAGCATCGATATTCATGTTCTGAGGAGATACCAAAATAGCTTGCTGGTAACCTAACTGCGCTACACGTACAGTATCTGTTTGAGAAAATGCCTTTACATAAAATTCACCTCTACGCACATATTTGTCTTCACTCAAAATAACACTTACAATCAGATTGTCATCTTCATTACGAGTCACACTACACCAGCCTTGTAGTTCTTTGCTCAATTCTACAGTCCATTCTTCGTTACAACGAACCTCCAGTATCCGTTCTCCACTGTTTTGGTCAAAGTTCACATTGTAGCTATCTAAGAGCAAAAACGGAGTGAGCGGTATATCAAAATTATAATCGTCACAGCCAGTTAATATAGTCATCCCAAAAGAACACCATTATAACCCAACCAGCTATTTTTTTTTTTAATAAATTACTCTTCATAGTATATTTTTTTTTCTGTATTAGATACTTTATTTGCCTTCCCCTCATCCCTAATAGACATGAGAGAAAAAGTTTTTTTCTTTAATTATAGTAAGGGTTTTGCACAATATGCGGGCATTTGTTAATTTCCTGATAAGGAATTGGCATTAGATATTGTCCCTTATGGAAATTTCGCGGTAATGGAAGATCCATCGGAGTAAAATCTTCCACCTTAGTAGCATTAGTATTCAGTCCGCGATCGGGCATTCCACAATGTTGCTCTGCTATTATTTTCCAACGACGAATATCGAAGAATTTATGACCTTCTAAATATAACTCGTTCATACGTTCTGCACGTACAATCTCTCGCATCCCCTCTTGAGTGTTTTGGTAACCAGGATTAGTAGAATACTTATCCCAAGCCTCATCTACACTAGGAATACCGGCACGTTCGCGTACTTTATCCAAATATACTTTAGCTTCGATAAACGATCCAACTCAACTAAAGCTTCAGCATAGTTTAAATAAAGCTCTGCAAGACGGAATAACGGAAATGGATATTCTATTACATTCCATTCAGCGGACGGTACAACCCCTTTTTATTTCCAAATCCAGAAATAGAATACTCCTGATCGGTACGATTACCACGACCATGAGGATCATCTCTCAACAAATGGATTCTGATAGCACGCTTAGCCGGATCAGCACTAATTTCTTCATTGTTATATTTACCAAATTCAAAATATCCATTATGATAGGTAGTCCACGCATAAAAATCGGGGCTCACGATCGGTGCAAAGACGCATTACCTTATCACTACTAGGAGTAAAATTAGCATATTTCACAAGATCCTCATAATTGTTTCCATCACAATTTTCCGGAGCATTAATATATCTCGTAACGTTCGTCATAGTCGAACGTTTTATCCTTATTTATTGAAGCCCGTTTTAGTGTAAAAATGCTTCAATGGTTTGCAAAGTAGACAGTTAGTCATACTGATACCAGCAAACTTACCACCGAGCGTCTGACGAGGCGGACAGCGACGCTGTATTCCATAATAGTCATCATTACGTGTGTCAGCCCAAATAATTTCCGGATTATTCCCTGTCTGATTGTCGATATTGGTATATCTCAATCTTCGTTGTGCTTTATTGGGAAGTCCCGGTTTAGCATCACTTGGTTCACCGGCATCCGCATCGTGATAGAGATGGAATTTAGCTTTTTCCACTTCATCAATTGCATACTTTGTTTGGGTAGCACTTATTTCCCATTTTGCTTGACTTTTCTCTTGAGCTATTAACTGACGTCCATTCAACGGACTACGGAAATCGGCATACATTTCTGTGTTTCCATTATAGAGCGGTGAAGCGGCATAGAGGTAAACTCTGGATTTCAATGCTAATGCTGCAAGACGTGTGGCACGACCATAATCTTTTCCACTCCATGTAGTAGGTAGTCCGCCTTCAGACATTGCTTCATCCAATTTTTCGTTAATAAAGGCCACTACTTCGTCTATACTACTACGTTCGGGAAAACCACTAATGGGTGTTTCTAAATCTATAACACTGCGAATAATCATGGTCGGACCATACGAACGCATAGACAAGAAATGATAATAAGCTATCAAAAAATTAGACTCTGCCAAATATTGTTTTTTCATTTCGTCTGTTACATATTCGTTGGACACTTGTTTCAAGCTTTCTTGGAACATGTAGCATTGATGAATACCATTCCAAATAGTAGACCATGTATTACTAGTAAATCCCAAACTGACAGGACTATAATAACCGTATTTGAAAGTGGTAAACAATTCTTTGGTAACAGCTGTGAGTTCTTCCGCAAGCCAATAACTGTTACCGAAAGTTCTGTTAGCTGGTAACAATGCAAATAAGTCTAATAGAATCATCTGGGAAGGTGAACCAAAAAGACGGTGAAAGTCCAGTATATGAAAGATAAGTTAGGCAGGTAGAATCCAGAGTAGTGCGAGACACAGGGAATCTCGTATGAAAAAGAGAGCGGGGACCATCCCGGTAAGGCTAAATAATACTACTTGGTAACCGATAGTGAACGAGTACCGTGAGGGAAAGGTGAAAAGCGACCCCGGGAGGGGAGTGAAAGAGAACCCGAAACCCTATGTTTACAAGCAGATAGAGCGATTTAAGGCGCGATATCGTACTTTTTGTAGAACGGTCCAGCGAGTTATTGTATGTGGCGAGGTTAAATTCTGAAGAAGGAATGGAGCCGAAGAGAAATCGAGTCTGAAAAGGGCGAATAAGTCATATATAATAGACCCGAAAACCGGTGACCTATCCATGGTCAGGATGAAGCCAAAGTAAAATTTAGTGGAGGTCCGAACTGATTGTCGTTAAAAAAGGCACCGGATGAACTGTGGATAGCGGAGAAATTCCAATCGAACTCGGAGATAGCTGGTTCTCCTCGAAATAGCTTTTAGGGCTAGCCTTGAGGTAAAACATGTGGGGGGTAGAGCACTGAATGATTTAGGGGCCAAACCAGGTTACCGACATCTATCAAACTGCGAATACCATGTGGAAGTACTCAGGAGTCAGACTGCGGGAGCTAAGTTCCGTGGTCAAAGGGAAAGAGCCCAGACCGACAATTAAGGTCCCAAAGAGATAGTTAAGTGGAAAACGATGTGAAAATGCAAAGACAACCAGGGATGTTGGGCTTTGTAGCCAGCCATACATTAAAAAGAGTGCGTAACAGCTCACTGGTCGAGTGAATTTGCGCGGAAAATTACCGGGGCTAAACTATCCACCGAAATT
>VOFJ01002858.1_pt1 | contig 27769 bp, 37 predicted proteins | sample 5384081 | NCBI WGS metagenome assembly VOFJ01 (sample SAMN12384729, study PRJNA508395) | human gut metagenome | isolation source: healthy gut I | host: Homo sapiens | reverse complement strand
AAAAAATTCATTTTTAAAATTCGATTTAAAAAAATTTACTTTCAATTTCTTTAAAATTTACTTTCAAATCAGTCCGTTGATTACTATACAATATCTCGTCACATTTGTCTAGTCCTTTTTTAATTTTTTGTAACTTTTTTGTATGCACTCCGCTGAACAATGAATGTGCCTCCTGATAAGTTCTTTCTTAAGAAAGCAAAAAATTCTGACATGCAAAGAATCTCTGACCCTCACATACCAGACATTTATTATTATCTTTTATACTTTTTACTTTTTAGTTTACAGCTCTTATTGACCAAAGTTTTGCATAGTCATCATGCATACAAGTCCAGACTCTGCGTCAAAGTCAATCTCGCAGCTCTTATAGTAACTGTCATCTGAATACCAGCTATACATAGACCGACTGTCTCCGTCATATGTGTCATCTGCTTCTCCATAAGCTCCAGTTACTGCATCTTTTGAAGCGCCCATCTGAAGCCCGCCTGGGAATATTACAGTAAGCCCGCCATTCTCCAGATCATAGTCATCCACAGAAACGCCACCGATCAGGCAATCTTTTTACTTCCATTGCTGTATCCGTATTGTTGATCGCATATGCCATAATCTCATTATCATTGGCATCCATGAAATAAACCAACTCATATTCGTTAGCATTCACCATATAATTTTCCGCTGTATATTCTGTATCCATACTCAGACCTGCTGCCTCAACATCGGCTTTTGTGCACGGAAATGTCAGGACTTTATCATTAATCTGTACTGTATAACTGTCCCAGCTTGTGCCCAGTCCACTGCTGGCTGCTGCCGGTTCTGTAGTCTTTGCTGTTTTATCCGACTTATCGCTGTCATCCGCTTTTTTAGAATCATTCTTATCTTCGATTACATTTTCCACAACATTAGATACCGGATCGTCGTCGAAATCGCTGCTTCCAATTCCAATCACAATTGCAAATATAATATAAAAAGATAGATACTACAAGCGCAGCTACTGTTCCGATAATCGTAAACATCTTCGCTTTCTTTGCTGCATTCTGCGCTCCGGCATAATCTCCACTTCTCTGTAGAGAATTGATTTTGCAGGCATATACAATTGCCACAATGCCCAGTGGCAGACAGCACAGTAACGTTGAAATGATAGCGAATATTAAATAGGTTGTTCCATTGATCGACTTCTGCGGCTGACCATAAGTCCCATTATTAGCATTATAATCTGCAGACGTGTTCTGTCCTGTACTCCCATACTGGTACGGATTCTCGTTATCCTGTCCTGCGCTTCCATACTGATATATGGATTCTCATTCCGTGCTCCACTTCCATTATCTGTTCCTGGCACGCCATATTCATAAGGATTCTGGTTTTCCGGCTGCTTCGCTTCTGCTGATTGTTCTGACTGTTCCTGCTTCTCCTCCGGCTCTACCGGTGCGCCACATGACGGACAGAACTTTGATTCTTCCGGCAAATCATTTCCGCAAAATTTACACTTCATACTCATTCCTCCTTTTATCTGACCCTTGTCGGGGATAGTAACACAAATGGATATGCATTTACATTTCTCAAAACTCCGTATATCAGTATAACTGCCAATATTGTCCATAATATCCACATCGGTATCTGGCGGCTTATGCTTTCTCTGCCTGTAAATAGCCACTGGCACGCGCATAATGCCAGGTATGCGCCTATCCACGGCAACAAAAGTACAAGCAACGGGTTATAGCGAAATGCCTGATAAATCTGACCGTGCAAAATGCAATAGCACGCGCGGCCTGCTCCACACCCCGGACAATAATAACCAGTCAGAGCGTAAATAATACATATCAACCATTTTGTATCTTTAGGACTATGATAATATAAAAATCGGCTTTCAGCAAGCATTATTGATAATATAGCTGCTGATAAAATCAGGCGGAACTGCCACTTGATTCTTCCGTCTTTTTTTTCACAAATGTAATGTTTTTTTTTTTGTGTCATTTTTCTGTCCCCCGTTATGTAAAAAGGAGTTCCGCATCTGCGAAACTCCTAAAACGGAGAGGATGGGATTCGAACCCATGCGCCCTTGCGGACAAACGGTTTTCAAGACCGCCTCGTTATGACCACTTCGATACCTCTCCATCATTCGGCTCATCTTTTTGATATCGCTCTGTCAGCGACGATAGTTATCATATCAGAGCTTTACCCATTGCACTGTCAAGAATCTTTTTTGATTTTTTTTTTTTTGTGAACCCGATTTTTATGAACCAGCATTTCCGACTATTTATGATATTTTTCTTTGCGTTTCGCAAGAAATACTTTTCTGCGATTTCCAAATCTTCCGGTGTTGTGATCTTGATATTTTCGTAAGAGCCTTCATATAATTTAACCGGTACTTTCATCATCTGTTCCACTACCATAGCGTCGTCAGTGATATTATCCGGCACCTCTTCCATCAGCTTTGCATAAGCATTTTCTATGAGATCTGCCTTAAAAAATCTGTGGGTGTCTGTACCGCCCAGATTAATTTTCTTGGCGGTGTATTCACTGCAAACTGATCTTCATCCACCAGTTTGACCGTATCTTTGCTCGGCATTCCGGCTACACAGGCACCGAATTTTTTCTACATTTTCATATCCACGCGTAAGAATCTGCTCGTCCACGAACATTCTGGCGCCATCATGAATGAATACGTATTCCGGCTGTTCTTTGAGAGCATGAAGTCCGCGTAGTCCTGCCCATACGGAATCATAACGTTCTTTTCCACCTGGGATGATCGAGCGTACTTTTGTAAGCTGATACTTACTTTTCTACGATCTCGTCGCATAGGGACCTGCCCTTCACCTACTACAAGTACAATATCATCGATGATCGCGGATTTTTGAAATGCATCCAAAGTATAAAAAATGATTGGTTTTCCGGATAATTCAATATACTGTTTTTGTATAGCGGTTCCCATACGTTTCCCCTGACCGGCAGATAATACGATTGCCGTACATTTCTTCTTATCCATATTTTCCCCATTTTCCTCGTTTATATTGACGTTCTTATTCTTAATTTCTGTATCTGCTTTTACGTATTGTCTTAAGGTTCTTCTACCGTTCGCCCAGCTTCAGATTCGGCACTGCATTCAGATCCCATCCGCTTCTTGTTCCGTTGATATACTCATAGTAAGCTGCCGCGCCAATCATAGCCGCATTATCGGTACAGAAAATCGGAGACGGATAATAGAATTCTACCCCTCTCTTTTCGCACGCCTCTTTCATGGCTGCGCGAAGTGCGCTGTTGGATGCAACACCACCGATGGCAATCGCCAGCTTGTCCACATGAAATTCTTCCACTGCATGCATCGCATTTGCCACAAGAACATCTGTCACGGCTTTCTGGAACGATGCCGCAATATCTGCCTGGTTGTATTCGATTCCTTTCATCTGGCAGCCGTTGATATAGTTCAGAACTGCGGATTTCAGACCACTGAAGCTAAAAGTCATATGGTGCATCTTCAACGTGTGCGCGTGGAAATGCAATGGCTTCTGGGTTTCCTTCTTTGGATACTTTATCAATCTTTGGTCCGCCCGGATACCCAAGTCCGATCGCGCGTGCGACTTTATCAAATGCTTCTCCTGCCGCATCGTCTCTTGTGCGTCCGATAATGTCAAATTTGCCATAATCTTTGACTCGCACAAGATGTGTATGTCCTCCTGAAACGACCAGTGAGAAAAATGGCGGTTCCAGATCTTTGTGCTCAATGAAATTTGCTGCAATGTGTCCTTCAATATGATGCACTCCGACTAATGGTTTCTTTGCTGCATATGCGATGGCTTTTGCCTCTGCTACACCGACCAGAAGTGCGCCTACAAGCCCCGGTCCGTGTAAGTAACTCCGATGGCAGTAATATCGTCTAATGTAACATTTGCCTCATCAAGAGCCGCCTGTACGACCTGATTTATCTTCTCTATATGCTTTCTTGATGAAATCTCCGGCACAACACCTCCGTAGAGAGTATGCAGTGCGATCTGGGAAGAGATTACATTTGAAAGAACTTCTCTTCCGTTCTTTACGACTGCTGCTGCCGTCTCATCACAGGAACTTTCAATTGCAAGAATCAATACATCTTCCTTCATATTCTATCCCTTCAATCTTCTGAATTCATTTTCATTAATCTGAAAATGTCAGTTCTACCGTTCGTTTATCTTTTTTGCTGCTATGGAATTCGGGAAGATTTTCTTCACCTCGTCCATATATTCTTCCGGGTGCGTCAGCGACGGACTATAATGCGTCAGCCACATTTCTGCGACTTCTGCTTCTTTTGCAAGCTGCGCTGCCTCGTAAAATGTCATCATATGCTTGTATTCTTTTGCTTTTTTTCAGCTTATCCTTCTCACCGTACATTCCTTCGCAGATAAATAGATCGGAACCTTTCGCGTTATTGCGGATAGAGTCCGTCGGTCTCGTATCTGTGCAGTATGTCAGTTTAATTCCTTTTCGCGCATATTCAAGAACCATGTCCGGTGTGTATAAATTGTCTCCGTCCTGGACATTTTCACCTTTTTGCAGACTGCCCCAGAACTTCTGCGGAATTGCCGCTTCATTTGCACGATCCACGTCGAACTTCCCGGCGCGGTCGATTTCCATCGTGTAGCCATAGCAAGTAACGTTATGATTTACGCGAAATGCTTTCAGGCGATAGCCATTCATCTCAAATATCTGCTCCGGCTGTGTGATTTCGATGTATTTTATCTGAAATGGCAGTTCCGGCGCAATAACGCGAAGTGAGTTGACTACCCGCTCCAGTCCTTTCTTTCGGTTCAATCAGAGTCAACGGTTCCGTGCGGTCTGCATTTCCCATAGTCAGGAGCAGGCCCCAAAGGGAGCCCGCTGATGTGGTCGCCGTGGTAATGTGTGAAGCAAATCACATCGATGGGTTTGAAACTCCAGCCTTTTTCTTTTTATTGCAATCTGCGTACCTTCTCCGCAGTCAATTAGAAGACTGCTGCCGTTATATCTCACCAGAAGCGAGGTGAGCCAGCGGTACGGGAGGGGCATCATGCCGCCCGTTCCCAACAAACATACGTCTAACATATTTTTTTACCTCTTATCCAGAGCCGTCAGGCAAATGTCCCTGCCGATCCGCTTGTTTTTGATTTTCTTCAGCGTCCGGATATTCGTGCAGACTCTGAATCAGATTTTTATTTTAAATTCGCTCATAATTTCATCGTAGCACTGCTCGCAGAGGTCAAATTCATCCAGCCGGTTGTCTTTTTCCGAGAAATAGCCCCAGCGCTTGGATACTTCCAGTACGTCTTCGCGGGGAACCCCTTGGATTACCGGAATACTTCTGCCACAGCGGTTGCAGATGATCTTATCGATTTCTTTTGTTTCTTTTACAGTTGTATGATACTGGCGCATACAATTCCTCCTTTGAAGTCTGGTGTGCCTGTGTAGAAAATGTGTGGTATCTGACACCCGGGCACCGGATTGATTCATTACGCCTATATTATATCTGGTCAGATGCGCATTTCCCAGTGGGAAGTGTTGGAGCATCTGCCAGTTCATTTCCAACTTCATTTTTCATGCAGCCGCGCCTGGCTTTTGGACAGGCTTCAAGCTCGGTCGCTGCCTGAAGTTCCGACTTCACAACTCATAAGTATAGCATCTTCCGGCGGGTTTGCATAGAAATTCTTTCGCACACCGTCTTTGGCAAATCCTGCTGCCTTTGTAAAAATGTATTGCTGTTTCATTGGAAATACGAACATCCAGCAGCCATCTTGTAATATTCTGCTCGTAACTAAATGCACGCATTTTTTTTCAAGAAGTCTTACAGCCACCCCCTGCCGGCGATGTTGCGGCGATGTCGCAATTCTGGCGATTTCTCCCTCATCTAACACATAATAAAAATCACATAGCCAAGGAGTTGTGGCTTGCCTGCATGCTCCGGCGCCCTTTGAAGCGCAGGAGCATGACGGCGCTTGTCTGCTTATAATAGCCCAAATCCGTGCCTGAGGATTTTCAAGCGTATCCATGATACTTTTTTCACTCCATGGATCCGGAAAGATATCGGATTCCAGCGCTGCAATCTCAAAAATATATTGCTGTTGGTCTTTTTTTTTATTTCTATTATTTCCATGTCTTCTGTCTTTTGGTTTTTCTATATTGCTTCTAGGCTCCATCTTATTATAGCTTCTTAAATATCCTGGATCAGCTCGTCTATTGCTTCTTCACTTGTTGCCCAACTTGCAGAAGCGCACTGCCGCATAGTCTTCATCTATCTGTTCCCAAAAACTAAACTGATATTTCTGTGCTAAAATTTTTCGCGGTCTTTCTTTGACAAGATCGGATACTGCTGGTTCGTGTAAGAATCAAAAATACATTTTATATCCTTTTTCAAGAAATGCATTTTTTAACTTCATAGCTAATTTGTCTGCGTGAGCTGCAATTTTGAAATATAAATCGTCTGTAAATAATGTATCAAACTGGATTCCCAGAAGGCGTCCTTTTGGCCAGCATTGCTCCACTCTGCTTCATGCAGTAACGAAAATCTTTCTTAAGAGCGGATTTTGTGATTACGACTGCCTCGCCGAAAAGTGCTCCTACCTTCGTTCCCCAATATAAAATACATCTGTATTTGCTGCAATATCTGCCAGTGTCATGTCTGATTTTTCAGACATTAATCCATATCCCATTCTTGCTCCGTCCATGAATAATGGCAGACCAAGTTCTTTACAGGTTGCGTAAAGTTCCTGTAATTCAGACTTGCTGTAAATTGTTCCATTTTCCGTCGGATGGGAAATGTAGACCATGCCCGGCTGTACGATGTGCTCATGATCTGCGTCATTCCAGTGTACATCGTAATATGTGCGCACCTGTGATGCTGTGATTTTTTTCCGTCTTCGCTTGGAAGTGCCAGGACTTTGTGTCCAGTTGCTTCGACCGCGCCTGTTTCATGCACGTTGATATGACCGGTCACCGCTGAAATTACGCCTTGATACGGACGGAGGATCGAGCGGATCACTACATAGTTCGTCTGGCCCTCCTACCAGGAAATGTACATCCGCCTCTGGTGCATCACAGGCTTTTTTGATCTTTTCTCTTGCCTGCTTGCAATATTCATCTTCACTATATCCAACCGTCTGCTCCAGATTCGTCTCCACCAGACGTTCCAGAATCTGTGGGCATGCGCCCTCTTCATAATCACACTGAAACTGAATCATTTCTTCAATACCTCTCATGTTGCTTTTTCTATATTATAGCTGCACGGGTTTTCAACATATCTGCTTATGCTTACGCCCCGCGGGTTTTTGATACATTTTTACTGTATAGATTTTCGCTTCGCGCTCCTTGCGTTCGCGTTCTGCCTGTGACAGGCGCAGATAATCCGGCTCGTGTTCCATGGCAGTCTCTGTCTTTCCGGCAGCATAGTAACGAAGTCCTAATGTTCCTACTGATGCTGCTCTTTGACGGTTCATGTTGGCCGGTGCAAACTGAATGTCTCTGCCTGCTTTTATTTCTTCTGCCAGAATCTCGTCTGTCAATCTCGCACGAAATACCGGCACACCATCTCCCAGGAAAATGATGCGTTTGTCATATTTTTTCAAATGGTCGCCTAATTCTTCGATGCTGATCGCCATCTGATCTTCCAGGACAACCAATTCATTTCCACAAAACTCGTAAATTCCGGTATAGACCTGTCCGCGGCGCGCATCCATGATTGGGCACACGATGGCATCTGTTCCGCACAGATTGTACGCCAGTCCTTCCAGTGTCGGGATATGGATCAACGGCTTGTTCATGGCAAGTCCCAGACCTTTCGCTGTGGCGGAGCCGATGCGAAGCCCGGTAAATGAACCCGGTCCACCGGCAACTGCGATGGCGCTGATTGTTTTCAGGTCAAGCTCGATCATGTCGGATACTGTGTCCAGCATCGGGGAGCAGCGTCTGTGAGTGTGTCTTCTTATAGTTCACTGTATATTCCGCAATCACCTGTTCCTCTTCTTCTATCTTTTTTCAACAACAGCTACGCTGGCTACAAGGCCGGAGCTGTCCAGTGCTAAAATTCGCATATACTTATCCTCCGATAATCAAATCCTTTTTCCAAATTCTTTTCTATCTTAATCTCGGTAAAGTGTTCCGGCAATATTTCCTCAATCAGGTTCGCCCACTCGATCAGGCTGACGCCCTCTCCGTAAATGTAATCTTCATAGCCAATCTCATCCATCTCTTCCACATCACCGATTCGGTACACATCAAAATGATAGAACGGCAGGCGCCCTTCATCATAGATCTGCACAATGGTAAATGTAGGACTGCTGACCGGCTCTGTAATGCCAAGTCCGGCGGCCAGTCCTTTTGTAAATACGGTCTTTCCTACGCCCAGATCACCGACAAGCGTGAACACTTGCCCCGGCTTCGCATGCTGCCCCAGTTCATATCCCAGGTCATAAGTATCTTGTTCTTTATTTGACTCTATGATTTTTTCCATCATCATGTCCTCCTTTTTGCAAAGCAAAATTTTATACGAGGGCTACCAATGTTACCATCTACAATATTTCAGCAAACAGTAACGCTCTACCAAGATTTAAGTATAGCATATCTTTCATTTCCTTGCCATAGGTGTTGTGTAAGTGATATATTATAGACAATACAGATTCAAATTATATTTTCACAGGAGGATATCACTATGAAATTTACATTTTTTCACAATAACATCAACGTCCTGGATCTGGACAAATCTGTAGAGTTTTACAAAAAAGCTCGGACTTGAAGTTACAAAAGAATTCCATGCACCGGACGGAAGCTTCAAACTCGTCTATCTCGGAGACGGCACAACACCACATTCACTGGAGCTGACATGGCTTCGCGACATGGGCCCGCCCGTATGATCTCGGAGATAACGAATCTCATCTGGCATTCCATGTCGATGACATGGACGCTGCCCTGGCACTTCACAAAGAAATGGATTGCGTGTGTTTCGAAAACCCGGACATGGGAATTTATTTCATCAATGATCCTGACGGCTACTGGGTAGAAATCTGTCCACAGTAGACAATTAAGACAATTCAAAAAGGGACAGGTTAAATTTTAATTGGGGACGGGGTTTTTTGAAAAACCCCGTCCCCAATAAAAATTATGCATCATACACATACAATTCGTGTAATGCTCTTGTTGCGCAGATGTATTGATATCCTTGGTACATTTTGTTGTTACGGTCGCCGCCTACAACAAATACTTGGTCGAATTCTAAGCCTTTTGCCAGATAGTAGGTGGTTACGGTCAGGCCTTTTTGAATTGTGCGCTGTCGCGGTTGATGTAATGTGATTCTGCGCCTAGTTTATGCATGATTTCTTGAATATGTTCTGCTTCTTTTTCTGTCATGGTGAGGATTGCTGCTGTTTCGTATTCTTCTTCTCTTAATTTCAATTTTCCGCTGATTTCTTTACATGTTTTTTCCAGTGTTTTTTATGGCATGTCTTTCGACTGCTTTTCCGTGTCTTGCTACATACTGGATGTCTTTGGATCCGCCGACGGATTTGGCGTATTCTGCGATTTCGCTTGTGTTGCGGTAGCTTTTGTTCATGACGATACGTTTGACCTTTTTTCCAAATATTTTTGGTAAAAATGTGAGAACGTCTTGTTGTTTTCCGGCGATGGTCTGTGCTTTGTCGCCGAGTATTGTCATGTTGCATGAAAACATTTTCGCGAGAAGTACGTACTGTAAATAGGAGTAATCCTGCATCTCATCAATGACGAGATGGCGGATGTTCTTGCGCTGGCCGGCTGCCGTCAGGCTGTATTTTAGATAGAAGAATCGGGTAAACGTCTTCGTATTCCAGTACGCGGCGCTCTGGCGGCATGTCCGGAAGTGCTGGGAATCCGTAGTCTTCCAGGAACCAATTGTATATTTGACAGATGTCTCTGGTTACGTACATATTCATGAATTTTCTGCAAATGATTTCTTGTTCTTCGTCGTTTAGGCTGCGTCCGCGTAGGTTTCGACTTCGTCGATAAAATAATCCATGACCGCGCCCATTCTATCTAAAAGTGGTGTACCGGTATATTTTTCATAAAAAAATTCCATGATTTCGCTGGCACTTTTGCGAATGCCCTTGAATTCTACATCTTCAAAATCTACCAGCCGGTCTTCCAGCTCGATCAGAAAGCCTTCGATTGCCTGAACGTATTCCACGGACTGCTTCCATTCGTAACGTTTTTGATCTGCATCATCCACTCCTGCGATTTCACGCTCGATTTGATGATATTTGTCTTCACAGTCGGCGGCTATCATTTTGCTATTCCAACCAGTCCCAGCTGAACTACTTTTTGAATTTCCACTTGGATTTTTTCCTTGATTTCCGCCTTGATCTCTATTTTTATTTCTATATATCACATTTTCCTGATTCACAGCACTTCCATATATCGCATTTTCCTGATTGCCAGCATTTCCATATATCACATTTCCCTGCGTTGCAGTATTTCTCCTGAGTTCATGATATGCAAACAGATCAAAACTCATTTCCTGTATATTTTCCTCGCCAAGTTCAGGAAGAATATGGGAAATGTAGTCGGCAAACACGCCGCCTGGCGAGAGGATCAGGATATTTGATGAATTCAGATGCTCTCTGTCATGATACAAAAGATAGGCGATCCGATGTAGCGCAACGGACGTCTTGCCACTGCCTGCCACTCCTTGAATAGCCAGAATCTTGTCCTTCGTGTTGCGGATAATTGCATTTTGTTCCTTCTGGATTGTACGCACAATGTTTTTCAGTTTCGTGTCGCTGTTGGCGCCAAGTTCCTGCTTTAAAATGTCATCGTCAATCTTCACATCACTCTCAAATTCATAGATCATCTTGCCGCCACGGATTTTGTACTGCCATTTGGACAGAATCTCTCCGTCCATGCGCCCACCCGGCGCTTCGTAGGACGCCTCGCCTTTGTCGTAGTCATAAAAACAGGCTGCTCACCGGGGCTCTCCAGTCGTAAATGAGTGGCAATGCGCCACGCTCTCTTGCAAAATTTCCGATTCCGATGTAAAAATCTTCTGGCTCGTCTTCTCCGTCATAGACAAATTCTACACTTCAAAAAAATGGTGCATCCAGCATACGTTTCAGACGCCGGCGCATTTTCCAGTTCTCCTGATTGGCATTCACCTGCATTTTCAGCGCCTGCTGGTTGTCATAGTCCTCATATCCATACTGGTGCATTTCCGTGTAATTGTCCCAGTAATATTCATTCATACTGTTAATGTCCTGGCGTACCGCCTGTATATTTTCATCAATCTCTTCCAGACGTTTTTCTATCAGACCAAGTACCTCCGGCAGAAATTCACTTCCTTTACTCACAATCAATCCTCCAATTTTAATCATTGTAACTGAATTATCATAGCATTATCGGCAAAAATATATCCACTTTTCTCGCTCGGAAATCATGGAAAAATCATGGTATATTTTTGCCGATAATTGTTTTTTCTGACACAATTTTTAAAAATCATTTCTAAAAAAATCGAGGGGGTCTGTAAAAAAAAAAGAATAGCCCCCAAAAAGAAAGGACGCATGAAAAACTCTCGTTTTTTCACACGCCCCTCAATTGAATCAATGTTGGAAGAACATCTCCCATCCGTTATTTAATTTCTGCTGTTTCTACGATGAACTTGACGCTTCCACTTGCGCCTTCTCTGATCCCGCCATAGTTGATGTATGTCTTTTTCTGCCTCTTTTACTGCCTTGAAATGATTCAGAACATTTGCAAGGTCATCTCCCACAAAGGTCTCCCAGTTTTTCAATTCCTTCTTCGTCGAATGTCTTCATTCCGGCTTCCAGAAGGCTAGCGCCCCTGGGCGAGTGTTCCTGCGCCCGTGTTAAGCTGTGTACCAACGGAGCTTAACTGGCTTTGTTCCGGTTCCAAGTGCAGCCGCCCCTGGGCAAGCTGGCTGATGGCTGACTGGAGTTTGCCGCCGATTTCGGCCATATCCGGCATGTCAGAAAGGCTGTTAGATAAAGCCGTAAACTGAGTCACTAAATCCGCAAGAGCCTTCTGGGCTGTAGTCGTGTCCACCTGCATGGCCTTTACTTCTGCCAGCGCATTTACCGCCTGGTCTATCGCTGTCTTAGCGCCAGACGCATTCGTAAGGGAAATATTCATGCTGTCACATTCTTTTTCAGCTGAACTTGATGTACCACTGGCTGTATTTACTGCCTTTTCCAATTCTTCTTGTTGTTCCGATGTCAGCGATTTATAACTTTCTGTTTCTTTTAAACGATCCATGACATCCTTCTTTGTAGATGCTTGCGTTTCGAAATTGCTTTATTTACTGCATTTTTGCTTTTTCTTTCGCCTGATTCGATGCTTCTGTCTCCAAATCTGTAACGTTGATTTCATCCAGTTTGCTCTTGGCAGTGGTTACATTCTTACTGATCGTATTTACATACTCCTCCAGTGTTGTGACGCTTCCAAGCTCCTGCTGTAATATTCCAAGATTTTTCTGAATCTGTGTAACTGCCTGCGCAGTCGTATCATCACTGCCTGCTGCGCTTAAGCTGCCCATGAGTGTAGTTACTTGTTCATCCAGTTCACTCAAACCTTCCGCCAGTGCCTGTGCTCCCGCATCCACCTGTGAAACGCCGCTTGTATACTGACTTAAATAATCCTGCAGTGTTCCGGCTCCGGTGCTCAATTGTCCCATGGCGTCCACCAGTTCATCGGAAGCATCGGTCATTTCTTTTTACGCCATCAATCATGTCATTGACATCGTCAAGGTCACCGTCCTTCATATCGCTAAGCCCACATGTGGAAATTGCAGTCGCTGTGAAATCCAGTTCAAAGTTTTCCACATCCGCGGTTATTTCCACATAGTCTTTCAGGTCAATATCTTTTGTTGTCTCGTAATCTTTCAACTCCAAACTGTCTGCAAGTCCTGGAAATGCGGTTCCGATCACAATGCTCTGATCCTGGTCTGCCATGACTTTTCCACCGGAAACTTTCACATTTTTAAACTTATCCCCAGGAAGCATGAGCATGGACGCTGCAAGAAATGGAACTTTTACTCCTACGTCTTTACCATCGATATTCACCGTCCGGCTCTCATTATTCGTATAGTCAAAGCGGATTTTTACCTTGCCGCTTTTTTCCCGCCAGATCTTCCGGCTTGATTTCCTTGCCGTCCAGATAATAGGTTACTTTTGTAGTCACCGGAAGCTGCTGATTGGAAGTACCTTCATAGGAAATGTCTTCCCCTTTGTTCTCCCATGTGATAGTTCCGTCTGCATTTTGCGTATATTCTTCGTCTCCTTCCGTGTTTTTTAATGTCTTTCAAATTGAAAAATCGATGATCTCACTGTCACCATTCCGGCGCAGCCAGTCTTTGACCGTAATCTTCTTAACTGAACCGTCTGCATTTGCATCGACATAAACTGTTTCTGTCTTATCTTTCCATTCACCTGCATCCTCGTCACTGGATGTCTCTGCTGTCACGTCATTGGATGTCTTTACTGCCGCGTCATTGGATGCCTTTACTGCTGCGTCATTGGATGTCTCTGCCGGCGAGGTATTGGATATCTTTGCTGCCGCGTGTACGACGCTTACATTGCCTGCCACTGCCGGGAGTGCTGACGGCGCTATCATAGACAACGTCAGCGCACCTGCTAATAATATCATTACAACTGGTCGTTTCATATTCTCCTCCTTCTGATTCTCATCTTTCTAACATTCCTTATTCATTTTTCCAGCATACTGTTTCAAGATTTCTACGAATCTCTATTCTACATTTTTCAACGCTTCACCCATTGGATCACTATTCTACATTTTTCAATGCTTCATCCATTGGATCACTACTCCACATTTTTCAACGCTTCATCCATTGAACTTTGCGGATTCTTCGATATTCAATTGCTGCCACAATGGCATATGCCACCACGCCGATCACAAACATTTCCACGAAAATCTTCGGATCTATGTAAAATGTGATCCAGCCGGTAATGCTTGTCAGCATCATTTCCCCGGAACAGAATCTGCATGATTTCCAGCTCCAATGGCAGGCTGATCAAGATGAACAGCACGACCACGATAGACGTGGACATAATGTACAGCCGGCTGATTTCGCCGTTTGTATATCCCAGGATTTTTGCCATGGAAATAGACTGCGCATTTTTCTCGATGATGATCTTGGACAGGAGATAAATCAATACGAGGAAAATGATCACGGAAAATCCGTCCATCAGATTCATCATACTTCCCATGGACACGTCGAGCTGTCTGGAAATCTTGGTCAGATCCTCAACATCAATGGTGGAACCGATATATTTTTCATCAATATCCGTAATTTCAGAATCAGAGAAATATCCGCTGAAGCTGTCTTTGTCCATATCAAATGTTTTGTTGAGTTCCTGTATTGGCATAAATATGGAGAGTGAACCTACGTAATCATATACACCTGCAACTTTAAACTTGTATTTTTTTTTTATTTTCATACTTTTCCTTTAAAGTAATTGTGTCACCTTTTTTCAGACTAAATTTTTCTGCATAGCCAGAGGAGAGGTATACCTCAGGGATATTCTCCACATTTTTTCACATCTGTATCAGATGCGGAATCTGATGTTTTCCACTTAATGTTGATATATTTGCTATTGTTTTCCACACCGTAGAGGATAATTTCCTCACTCTTATATTTTCCAGGAAGGGTGCTCAGTGAATAGGCGCTGAATTTTTTCTGCATCCGGATTTTCTGTCTCTACTGCCTGACTGAACATCATCATGGACACCATCTGCTCAAGCTTACTGTCTCCACCTGCCATGCTCGCCGGCATCTGCAGCATGTACTGATATTTGCTGAGCATGCCATTTTCCATTTCCACTTGATAATGGTTCAGCACAGATGGAAGCATCAGTCCGAACATCAACAACATATTTGCAAAAAATAATTCCCACAAAAACAATACTGCGTAGTTACTCATATTCTGAAGGATCACACGTATCCGGAATCTGTGGAAAAAGCCAAGATGCTCACTCAACGGCAATGCATGTTTCTGTTTACGTCTGCTTAAGTCCCTTCTCAGGAACTTCAGTGGTGATAGTTTTAATTTGTACCACAGCAGCACAGAATTCACCACAAGCATAATGAGGATCGGCACTACCGTTGTCAGAAGAAATGCTTCCGCGTTCCAAATGGTCACGTAGGTCGGCAGGCTGTAGCTTCCATAGTAAAGTCCCGCGCAATAATCTTTTCCTACCGTATAGCCGATAATATTTCCAATAATCGCTCCGATAAATGTGACAAATACCGGGGCTGCCATGTAATGCCGGATCAATTCTCCTCTTGTATAGCCGGATGCCCGCAAGGTGCCGATTACATTTGCCTCTTTTCGGATCGTGTTGTTAGTAGTGATTGCAAAGACAAATGCCATGATCACGATGATGATATAAAGAAGCACGATCATCATCGAACGGTCACCGCCCATATCATCACCGGTGAAAATGATCGCCTGGTTCGTGTATCTTGGGACAAATTCTTCTAGTGTCACTTCTTTTGCCACATCTTCCATCAGATCTTCCGAAATGTCTTTTTCTGCCTTTTCATTTTTGGGCTCAGTATTGTATTTCCATGCGTAGCTGTAATTCAACTGATCGGCCTTGTAGCTGTCGAACTCCTCTGGACACACTACCGACACGCCAAATTTTACAGAATCAAACATGGAATCGTTATTATTGGAAAACAAGGCGCTGTAATCTGAAAGCGCCACAAGACCGGTAATCTTCCATGTATGTCCGCCACTTTCAATCTCATCACCCACGCTCAGATCATTATTGTCTGCATACATACGGTCAATACCGATTTCTCCCGGTTTTTCAGGCATTTTCCCCTTCATCAGGCACACCTTATTGACCTCATCACGATTCTTGAAAATGCGCATTGTACTTCCATTTGTTAAAAAAGCTTCCTCTACATAATAATTCTCGTACAATTTGATGCCCAGATCTTCGATATCCTGAATCTGAGCATTGTTCATTTTCTTTTCTGTCCGGAAATGTCCATTTTCAATGCTATATTTCTCAAAGCTTTCCTCGTACGCCTGGATCATACTTCCATCGGCCACCAGAAATCCTGATACCATTCCGATCGTCAGCGTCATCAAAATAAAAATGACCAGATATTTTCCAAATTCTCCACGAAGCTCCCGGAACAGACGTTTATTTAACGGGCTTCTCATCACGCGTCCTCCTTACCAATCCAACTCTCTCGCCGGAATCTTCTTCTCATTGCGGTAACTTTTTCTCACCGCACCGTCACGAAGACGAATCACGATGTCCGCCATGTCTTTGATTGCGTCATTGTGTGTGACCATAATGACCGTGTTACCATACTTCTGGTTGACACGCTCGATCAGCTCCAGAATATCCTTGGACGTGTTATAATCCAAAGCTCCTGTCGGCTCATCGCAGAGCAAAATATCCGGATTTTTGACAATTGCCCTTCCGATTGCCGTTCTCTGCTGCTGCCCGCCCGACAACTGGTTCGGTAACTTTTTCCTGTGTTCATAAAGTCCCAGCGTCTGTAACAATTCATCAACATCCAGCGGTCTGTCACTTAGATAAGCCCCAACCTCAATATTTTCCCGGACAGTCAGATTCGGAATCAGATTGTACATCTGAAACACATATCCCAGGTGCTTTCTCCGATATGCCGTCAGTTTTTTCTCATTCATATCGGCCATACGCTCACCTCCGATGGAAATGTATCCCGCATCCGCATCATCAATTCCACCGATAATATTTAACAGTGTAGACTTTCCCGAACCAGACGGTTCCAAGTAATACACAAATGTCACCCTTCTCTATAGAAAAATCCACACCCCCGCAGCACCTCCACACGGTTCGAATCACTGCCAAAACTCTTTTTCAGATTATTGATCTCAATAAACATATATTGTTTCCTCACTCCCTGTAGTTAGTTTAATGCAACTACATTTTACCACAGAATCAAAATGCAGAAATAGAAAGGCCTGAAAAAACGGTGCGCCTATTGAGAACTTTTTATCAATAATTCATAAATGCCTCGGCATTCTTGCTGCGAGGTGCGCGTCATGCAAGTGCATGACATACTTCTACTGCGCACCTCTGCAAGTCTACACTCCGTTTCGGTCGGCGCAAAACCATTGTCCACCGGACAATGTGCGCCCTGCCGGAGGCTATATCAGCTGGGAAATTGTAGATGAAAATGATGCAATTTAAAGGGAAATGAAAAAGGGACAGGTTGAAGTTTAATTGGGGACAGGGGTTTTTTTGAAAACAATGTCATTAAGTTAAGGATAAAATTGTAATTATTGAGGCTTTGACACTTCTTTTTTTTTTATGGATTGTCAAGGCTTCTTGTTTTTCAAGGATACTACAAGTAAGCAGCGAAAAAATCCCTGCTTTCTCATGGTTCCTATTTTCATTTTTACAATCTTATGCTATCCTACTGTTGAATGCTATTGCTGACTTTTTAACCGTATCTCGTGGAAAAGTCCGGTTATCCCTTATGGGGACAAGATAGTTCAGCAACATTTTTTTTTTTTCAACCTCTGGTGCTGCTAAAGTCTGGGAGCACCAGAATTCTCTACAAATACACATTGCCATTTTTATATTCAATTTATATTCATATTTCCAGTATTCCTGCTGTTTTACCGCAATTCCACCAACTATAGTTTTACAAAAATTGAACAGAATTAGCTTTCCATACAATTCTTGTATGATTAATTCTGAGTTCTTAGAATGAACAGATGCAGCGCCAAGCGCATATTTTAACTGGTCAAATGCAGTTTCAATTCCCCCAGCGCATATGATATAACCGTTTTAAATCATCTGCCGAAAATTCCTCTTTAGAAAGATTTGTAAACAGTACTTCAGTTGTGGTTTCAGAGAGTTTTATTTTTACAATTCTAAGATTTAATCGATATTCCTCACAATCGTCTGTGAAAAAAAATCAAATGTTGCATCACTGCGAATTCGTTTATATTTTCGTGGGTTTGTTTTTTTTTTTTGCTATGTTTTTTACAGATATAAAGTTCTTTTTCGATATCGTATTCTTCTGTATCAGGAAGATTCAGACCAGAACAGATACCTGTACCTGATTCTCTTCCCCGAACCACGTATTTATCCCCTTTTTTGTTCTATATGGGCGAAAGTATTATAACTTTCGTATCCCCGATCAGCCATAAAAATAGCAGGAAACGCAGAAGACCGGCGGTCTACCATTTGAGCCAGGGCTTTATGCTCATTACATTCACAGATTGGCTGAAAAACGACATCTTCAAAAAAATACCACTCTGAAGATGGTACATAGCATTTAAATGTATCACATTTCTTCCCTTTGAGATATTGGGTATCTTACGCCAGCATAGTGGTTCTTTTTAGATTTTCCGGGACAGAAAACTGGGAACCATCTATTGCCAGAAGTTGGTAACCCTGGAAAAGCACACCTTTTTTACAAGTCTCTGTAAACGAATGGAACAAGGCCGGCATTGCAGAATCTGAAAGTTTTTGCCGAGCCTGAATCATAGCGGAACTATGCGGAATACCCGAATAGTCTGTTGAAAAGAAGAGTGGTTTCTTTTTGAAAAGTGGCGGAATAATTCCTGATCCATACATTGTCCTTGCAGAGGGAGAAGGAATCGAATCACCTCTTCAAATGGAAGTTTACGATTCCTAGAAAAGTCTTTTCCCGGACGCTTTACGTGTGATGAAAAATCTCTGCATAATATTTTTATAGCAGACTCCAGTTTTTGCCTTACAATAAAAAGAATATTTGCCATTTGAACCTCCTAAAAAAAAGAATATATTCAAATGGCTTCGCCACACTTTTTGTGAAGTTTTGTCAAGCTTTTAGGCAAAAAAGTAGTGCAAAAAGTAAAAAACTACTTTTCACACTACTAAAATCCTTAACTTAATGACATTGTTTTTGAAAAAACCCCGTCCCCAATTAAATTGTTTTAAATACTTACACATCTTTCATGGTGAGTTGTATTCTTTTTTTTCTTTAAGTCTACGCTCATGACTTTGACGTCTACGATGTCTCCTACGCTGACGACTTCTAGTGGATGTTTGATGAATTTTTTGTTTGTCATCTGGGATATGTGTACAAGTCCGTCCTGGTGGACTCCGATGTCTACAAATGCTCCAAAGTCGATTACGTTTCGGACGGTTCCTTTTAAAATCATGCCTTCTTTTAAATCTTTCATTTCCAGGACGTCTGTGCGGAGGATTGGTTTTGGCATCTCGTCTCGTGGGTCGCGTCCTGGTTTTTCCAGTTCTTTTACGATGTCGCGCAAGTGTGATCTCTCAATTTCTAGTTCTTCTGCGAGTTTTTTGTAGTCTTTAATGGTGAGGGATAAGCCTGCTAGTTTACCGGCGCAGATATCTTCGGTGGTAAATCCTTGTTTTTCAGGAGTTTTTCTGCTGCCTCGTAGCTTTCTGGATGTACGCTTGTTGTGTCCAGTGGATTTTTTTCCATTTTGAATGCGTAAGAACCGGCGCATTGTTCAAATGCTTTTATCCTAATTTTGCTACTTTTAGGAGTTGCTTTCTTGTCTCGAATCTTCCTTGTTCTTCCCGGTATGCCACAATATTTTTCGCTATGGCTGAGGTAATGCCGGATATGTAGGAAAAAGCAGTGGTGCGGAAGCTGTGTTCAGGTCTACGCCTACGCGGTTTACACAAGATTCTACGACTCCGGACAATGTATCATTTAACTTTTTCTGGTTCATGTCGTGCTGGTACTGACCGACTCCGATGGATTTCGGATCGATTTTTTTACTAGTTCTGCCAGTGGGTCCTGCAGTCTTCTTGCGATGGACGCTGCGCTTCTCTGTCCAACATCAAAGTTCAGGAATTCTTCGGTTGCAAGTTTACTTGCAGAATATACGGAAGCTCCCGCCTCATTTACGATGATGTACTGTACTTTCTGTGGAATTTCTTTCAGAAGGTCTACAATGATCATCTCGGACTCGCGTGAAGCTGTTCCGTTTCCAACGGAAATGAGGCTGATATTATATTTTGCAATGAGTTTTTTTAACGTGTCTTTTTTGCAGCCTGGATTTTCTGTGGTGTCGTCGGTGCTGTAGGGTAAATGACGGTAGTGTCTACAACTTTTCCGGTTGGGTCTACGACAGCCAGTTTGCAGCCGGTACGGAATGCCGGATCCCAGCCAAGAACTGTGTGTCCCACGATTGGAGGCTGCATGAGAAGCTGTTCTAAATTCTTGCCAAATACTTCGATGGCTCCATCTTCTGCTTTTTCGGTCAATTCACCTCGGATTTCGCGCTCGATCGCCGGGAGCAATGAGTCGCTTGTAGCTGTCTTCGATTGCTTCTTTGAGAATCTGTGTTGTACTCAGGTTTTTCACCATGGATAATTTTCTTTTTCCAAATACCGGAGAATGTCCTCCTGCGGTGCCTCGATTTTTCACGGTCAGAAATTTTTCTTTCTCGCCACGGTTCAGTGCCAGCGTGCGATATCCAGCCAGACGGTTCACCGGCTCATCGAATTCATAATAATTCTCATAAACAGACTCTGCCTTCTCGTCTTTTGCACTGGAAATGATATGTCCTTTCTGCATCGTCTGCTTCCGGATCCAGCTTCTATAATCCGCCTCATCGGAAATATTCTCAGCAATAATATCTCTGGCACCTTCCAACGCTTCCTGTACATTTGCCACGCCTTTTTCTTCATTTATATATTGCTTTGCAACTTCCTCTAAAGACTCTTTTTGTCTTCTGCAGCATAATCAGTGTGGACAAAGGCTCCAGTCCTTTTTCTTTTGCGATGGTCGCGCGCGAGTCCGTCTCTTTGGCCGATACGGACGATACAGGTCTTCTACAACAACCTGCGTCTGTGCTTCCAGAATCTGCTTTTTCAGTTCTTCAGTAAGTTTTTTTCCCTGCTCTTCGATAGACGCTAATACCTGTTCTTTCTTTTTTCTTCCAGATTGCGCAGGTAAACGAGTCTTTCATATAATTTACGGAGCTGTTCATCATCCAGCGTTCCGGTTGCTTCTTTTCGATATCTGGCAATAAAGGGAATGGTGTTTCCCTCGTCGATCAGGTTCACCGCTGCCTCGACCTGCCAGAGTTTCACACCGAGTTCTTCTGTTATCTTCTGATTAATATCCATATATAGTATCCTTTCTCCATTATCGTGATGCCTGTATCAAAAAGCAGCATCATATTGCATTATTATACTCGAACTACTTTTTATTTACAACATTTTCAAAAATCCTTGGCGCAATCCTTAACGCATCTTCCTATTCTGTATTCACGTTTTGCTGAAAAACATTTTTCGCATTTTTTAAAAAAGCTTTGTAGAAGCAGTTTGTATAAAAAGTGTATAAACAGAGTCTGCTCTGTTTTTCTTGATAATTTTCTCCTTCTATGTTATACTACGCATAGAATTAAACCGAAGGGATTTTTAAGAAAATGAGTGAAATATTATCGAAGCAGCAAACTGAAGTCAAAAGAGACGAAAGCTAAGATCTTCCGGGCTGCAAAACACATTTTGCAGAAGCACGGATACGAAGCGCTCTCTATCAAAAATATCTGTGAAGAAGCCGGCGTTTCTAACGGAAGTTTTTATCATCATTTTAAGACTAAAGATGATCTGCTTTCCTACTATATTGAAGAGCAGCCGAATATTAACCCAGATCTTCTTGATATACCAAAGAGTGCTGATGAAGTTAAATCTGCCATTGTATATGTCTACCTGGATTATGTGCATTATTGCCAGGAACTCGGCGTTGAATTTATGGCGAATTATTATACTCCGAAAAACCAGTCTCTGAACCCATTGATCCGTACCGAACGTCCGTACCCGATCGTGACTGTACACAATTATCTGCAGAAATGTATCGGTGCCGGAATCATTTCCCCGAATCAGGATATTGAGGATATCACGACAGATATTCGTATGATCGTTATTGGAAATGTTTTCGAATGGTGCCTGAAAGAGGGGAACGCAGATTTTGAGGGAAATATGAAACGTTCCCTGGAATCTTATATGAATGGAGTCTTCTAACAACTGATGTTGTACGAAAAATACAAATGTTTCAAAAGCATTTAAACATTTTATTGGAAATAAGCATTTTGTTGCAGTGAACTTTATTTGCAGACATAAAAAGAACCTTTAAGTGAGCGTTCTTAAAGGTTCTTTCTATTTTAGAAGGAAATGGCATTTCTTAATGCCAACAATAATATCTTTATGTTTGTATTATAGTCCAGGTTGCAAAAAAAATCCAATTGCTTATTATTATATAGCAGGTAACTTATAGATTTTATCTATATTTTTTAAAATACTCTTGTTTTTCTGGTTTAAATGAACTACAACTATCATCGAGATCCCACCACAAAACAATGATTGAATTCAAGGATTTTCAAATATTAAGCAGGACATTCCGGCAATATAATGATACACTAGAATTATATCAGCTGGGAGATGACTCCCACCTCTATAGGTGGTGAGAAACAAGCTGGTATCAGTGGTGGGAGTCAATCCCCCAGCTGATATAGCCTCCGGCAGGATTGCAGAGGTGCGCAGTAGAAGTATGTCATGCAATTGCATGACGCGCACCTCGCAGCAAGAATGCCGAGGCATTCTTGAATTCAAGCACAAAAGATTAGGTGGAGGAACGACTATGTATGCATTTATCGTAAATCCGAATTCCAGATCCGGCCTCGGCCTTAAGATCTGGGAACAATTAGAACTTATATTAAAAAGAAAAGACATATCGATTATCAGATTTATTTCACCAGACGTCCGGGACACGGTACCAAGCTTGCTGCGCAAATCTGTGACACCGATGCTGACACGCTGGTCGTTCTTGGCGGAGATGGCACTATCGGCGAAGTTGTTGACGGAATTCGTGATCTCACAAAGCTGACCCTGGCTTATATCCCGATTGGCTCTGGAAATGATTTTGCCAGGTCTATGAAGCTGACAAAAGATCCAACGAAAGCCCTCTTACATATCTTAAATCCCACAGACTACGCGTACATTAATGTGGGGCTTTTGAAAACACCACAAATAGAGAGACGCTACGCCGTCAGTTCCGGAATCGGTTTTGATGCAGATGTGTGCTACCACAATAATCTGTCTTCGAAACTGAAGCATTTCCTGAATAAATGTAAACTTGGGAAGCTTTCCTATACTGCCATTGCGCTCCATTTGCTTTTGACTTCCAATCCAAAATCCATGCGGATTACACTGGATGATCAAAAGCCGATTACATTTCCAAAAGTGTATTTTATTGCAGCTATGAACCAGAGATACGAGGGCGGCGGCTTTTTGAATTCTGTCCGAAAGCGGATCCCAAAGACGATCTGCTGGATATTATTGTCGTGTCTGGCTTAAGCAAATTCAAGATTCTCTGCCTGCTGCCGACCGCATATAAGGGAAAGCACACGAAATTTAAAGGAATCTATACCTACCAGTGCAAAAAGTGCTAAAATTGAAAGCGTGCAGGTTCTGCCTGTACACACGGATGGTGAGGCTGATCTTCGCTCCGACACCGCTACATTTGCATTGGAGCCGGATAAGATTCGATTCATCCGCTCTTAATGATATGAAACAATAAAGGAGGCATTTTTTCATGCATGTTGTCATCATACTGTTGATTCTTTTCATATTATTATATTGTTTTGCGATTTTCCCGGAAATGTCCAGACAAAAGCGCATGAAAGCATTTCATGGAATTATGTTCGCCCACAGAGGGCTTCACAGTAAGACTCACGGAATTCCGGAAAATTCCATGTCAGCTTTTTCGCGCCGCAATTCAAAAAAATTACGGAATTGAGCTGGATCTTCATCTGACACGCGACGGTGAGCTGGTCGTCTTCCACGACGATGACCTGAAACGTGTCTGCGGACGGCCGGAACGTCCGGAGGATCTGACTGCTGCGGAGCTGACAAAATGTACGCTTCTTGGTACGAAAGAACATATCCCACTGTTTCGCGATGTGCTTGCACTCGTAAATGACCAGGTTCCACTCCTTGTAGAGTTAAAAATTCCGGAACGAAACATGCAGATTTGCCAAAAAAGCATACGAAATGCTACGCTCTTACCACGGTGCATTTCTTCTTGAATCCTTTAATTCCGAAGGTCTGTACTGGTTCCGGAAAAATGCTCCGGAAGTCCTAAGAGGACAATTATCTTCCAGACTGACAAAGGAGAAATCCGATGTATCCTGGTTTTTACGGTTCTTTGTGGAAAATCTGTGGTGTAATTTTCTTGGGCGCCCGGACTTTATTTCTTATAAATTAACTGACCTGCCCAAACTCACGGTGACATTGCTGCGCATTTTTTCCGGAACAACCATCGCAGTGTGGACACTTCGCACAAAAAGACACTATCCACGAGGGGAAACAGGAATACGATATTCAGATTTTTTTTGAAAATCCGGTAAAAATTATTAACAAATAGTGAACTTCCTTGTTGCACAGATGATTTCATGTTATAATCCGTTTGAAACAAAAAAGAACGTAACCTGATTAAGATTTATTCGTTTGAAAAGGGGATTCATATGAAAGCGATATCCAAAATGAAATCGTTGATTCTGAAGTACCGGCATGCATGGGTTCTGTTATATGGTCTGATTTATATGCCATGGTTCTGCTACCTGGAAAAGCGTCAGACAATCCACTATCTCATCCACTCACCACTGGATGATTATATCCCATTTGTCGAGTACTTTATTATTCCATACTTATTATGGTTCGTATTTCTCGCCGTAACCGGTGCATACTTTTTCTTTACGAACCGCAGAGACTTTTACCGGCTGGCAGCATTTTTCTGTGCAGCGGTATGACCATTTTCCTCATTGTCTGTACCATTTTCCCGAATGGACTGAACCTGCGTCCGGTCACATTTCCACGGGAAAATATCTTCACAGATTTGGTGCGAATGATATATTCGATGGATACCCCGACCAATGTGCTGCCGAGTATTCACGTTTATAACTCCATCGGAGCTATGGCAGCAATTGCCCACAGCACATCCCTGAAAAAGCACCGCGGAGTTCAGATTAGTTCCTATGTACTTGGAATTTTGATTATTTTCTCTACAGTATTTTTGAAACAGCATTCCATCACAGATGTGATTGCTGCCCCCTCGCAATGGCATGTATGATTTATCCATTTGTATATGCAACGCAGGAAAAGAAAGAGACAAAACTTTCACAGCAATTGATTTAATATTTGGTTAAAACAGGAAATGTCTCCTGTTTGATATACACACGAAAGAAGGGGTAGAATAAATATGAGAGCAGAATTTACAGATGATCTGATTACCGGAAACGAATTAATCGATTCACAGCACGAAGAATTAATCGGTCGAATCAACAAACTCCTCGACAGTTGTGAAGCAGGCGAAGGGAAAAATAAGTGCAATAAAGATGTTAGACTACCTTGCCAAGTACACAGACACACACTTTGGCGATGAAGAAGCACTTCAGAAAGAAGCCTGTTATCCGGATTACGACAAACACCATGCAAAACACGAAGAATTCAAACAGACGATTCAAGAGTTGAATGAGATGCTCCAGGAAGAAGAAGGTCCCTTCCGATGCATTCGTTCAGAAGGTAGAAGAACATGTAGTAAAGTGGTTCTATCGCCACATCAGCAGTTTTGACCGTTCCGTTGCAGAATATATTAATATGCGCGAAAACGGCGGAAGATTATAATCAGGATTCACACATGGATCTTAAATATATGTAACCTCAAATCGTATTCCTTGAAAAAGGAATACGATTTTTTTATACAATTAAGACAATTTTAAATTGGGACAGGGTTAAATTTTAATTGGGGGGACGGGTTTTTTTTGAAAAAACCCCGTCCCCAATTAAAATTATATCAATTTCATATACTTTTCGAACGCTGACGGGATAGGATACTCTTTTTTGAATTTCTTCTGGGTGAATGAAAAGATATTTCTTGATGTTTGTTTTTTCCAATTCGTCTACGCGTATATCATATCCGATCATCTGCCATTCGATGTGGCTGAAAATGTGTTTTGCTGCGGGCAATTTTTTTTATGTGAATCGGCATGAGTCCAATCTCTTTGCAATACTGTGTTATTTCTTTTTTTGTTCAAGTGTTCTTCTATGTTCGGGAGTTCGTAAAGTCCTGCCAGAAGTCCTTTTTGCTGGTCGTTTGCAAATAGCGATCTTGTCTTCATCTCGCAAGATGAGTACTGTCTTTTTTTCGATTCGTCTTGCTTTTGCTTTTTCTTTTACTGGAAGTTCCTGGATTTTTCCTTGTATTCTTGCCTGGCAAAATGGTGCTGCCGGACATTCTTCGCATTTGGGTTCTCCATTTGAACGCACACAATTGCGCCGAGTTCAATGAGTCCCTGGTTAAAAATCTCCTGCGCAATCTTTTGGAATAATTTTTTAAGTTTTTTTCTTCGATTTGTTTTCTTGTGCTTTGCTTCATGATGTCGCTGTCGTCTGCAGTGATTCTTGTTATAACGCGCAGAACGTTGCCGTCTACCGCTGGATACGGAAGTCCGAAGGAAAATGAACTGATTGCTCCGGCAGTATAATTGCCAATGCCGGTGAGTGACTGAATTTCTTCATATGTCTTTGAAATGTCCCATTGTAATCTACCATGATCTGTCTGGCTGCTTTTTTGCATATTCCGGACACGGTTGTAATATCCAAGGCCTTCCCATAATTTTAAGAGCTTGTCTTCTTCAACATTTGCCAGAGCATTTACATTCGGAAGTGCTTCCATGAACCTTGCATAATAGCGCTTTACTGCTTCTACTCGTGTCTGCTGAAGCATTATTTTCTGAAACCCAGATTCGATATGGGTCTGTGGTGTGACGCCATGGAAGATCTCTTCGTGCTTTTTGATACCATGGTACCAGCACCTGGCTCAGTTCATACAATTCCGGGTTTTCTAATATTACTGGGACTGGATCTTGTATCCGGATTTCATCTTCTCTGACCGAACAATCGTAAGCAACTACATGTACTCCGGCTTCTGCTGCCTCTTTAAGTGCTTCTTTAAATTCCGGATGTGTGTCCATGTTCGGCGTAAAATAACGCACGCCAGACATTTGTATTACAAAAAACACATAGCATTCGTAACCTTCTTTTTAATGCTTCTTTTAGTTCATGGACATGCTTTTTACCGCGCGCTCGCTTGGGGCATCCGGGAATCGCACAACACCATTTTTCTTCTAATGTTACACCTTTGACTTCAATCAAAATTTTTTCGATCCTGGGCTTCTACATAGAGATCGATCCTTGATTTTCCATATGTGTACTCCGGCTGAATTTTTTTTGTGATACCATGAATTCGATCACTCTGGTTGTGCAGATTGTGATTCCATTTTTCCTGTTCCAGCCATTCTTTTACGATTTTATTGGGAATCTGGGGAATCCATATTAATCAGCCTATCCCCTTTTCTTACAGCAATCAAGTCCCAGCGCGTCTTACGTTTTTTCCCAATATTCGTAGATTTTGAACTAACCGCCTTCTGCATTTCACCTTGTAAAAGTTCATTATCTGACAACCAGCCTTCGGCTTCCTGCTGGCTGTCCTGGACATAGACTTCTGCCCCTGGTACCAGCAGTTCCGCACATCGTCCGGTATTCTTTTTACATGAACTGTCTCTTCTGCGCCTTCAATCTCTATTTTTGCAATAAATCGGTTCGACGGCTGATAAAATGTCCTACTCGGATATTCTGATATTTCATATATTTCCCTTTCCCAAATATTTCCAGGAAGAAGCATTTTTCCAATTACTTCCTGGAAGTAGCATTTCCCAATTATTTCCTGAAA